>JACCDW010246516.1_pt1 | contig 17917 bp, 9 predicted proteins | sample 7449781 | NCBI WGS metagenome assembly JACCDW01 (sample SAMN15323449, study PRJNA562643) | freshwater metagenome | isolation source: river surface water | place: USA:Blue River Watershed | collected 2017-08-18
ATAAATCGCTGATATGATTGCATATTTTTAAAAATAATCCTTCGACCACACACTAAATTTATGGCTTTTTCATTTATATATATTGTAAATTTGAAAATTGTATGCGTCACATTTCATGATTCGGATTATTGCCCTTGTTTTGGTATTATTAGTTACCTGGAGCTGTTCTCAGCACAGCAGCAAACCTGCTGCCGTAACTTTCCATAATATCAATGCCAAATACAATGCCATTTGGCAAGCAGACCGACTTCTTTTTACCTTACACAAACAATTAGCCGACGAACGCATCGAAAACTACGCGAGCGAATTACCCATTATTGCTCCAGTGGATTCCACTTTTGGTATCTCGCACAAACTAGAAATTAGTAATTTAATTCGCAAGGCCTCTTTGGTCATCGACCGGCATCAAAACTCTGCCTATGTAGACGATGCTTACCTGCTCATAGCCGAAGGCCGCTTGCTGTTGAAAGACTACAAAAACGCGGTTGAGACGCTAAAATACATTAACACGATAGAACCCGATATTCGAACACAAAAAAGAGCGCTAACTTTATTATATCAAGTTTACTTAATACAAAACGATTTCGAATCCGCAGAAAAAGCAGAGACTTATTTAATCGAAAATGAATTAATTGGGACAGATTATTACTTGGCAAAGGCTTATGAACACCAACAAAAAGGTGAAATCAATGCGAGCATTAATTCCTTAAATCAAATTGCAGGCAAAGTTAGCAATCGATCAGAGCGTAGTCGTTTGTATTTTATTTTAGGGCAACTCAATGAACGAATCAATCAGCGCGCGCAAGCCCAAGAGGCGTATCAAACAAGCATGCGACAAAAGTCAAATTACGAATTGACACTTCGGGCTAATATTGCTAATAAATCGCTAGAGCAATCCATTCCTGCCTTAGAAAAAATGTTAGCTGATCCCAAAAATGAAGATCAACAAGCGGAAATTTATGTGGCGATTGGGAAGATTCACTTGGAACAAAAAAATTTAAACCAAGCAAAAGTGGCCTGGGAAAAAGCAACAAAAAACAATTCGAATCAAGGTGAATTATACGTTCAATTAGGCAATTTATTTGCGAATCAAATCAAGGACTATCCGAAAGCATCTGCTTATTTCGACTCCGCGGCAATAAGTTTGTCGAACAGTCACCCCGCTTACTTCAAAGTACAAAAATTAAAAAAAGAGTGGAATAAGTACGTTGAATTAGCAGGTATCATTACGCAGGAAGACTCCTTACAACAATTGGCAAAACTGTCACCCCAAGAACTGGAATCGATTTACAGAAAAAGTCAAGAAAAAAAGAATAATCGCAAGGATTCCATCGCCAAAATCAAAGCGCAGCCACAAAAAACATTAGTAACTTTCACAAGAAGACCCTCGAGTCCAGACCAACAAAGTTTTTATTTTTACAATGAACAAGCACGCCTCAAAGGAGAACAAGAGTTTAATATGAAATGGGGAATCCGAACGTTGGAGGATTTTTGGAATCGAAAAAACAAACAAACTGCCAGCCTAATGCCGAACGTAAATCAAACTACTGTCGCTACGGAGGGCACCCAATTAGTTAACACACAACTAAGTTCAGATTCCCTGAATAGCTGGCTAAATAGCATTCCTAGAACGGATGTTCAGCTACTTGCATCAAATAAAAAAAAGGAGCAAGCCCTGTTTGACATCGGCAAATTTTGTAAAACTCAAATGGGGAATAATGCACTTGCTCGACAGCATTTGAAACGCTTGCTAACGGAATTCCCATATTCAAGCTTTGAGGCGGAAGCACTCTATTTGAGCTATTTATGTTCCGAAAATAAGCAAGAAAAAGAATCATCACGAAGTGTTTTATTTGATCGTTTCCCGGATTCAATATTTAAACTTACCATCCTTAAATTAGAAACAGGAGCACTGTCAGACTCCAAGGAGGAACAAGCGGAAAAGGCTTATGAAGCTACTTATCTCCTATTCAAGTCCAACGGTTTTTCTGAGGCATTGGTCGCTTGCCAACAAATGCGCATCAATTTTCCCGGTAGCAAATCGGAAGATAAAATCGTATTTTTAAGTGCTTTATGCCAAGCTGGCTTGAAAAACATGTTTGAATACGAAAAAACTTTGAAACAATTTATTCAGCTATTCCCGTCAAGTCCATTAAAACCGGAAGCAGAAGCACGAATCAAAGCCATCCCTAAAAATAAATAACTATGTTTGAAGCTGGGAAATACGAGAAAATCATTCGATTCTTTTATCGATTCTTTATAGGTTCTACCCTTGGAATCATTCTATTAATCGTTGCAGTTAATTTCAATTTCCTTTGGTTATTCGGAGGCATGCCAAGTTTATACGAATTAGAGAATCCGAAGTCTCAAGTTGCCTCCTTAATCATTTCAGAGGATGGACAAGAAATTGGGAAATATTTTCGAGAAAACCGTAATCCCTTGGAATTTGAAGAATTGCCAGATAACATTGTCAATACGCTCATCTCGACAGAAGATGCACGATTTACCGCACACTCGGGGATTGATATTCGCTCCATGTTTAGGGTCGTATTTACCTTAGGAACTTCCGGCGGCGGGAGTACTATTTCACAGCAGTTGGCGAAAAATTTGTTTCATACGCGTTCAATGGAATTTGGTGAAGATGATCCTGTATACATGGGATTACTGATGAAAATTGATGGTGTTCGAACCGTTGTTGCCAAAGTAAAAGAATGGATTTTAGCTATCCGATTGGAGCGTCGCTATACGAAACAAGAAATCATGGCGATGTATTTGAACGAAGTGAGTTTTGGTAACAATGCCTACGGAATTCAAGTGGCTTGTCGGACCTATTTCCAAAAAGACCTAAAAGATGTCAGCTTAACGGAAGCTGCAACTTTAATTGGCCTACTTCAAAACCCCTCCCTGTACGACCCACGCGTTCGACCGGAACGGACCTTGGAACGGCGGAATGTTGTATTAGGTCAATTAGCCAAATACGAATTCATCACTGAAGAGGATTTACCAAAACTACAAGCGGAAGAACTAAACTTACATTACCGCGTGGAGAATCAAAACACAGGAGCGGCACCCTATTTTAGAGAAGCAATTCGCCAGCAAGTATTAGCAGCTATCAAAGAATTGAATCAAGATCGTCCGGAAGATCAGCAATTAAATCTCTATACAAGTGGGCTGCGCATATACACGAGTATTGATTCACGGATGCAAAAATATGCAGAGGAATCAGTCAAAGAGCACATGCGCGCAGAGCAGAAGCTTTTTTATGAACATTGGCGCGGAAGAAATCCATGGGTCAATGAGGAAATGAAAGAGATTAAAGGATTCTTGAAAGATGCCATGAGACGTACGCAACGCTATCGTGATTTGATGAGTGCCTATAATAATGACGAGTTTAAAGTTTGGGAGGAGTTACGACGCCCGATCAAAATGACGGTCTTCACTTGGGATGGCGACAAGGATACCACCTTAAGTCCGATGGATTCGCTAAACTATTATAAACGCATATTGAATTGCGGAATGATGGCAATGGATCCTATGAATGGTCATGTAAAAGCTTGGATCGGTGGAATTAATTACAAATACTTCAAATTCGACCATATTTCGCAGAGTAAGCGCCAACCCGGCTCTACCTTTAAACCCTTCGTTTACGGCGCGGCTATAGAAAATGAAATCGTAACACCTTGCGATGAATTGGTGGATGAGCCTGTAACATTTGGTGAGGAAGATGGTTTGAGTGGCGGAACGTGGACGCCTCAAAACTCAGACGGGAAATATAGCTATCAAAGCATGAAGATGCGTCGAGCGATGGGATTATCCATCAACTCCATTTCGGCGAAATTGATGAAGCAATTAGGCCCCGATAAAATTGCTGAATTTGCCCATAAATGCGGGATTGAAAGTCCATTGCATGAGGTTCCCTCATTATGTTTAGGCGCGTCGGAAGTTTCACTTTTCGAGCAAGTTTCGGGGTATAGTACTCTGGCAAATGGCGGCGAAAAAATTGATCCTATTTTGGTATTACGAATTACCGACAAAGTGGGAAATGTATTGCGAGAATACTCTCCACCGGTGAAGGCAGCCATCAAACCAGAAACGGCCTATTTGATGACCTACATGTTGCAAGGTGCTGTACATGAACCTGGCGGAACTGCGGAAGGTTTGAAACGAACTTCCGTTGTCGCTGGAAATGAAATCGGGGCCAAAACGGGAACCACATCAAACTACTCGGATGGCTGGTTCATGGGTGTCACACAAAAATTAGTTGCCGGTGTCTGGGTGGGCGGTGATGACCGAAGCATTCACTTCCGTAGTTTGGCGTTAGGACAAGGTGCAAAAATGGCCATGCCCGCCTACGCTAAATTCATGGAAAAAGTCTACGCAGATCAGTCGCTGGCGATTGAAGGATATCGAAAAATGCCCTTTATCAAACCAGAGAACTTTGCCTTCGACTTTAGTTGCAATGGCAGAGTGGCCGTTGACTCTACAGCCATCATAGCTCCTTAATTATTGAGATGAAATCCATTGTATATATTTGTCTACTTAGTACCTTAATAATCAGTTGTCAGCAATCTCAAGAAGAGAAAGAAGAGGCAATTGCAAAGAAAACCTGTGGTTCCTGCCACAAATTTCCAGACCCGAGTCTCTTAGACAAAAAAACATGGGAGACAGGAGTTTTACCAGAGATGTCCTATCGATTAGGTTTAGGGAACCGCTTTGAATTAATGACACGTATTTCAGAGGAGCAATTTCAAAGCGCGATGCAGTTGAATACCTACCCCGAAACGCCAAGCATCACGCAAGAAGAATGGCAAGCCATTGTCAATTATTATACACGGAACGCACCGGTAAAAGCCATTCCTCAAAAGAAGAAAGAACCTATTTCAGTCGAACCTTTTCATTTTGAGGTTAAAGAATACATTACCCCCAATGATCTCATTGCAGGAGTTACCTCCATTAAAATACACCCAACAAAACCAGAAGTATGGGTGGGCATGCGAACGCATCAAACTGTTATTTTAGATAAAAATCTAAAGGCGGGAAAACAAATAGCCACGCGTAGTGCCAACGTATCTACGCAGTTTGTTGGCGCCCGCACCTTCCTAACCGGCATAGGGAAAATGTATCCCAATGATCAAAAACTTGGAACTCTACACGAATTACAAGGCAATCAAGCTCAGGTCATATTAGATTCGCTTAAGCGTCCAGTTGATTTACAAGTCGCAGATCTCAACGAAGATGGGGTACAGGACTATGTGCTTTGTGAATATGGATTTGAACAAGGACAATTAATCTGGGTCGATGGCAAAAATAAAAGCATCCATCCCCTGAAAATACAGGCAGGAGCACGAAATGTCGTTATTCGGGACTTTACTGGGGAAGGGAAACCTGATATCATGGTATTAACGGCTCAGGCCCGCGAAGGAGTCTCGCTGTTTATCAACAAAGGCAAAGGCTTATTTATTGAAAAGCCGCTCCTGCAATTTGATGCCGTATTTGGCAGTAGTTACCTGGAAGTCGCCGACATGAATATGGACGGACATGCTGACATCCTCGTTTCAAATGGGGACAATGCCGACTATTCTTACTCGAAAAAAGCGTTTCATGGTGTTCACATTTACTTAAATGATGGTCGGAATAATTTCAAAGAATCGTACTTTTTCCCAGCTTATGGCGCTTCCAAAACTGTCGCACGCGACTTTGATCAAGATGGCGATCTAGACTTGGTAATGATTGCCTTTTTTGCGGAAAATGACAAAGGAAAAAATGAAGGATTTCTTTATTTCCAAAATTCAGGAAACATGACTTTCAAAGTTAGTAACCTAGGTGTTCCGGAGGGAGCACATTACATTGTAATGGATGCTGGCGACGTAGACAAAGATGGAGATTTGGATATTCTTTTAGGGAATTACCAATTTGGTAAAAGAAAACCAGGAGATAAAATACCTCCTGGCCTTCAAATGCATTACATCAAAAATCTATTGCATTAATTTGGCTCCCGCTGGAATGAATGCTTGAGATTGACTACTTTGACTTAAGTATGATGCCCCATATGTCCAAGCCATATTTTGCTTGTGGCCTTTAAAGCTATAGGTAAAATTACCCGGTTTAACAGCTGCCTTTACATAAGACCCTTTCGGTTTAAAAACCTTCATGGCGCCTCTATTTTGTAATGCGACAAAGGCTAAATCATTACCAATTTGAATTCCTACGAATGCTTTGGCATCTCCAGGAACTAATATGCCAGATTTAACCACGTATTGAAATCCTTTAGGACCACCAAGTAAAACACCTCCGTTGGAGGCATCATAGCGCCCCATGGCTACTTCATTTCCATAATTGTTACCTACATAGACAATATCCAAATATCCATCTTGATTTACATCCAAGACTTGCATTCCATTGATAGCTGAAACCTGTGCCATGATAGGTAATTCATGTAACTCGAACTTGCCAGCGCCCTTATTCTCAATGTACATGGAAGCGTTTTCGGTTAGTGATAATTTACTCGCTTTCTTCTTTTCGGAATCATTCAAAAACGTTTCCTGTGTAACTTTTCCAAAATCCTTATAATATACGAAGCGAGGACGCGTGGAATTCATTTGTTTGTGGGTATCGTCTTTCCCAAACAATGGGGCTGAAATAGGTGTTCCTTCGGCGTTTTGAAAATAGACAAAAGGGAACACATCATACACCCCATTGCCATCTAAATCCCCATGCAATACCTCCACTGGTTGTTTTGACGAGGCACGTAGCAAGGTATTTTTGCCCATATTGCCCGCGACAAAATCCATATCCCCATCTTGGTCGAAATCGGCCGTCGTAATGGAACCCCACAAGCCTAATGCAGGCTCGAGTCCCGTATTTGTCAATTTCTTCAAATGTCCCCGTGTATTTTGGTATATCTCAATCGGCATATATTCACCCGCAACAACCAAGTCTAGCCAACCGTCTTGATTGTAATCTGTCCAAACAGCATCACAGATCATGGCTTCTTGCAATAATTCCGGAGCCCATGCCTTTGTCGCATCTACATATTTGATATTTCCGGGTATTGATTCATTCCGTAACAATCGCGATATGGTACCTTTCGGATATTGAAAAGGCACATTCCGACCACTAACAAACAAATCTAAGTCACCATCATGGTCGACATCCGCTGCCCGAACAGCCGCATTACTTTCCGTGAATACAGGTAACGCAGTAGATTGAAAAGTGAAATTACCCTTGCCATCGTTCATGTAGACGACATCTTGAGAACTATTTGAACCTATTTTCTCCTCAGTTCCTCCGCGCGCGACATAAAGGTCTAAATCTCCATCTTGATCCATATCAACTAACAAGCTGCCTAAATCTTCTCCTAATTTTTTCGGAGCGTCATAAGCTCCTTCCAAATACTTCTTCGAAAACTTCCCATTTGCTTGTTGGAGATAGAATATCCCCGAATAAAATTTGGATCCACCCACAAACAAATCTTCCCGACCATCTCCATTAACATCCCCAACGGATGCTCCGGGTCCTAATTGAGACATTTTATGAGGTGTTGTACTTTGGAAATTAAAATCGATAAAATCCATTTCCTTGTGCAAGTCGGTCAATTGAACACGATCACTTACATCACTAAACAAGCTTGGATCTTGAGAAAACAAGGACTGGTATGGCAAGTTAGCTTTAGCGATGGAGGCTTTAATTGATTGGTTATTTCCAGGATTCGTAATTATCTGCATGGAATCATTTGGCCAAACAATTCGTAACTCTTTAATTTTCTGTTTAGCCCCAAGCCCGATATGAGCTACCGGTTCAACACTTGACAAATAACCTCGATAAGGATTATTCTCGTAGTAAAATTTGGTTCCATCAACAAAGATACCTTCGATTCGAGTTCCAAGTCCACCTTTATTCATCCCTCTTCCTTCAAAACTCACACGTAAATACCGACTTTTTTCCGGTGCTTCTTCCATCGTGTTGTTCCGGTATACAAAAGCTTCGTCGTTTATATTATTTACCACATAATCTAGGTCGCCATCGTTATCCAAGTCACCATAGGCGGCACCATTGGAGAATGATGGAACGGTAATCCCCCAAGCAGCACTAACGTCTTCAAACTTGAGGCCACCTTTATTTCTAAAGGCATAGTTTTTAACCTTAATGACTGGCATTTGCTCGAGTAAAACAGCATCGGAGGCTAACTGTTGTGCATCAGCTCGATAAGACATAAAATCGCGATCTGTAACATCGCGAGGGAAACCATTAGTTATTAATAAATCGCGGTATCCATCATTATCGAAATCAGCCAATGAAGGACACCAACTCCATTCTGTTTCGGAAACACCTGCCAATAGACTAACTTCTTGAAAAGGCAATGCCTGACCATCATCAATTTTCCCAGCATTAATTTGCAAGGTATTTCGCATATATTGATAGGTATAACCATATAAATCAGAATTCTGGTATGCTTGATAGCTATTCGGAGGAGCTAATTGTTTTTTGCGTTCATTATCTTTTGGCAACATATCCAGAGCTACAATATCTTGTAATCCGTCATTATTCACGTCAGCCACATCATTCCCCATGGCACTTAAACTCGTATGTTTAAAATACGCTTTTGCTTGATCGGTAAAGGTTCCGTCATGATTGTTTATATATAGAATATCATCTGACACATAATCATTGGTTACGTAGATATCAGGCCAATTATCTTGATTAATGTCGCAAATGTTGATACCTAATCCATACCCTTCGATGGTAATTCCAGCTTCCTTTGAAACATTCGTATAAACGGGATGCCCTTTTTCTTTGGACCAATCGTTGCGGTATAATCTGTCCGTATTCGGATAAGAACCATCCTTTACTTTTGCTCGGTATAGAGATGGGAATTGGTCAATTACATCTGTCAATACATACATGTCCAAATCACCGTCTCGGTCATAATCAAAAAAGGCTGTATGTTCACTGTGGCCCGCATCATTCACACCATAATCAGATCCCATTTCCTTGAACGTGGGTATTCCATGTTTAATCCCTTGATTGACAAAAAGCATATTTTCACGATCGAATATGGACGTTTTCATCGTAGCAGAAACATAAATATCCAATAAACCATCACCATTTATATCGACAACCGATACGCCTGAACACCAACGATTTTTTGTATCAATACCAGCAGATTTCGAAATATCTTCAAACTTCATTTGACCCTTATTCAGGTACAAAGATCCATTAGCTTGACTACCTGAAAAAAAGATATCGAGAAGCCCATCTTGATTAAAGTCACCCATCCCAACTCCACTACCATTGTAAAGGTATTCATACTTCAAAATATTTAAGGTATCGTTCTCAGTGATAGAATTTGAAAAATGAATACCAGTATCATCACCAGATAATTGCTCAAAAGTGGTTTTGCTTTTGCAGGATGACAAAAGGGCTAAAACGGTGAAGACAAATAAAAAATGCTTGGACATATAGATCGTAAACTTTGAACTACTAAAATAAAAAAAGGTGGGGACTTCTCCCCACCTTTTTAAAACTAAAATCAAACGATTAATAACCAGGATTTTGCTTCAATACTGAAGTACCTTGAATATCAATTTGTGCTTGAGGAATTGGTAACAATGCATCTGTATCTTGGTAAGATGCACCACCAAATTTCGTTACTAACCACTTAGATTCGTATTTCAAGTATGCATTCAATGTTTTGTTTGCAGCACCCCAACGAACTAAGTCGAAGAAACGATGACCTTCAGTCGCTAATTCTAATAAACGCTCCATGCGAACGATCTTACGAGCGCTTGCTTGATCGCCTAAAGTAGAATATGTAGAAATTACATAATTAGCTTCGTTAGCACCTGTTTTCGCGTTTTTCACAAATCCAGCAGGATTTGCAGCACGAGCACGAACACGATTGATGTAATCCAGTGCAGTCGCTAAGCTACCCGCTTCGATTTCAGCTTCAGCAGCCATCAACAATACGTCCGCAAAACGGATGATGTTGAAGTTCATTGTCGCATATCCACGAGTCCAAGAAGAACCATCAGTCAAGGTATTCTCTTGACGCTTGTAATAGATGTATTTCTTAGGTGAATAAGGACCTGCATAAGGCTGAGAACGAATCCAAGCAGCACCTGGATGTTCGATCCAGTCTAAGTATTGGATACCACGACGACCAATTGTATGGTCAATACGAGGATCTAATGGATCTGCATCCTCAGTAAAAGCAGCTGATGAAGCAACACCATAGTCATTCTTAACAGCGTTAGCTGCCAAGTTGTAATCTGGAGTACCATCCGCTTGCTCTCCTAATAATGGAAGACCATCAGCAGAAACACGGTAAGCATTTGCCATCGAGAATGATGGTTGGAAGAATCCGCAGCAGTTACCTGGACCGTCAGAACCCGTATTGTATGGGTAGTTCAAATCATCAAATCCATTTGCGTTATTTACGTTACCTGTATTCATTGACGATTGAATAGCGAATACAGCCTCCTCGTTGTTGTCGTTCTCCGCATTGAAGATTTCAGCAAACTTAGAAACTAAGCCATATTTCTTACCATTTGTCGTCTTACCATTCGCGATAACAGTAGTAAAGATTGCCTTTGCATCTGCAAACTTAGCTTGATACAAATAAACTTTACCTAGGTAAGAGCCAGCAGCCCACTTATTCGCACGACCAGCTGACGAAGATGTCTCTGGCAAATTATCATATGCAAATTTGAAATCTGCTTCGATCTTAGAATATAAGTCAGCAGTCGCAACTACTTTCTCAATTCCTTTTCCATAATCCATTGTTTCGTCTACGTAAGGAGCTGAACCGAATAAACGCTTCAACTCAAAATAGAAGTGACCACGCAAGAAACGAGCCTCAGCGACAATGCGTGTTTTATCTGTAGCGGATAACTCTTTAGAACCATTCGCCAAGTTAATTGTCGCATTAGCACGCGCGATACCCTCGTATTTTGCTTGCCATGTTGAGTTCAAGTCACCGTCAGTAGGAGAAACCTCATAACGTTGCATTACGTTGATGTTTGAGTAATCACCTGGGTCAGTACCTTTGTTACTCTCACCTCCACGAATAGAACCCCACACCCAGTTATTAGGAGCGGCTAAACGAGAAAAACCTTTTCCTGCTAACTGCGCATAAGTACCAATTAAGGCACCTTCTACACCAGCTTTAGAAGATAACTGCGCCTGAGCTAATGAAGCTGTTGGCGGAACTTCTAAAAACTGATCCTTACAAGCGAATGTCAACATGAATGCTGACGCACTAACTAAACTTAATCGCTTTAAAATCTGATATTTTTTCATGTTCTTAATTTTTAAAATTGGCTGTCGCTAAATTAGAAATTCAAGTTGATTGAAGCATTGAATGAACGTGTAACTGGGTAGTTACCTACGTCGATACCAAAGCTTGTATCAGCAGCTCCACCAACACCTGGATCTAAACCTTTGTACTTCGTGAAAGTAAACAAGTTGTTAGCTGAAAGTGTCAACTTAGCATTTTTCACACCGATTTTCGAAATAATGTTTTTAGGGATTTGGTATCCTAAAGAGATATTTTGTAAACGGATGTAATCACCATCTTCTACATACCAAGAGTTTTCAGCAGCTGAAGTTGAGATATTGGAAGCAGACTCCCAGATTGGTGCCTCAGCAGCGTTACCCAATGCTGGTGTCCAAGAGTTTTTCGCACGTACACCTTTACCAGATCCTTCAAAAGTTCCGTAGAAGTCAGTAAACCACTTCGATTGGTTCCAAATTTTGTTACCAGCTGAAGCATATAAGTACATGTTCAAATCAAATTGCTTGTAAGTTAACCCTACATTCACACCCCCCGTGTAAGTTGGAACTGGTGAACCTAAGTAAGTACGATCTGCAGGAGTAATCTTGCCATCACCATTCATATCGGCATAACGGAAACGTCCCACGCCCTTACCTGATTGCTCTGGTGAAGATGCTACTTCAGCAGCTGAGTTGAAATATCCGATTACTTGATATCCATAGAATGAAGACAATGAACGTCCTACTTCCATACGAATTGGCGTGATTCCACGGAATGCACCACCAACTAAGTTCGTGATCCCTGGAGCAAAAGCAACGATTTCATTTTTCAAGAATGAATTGTTAAATGTCAAATCATACTTAATATCTGAAGTCAAGTTACCACGATTGATAATTTGGAAGTCGATACCTTGGTTACGCATTTTAGCAACGTTCACAGATGGTGCAGATGCAGAAGGTCCTACAACAGCTGGAAGTGGTACGTTGAATAATAAATCCTCCGTATCTTTTCTCCAAATATCAAATACTACCTCCCACTTACCATTCAATAACGTAGCATCGATACCAATGTTCGACGTTACAGCAGTCTCCCACTTAGCAGCTGGGTTACCGATACGTGAACGATAATATCCTTCATTAGCTCCTGATGATTGACCATCGATTGGATAGAATGAGTTACCACGGTTTGCAGCGTATAATGAGTACTGATTGGCAGGGTCTACGTTGTTTGAGTTACCCATTGTACCCCAACCACCACGAATTTTCAAATCAGTAATAGCAGGAAGATCCTTCATGAATTCTTCCGAAGTTACACGCCATGCTGCAGAGAAAGCAGGGAAAATACCGTAACGATTCTCAGAACCAAAACGAGAAGATCCATCACGACGAACAACTCCAGTAAAGTAATATTTCTCGTTGAAGTTGTAGTCTAATTTACCAAATATTGAATAGAAATTCACACCTGAGAACAAGTTAGATGTAACAACTGGTGATTGTACTGAGTTCATCGTAACGAAATCCAAGTCCATTGAGAATGGATTAATACCTGAACCGTTGATTGAACGGCCAGCACCTGTATTCAATGCTTCTAAACCTGCTAACACTTTAAATCCATGCTTTCTCCAATTAAACTTGTAGTTAGCTGTATTTGTCATTACCCAAGCAAATGAATATGCTTGACCTTCTGAGAATGAATTAGATGCCTCAGGCTCAGAATCTCCTAAATAACGGTAGTTGTAGTTCTTATACGCTGATGCATTATACTGACCACCAATACTTGTACGTAATGTCAAGTCTTTAATTGGCTCATAATCCACATAAACGTTACCTACAGCATTCGCATTGTAGTTGTTATCGTTTGAGTTATTTAATACAATCTGACGAACAGGGTTACGTGGGTTGTTAAAACCAGCAGCCTTCGTAGATGCATAAGCTCCAAATTCATCGAATACTGGGATTACCGTTGGCATACGATACGCAGACAAAATTACTGATTCATCACCTGCAACACCTAAACCACCGTTACCACCTGCCTGACCACGAACTGAACGATAAGTGAACTGTAAGTTCTCACCAATCTTTACTTTCTTACCTAAGCTAAACTCAGAGTTAAAACGTGCAGAATAACGCGCAAAGTCGTTTTGAATCAAGATACCATCTTGTTTCTGACCTGATAAGCCTAAATAGAAACGACCTGCGTCTGTTCCTCCTGAGAAGCCTAGTGAGTGACGTTGTGTCGCACCCAAACGCGTAATTTCATCGTACCAGTTTGTACCTGCTTTATTCGCTTTAATCAAGAATACGTTCTCTGGATTTGCAGCACGAGCAGCTGTAATTGCAGCTAAGTCAACATTGTTAACCGCGTTCGCTCCATTTGCGTGCAAATAAGTAGGAATAACAGCTTGTGCTTGATTACCATATTGAGGGTGTGTATATGCAACCGCAGTTCCGTTAGCCGCCGCATTGTTACGATATGCCACATGTGTCCAATCTGCTTGCTCTTGTGGAGTCAACATTTTTGGAGCACCTGCCACGTTTGGATCAGTAGCACCATACATACCATTGTAAGTGATGTTCAAACCTTTCTTACCACGTGATCCTTGCTTAGTCGTATATACGATTACACCATTGGCAGCACGAGCACCATAGATAGAAGCCGCAGCCGCATCTTTCAAGACCGTTGTAGACTCGATATCATCTGGAGATAAGAAATCAGTAGATCCTACTGGAACCCCATCCACTACATATAATGGTTCGTTACCACCAAAGGCACCAAAACCACGTACACGAATGATTGAGTTAGTTCCTGGCTGACCGTTTGTAATCAAAGTTACCCCTGATACACGACCTTGTAACATTTGCTCAACGTTACCCGTTGGTGCAATTTGCAAGTCTGCCGCCTTTACAATCGAAGCTGCCGCAGTAGACTCCTTCTTGTTTGTTACAGAGTAACCTGTTACGATTACCTCACTTAATTGGCTCACATCCTCATCCAATGATACTGAAATTGAAGATTGAGATCCGACTGAAACAGTTTTTGTTTTGTAACCTACCGCTGAAATACTCAAGACAGCGTTACCCGATTTCACTGTAACTGTAAATGCACCATTAGCATCTGTAGTAGCACCCGTGTTTGTTCCTTTAACAGCAACACTTACTCCCGGAATACCCTCAGCGTTCGCATCCGTAACTTTACCTGTTACCTTACGATCCTGTGCAAATGACGAAAAACTCCCTAGCATCACAATCGCGAGCAATAAGAAGCTTCGAAGACTTTGGTAAAAATTGTTTTTCATAATACGTTTTAATTAGTTTTCTAAATAAGATTAAATAGTTGTTACTCGAGTTTTTGATTCAATAATAGGTCTCCTTTCTTGTTAAGTTTATGAATAGGTTTAGATGATATAAGTTAAAATAGGTTTAAAAGTTCTTCTTTAAATAGTACAACAAATAGGTTTAAAAGTTAATCTTTTATTTTATCGGAATCATACAATATCACAACTGTTCTATGCTGTTCCAAGCTCTCAAATATGTATAAACCCAACTACTCTTGCAAATATTTTCTTGATATTTTTTCACTTTTTTAAGCAAAAATGTCATTTTATCACCAAAACCAACTTTTGAAGCCTCTATTTTATCATATAAATACAATGTAAAATTCAAATACGAAAAAAATAAGCATATAGACGATTACAAATCCTGCGACCAAATCGGCTAATAGTCCTACAAACAGTCTAATATCTGCGCTTTGTCTAAATTTTACAATTGTCCAAAAAATCCAAATTGATTTCCCGATTTATCCCTAAATTTGGTTCATGTCAAATTTCGATCCCAAAAGCATCTTACCTACACTCCCAGACCAACCGGGTGTATATCGCTATTTCGACGAAAATGATACCATCATTTATATAGGCAAAGCCAAAAACCTAAAAAACCGCGTCAGCAGCTATTTTACAGGGATACAAAATCACAATACCAAGACAAGGCGCCTAGTCCAACAAATTCAAAAAATCGAATTCACCATCGTGCATTCCGAATTTGATGCACTCCTTCTTGAGAATACGCTCATTAAGCAATTCCAACCGAAATACAACATTCTACTCCGCGATGATAAAACCTATCCTTTTATCTGCTTAACGAATGAGCATTTCCCTCGTCTCATCACGATGCGACGCATCGATCATAGCGTAGGGACTTTTTTCGGCCCATTTGCTAATCCAAAGGCCATGAATGGGCTGCTTGAGATGCTTCACCAGCTTTATCCAATTCGGACATGTTCGCTCGCATTGAAACCGGGAAATATCGAACAGGGGAAATTCAAAGTTTGCCTCGAATACCATATTGGAAACTGTAAAGGTCCATGTGAAGGACTTCAAACCGAATCCGATTATCAAATTTACATCGAACAAATTACCCATATCCTTAAAGGGAATTACCAAAAGCCCAAAAGCCTGTTTTTCGAACGCATGCAACAAGCTGCAGCACGTATGGCTTTTGAAGAAGCCCAGGAATGGAAAGAAAAGTGGGAATTACTCGAAAACTTTCAAGCTAAATCAACGGTTGTGAATCCCGCAATTCATGATGTGGATGTATTTACGATGGTTTCCGACGATGCTTTGGCCTACATTAATTTCATGAAGGTCATCAATGGTACAATCCTGCAATCGCAAACTTGGGAGGTCAAGAAGAAGTTGAATGAGGATGAATCGGACCTGCTCACCATGTTGATTTGGGAAAAACGTGAACAATTTCACAGCAAAGCCAAAGAAATCCTGACCAATATTCCCATGGCGATCGAATTTCAGGGAGCCAAAAATACGATTCCCCAAATGGGCGACAAGAAAAAACTGTTGGACATGTCACTCAAAAATGTCTTGTATTTCCGGAAAGATAAGGCCGACCGCAAAGCGGCTGAGGAAAGTGGTGGCGATCGGAAAATGCGCGTCATGCTTAAACTCAAAAATGATTTGCGTCTAACCCAATTACCCAAACGTATTGAATGCTTCGATAATTCCAACCTACAAGGAACGAATCCTGTTTCGGCCATGGTTTGTTTCATCCAAGCCCAAGCAGCGAAAAAGGAATACCGCCTGTTCACGCCCAGAACCGTGGAAGGCCCAGATGACTTCGCTACCATGCATGAAGTAATCACACGTCGGTACACGCGTCTCCTCGAAGAAGAAGCAGAATTACCTGACCTCATTATTGTCGATGGAGGTAAAGGCCAATTAAGTTCAGCTTGTGAAGCGTTGAAAGCGATAGGACTTTATGGGAAAATCCCGATCATCGGTATTGCCAAAAGACTCGAAGAAATCTATTTCCCCGAGGATAGCCTACCTGTTTATATAGATAAGAAATCAGAATCGCTGAAATTAATTCAACAATTACGTGATGAGGCGCACCGATTTGGTATCACAGCCCATCGCAATCGCCGAAGTAAAAACTTTTTGGTTAGTCAATTAGAGGAACTTGAAGGAATCGGAAAACTGACAGCACAAAAACTCCTAAAACATTTTGGCACAATACGCCAAATGTATGATGCGCCCGTGGAGGAATTAGAAAAAGTGGCAGGTAAAGCCAAGACACCAATGCTACGCAAACAAATTAAAATTTGGCTAGACGAGAAGGCCTAATTTCTCGATTTGAAACGACCTAAATCAATGTGCTGAAATTGTCGGTATGCCTGAATCACCAAAGCCAAAGCTACAGCCATTTCACAAACTCCTACCACCAACACAAAAATACCCAACAACAATCCTTGATTCGCAGTATCCTGACGCGAAAAAGCAATCAAATTCAAGTTGGCCGCATTCAACATCAATTCAATCCCCATCAAGACGAAAATAGCGTTCCGTTTTAGAATCAACATACTAAAACCGATGGCGAATAAACATGCCCCTGCCCAAAGGAATAACAATAATGGAATTTCGTTATTCATGATGCTTCGCGATATAGGTTGAGCCTATCAAGGCAATCAATAAATAAATTCCCACCAATTCAAATGGCATGGCGTATTCCGTCAATAAGGAAATCCCCACAAAACTCAATTTAGAATTAGGGTCTGCTATTTCAACCCCAGCAAAATTTCCACGTGCCAGAATAAATAATAAGCCAGCGAAAATCGCAAGTCCAATCACGACAGGCATCGTGCGTGAGGATTCCTCAGTTACTAAATTGTTTTGATCCTTATCGCCCCGACTGTTCTGATTTGTCAACATGATTCCAAAGAGAATCAAAATCAGCACACCTCCCACGTAAATCATGAGGTGTGAAACAGCCATGACATCCGCATAAGCTAAGACATATAGACCCGCTAAACCAAGCATGGTCATAAACATCGCCAATGCTGCATGCAAAATATTTTTCGTCCAGAGCATCACAAGAGCACTTCCACAGGTAATACATACCAAAGCCAAGAAAGATAATATCAAAGGCGTCATGGGAGATCGGGGTTATTCGTTGGACTATTTGACGGTAGACTTTGGTCTTTAAACGTTTGACCTTCCGACTTCGGACTACCTGACTCCTGACTAGCGACTGGCGACTCTGGACTAGTTACTTTCTTAAAACTCGGTTTAAAAGCGGGCTTAGGTTGAGACGTTGGACTTTGGTCGTTCGACGTGTGACCTTGCGACTTCAGACTACC
>JACCDW010695837.1_pt1 | contig 17912 bp, 19 predicted proteins | sample 7449781 | NCBI WGS metagenome assembly JACCDW01 (sample SAMN15323449, study PRJNA562643) | freshwater metagenome | isolation source: river surface water | place: USA:Blue River Watershed | collected 2017-08-18
TCACATGGCTGTAGCGCTCGACCACAAAGGCCTCGGTTACTTTCACGCTGCCTGTTTTGGCGATACGGCCAATGTCGTTGCGCGCCAAGTCGATCAACATCACGTGCTCGGCACGTTCTTTGGGGTCGTTGATGAGCTCGACCTCGGCCGCTTTGTCCGCCTCGGGTGTGGCCCCGCGTGGGCGTGTGCCTGCGAGGGGGCGAATGGTGACTTTTTGACCTTCGGGCGTGGACTCTTGGCGCACCAAAATCTCAGGTGATGCACCCACCACATAGGCGTCGCCAAGGTTGTAGTAATACATGTACGGGCTGGGGTTCAACGAACGCAGCGCACGGTACAAGGACAACGGGCTGGCCGTGAACTTTTTGTGAATGCGCTGCCCCACCTGCACTTGCATGAAGTCGCCTGCGGCAATCAAGTCTTTGGCGCGCAGCACAGCAGCCAAGTAATCGTCTTTCGCAAAGCTGCGCTCAGCGGGATGGCTGGTACATGGCGCAATCGATGGCGCTTGTGCAGGGGCTTTCAAACGCTGCTTCAGCTCAGCCAAACGCTCATGAGCCTTAGCGTACGCATCGGGTTGTGCAGGGTCTGCATAAACGATGAGCGAGAGCTTGCCTGAGAGGTTGTCAATCACCGCCAACTCTTCGGTTTGCAGCAGCAAGATGTCAGGCATGCCGAGGTCATCGGGCGGGCATGAATGAACCAGCTTCTTTTCAATGTGACGCACCGTGTCATAGCCAAAGTAACCTGCCAAGCCACCACAAAAACGGGGCAAGCCTTGACGCAGCGCCACTTTGAAACGCTTTTGGTAGTCGGCCACAAAGTCGAGCGGGTTGCCTGCGTGGGTTTCAACCACCACGCCATCAGTCACCACCTCGGTCTTGGCAGCATCGCCAAAACCACTGGCACGCAACAACGTGCGCGCTGGCAAACCAATGAAGCTATAGCGTCCAAAGCGCTCACCACCCACCACGGACTCCAGCAAAAAGCTGCGTTCGCCCTTGCTTTGCACATGGGCCAGCTTGAGATACAGCGAGAGCGGGGTTTCTAAGTCGGCAAAGGCCTCGGCCACCAACGGGATGCGGTTGTAGCCCTCTTGGGCCAATTGTTTGAATTCGGTTTCAGTCATCGTGAGCCTCCACAGCTCGGCCCCTTCGCAATGGGGCGTTCATTCGGACAAGTGCTGAGCAGCTAGGGTGTGCTTCAGCGCGGGCACGGCGTCAGAGAACCTGAGCGTGCTTTTAGACAAGCGCAAACGACGGCGTACGCCAGGGCCAAGCTCCCCGGTCGTGACAACCTGTGACAGTGCTGCGGTGAATGAACATGACTGCAGTTTAGCAAAGGCTCAGGCCTTGCCGGCCAGCGCTTGTGGGATCTGCGTCAGGGAATCTACGTGGGCGTCGGCATCCACGCTATCCACGGACTCGCCGTGGTTGTAGCCATAGCGCACCAGCACCACCGGACAGCCTGCGACACGGGCAGCTTGGGCGTCGTTGCTGGAGTCACCCACCATCAACGCCTGCTTGGGGCTCACGCCCAAGGCCTCGCAGGTTTTGAGCAAGGGCAGCGGGTCTGGCTTTTTGCGCTCAAAGCTGTCACCACCAAAGACGTGGGTGAAAAACGCATCCAAGCCTTTGGCTTGCAGCAAAGGCTTGGCAAATGACAAGGGCTTGTTGGTCAAGCACGCCAGCTGCAAACCAGCAGCGCGCAACTGTTGCAAACCTTCCGCCACACCCGGATACACCGCTGCAAATTCGCCATTGATGGCGAGGTAGTGATGTTGGTAACGCTGCCAAGCGGCTTCGTACAAATTCTCCACACTGCGCGCATCGCACACATTGGTAAGGCCTTTGACTTCTGGCAGCGCCAACTGATGCGCCAGCACCGAGCGAATCAAATGCTCGGAGCCTTTGCCCACCGTGCGCTCAACCAAGGCACGCGTCACGGGCGGCAAATCTAAATCGGTCAACGAACGATTGAGGGCAATTTCAAAATCACCCAAGGTGTCGACCATGGTGCCATCGAGGTCAACGATGGCGGCTTGTAGCGAACGAAGCATCAGGCCAAAGCCACACGCATTTGGTCAATCACCGCTTTGTAGTCAGGTTTGCCAAAAATCGCGCTACCCGCCACAAAGGTGTCGGCGCCTGCATCGGCCACTTGGCGGATGTTGTCAGGCTTGATGCCGCCGTCCACTTCGAGGCGAATGTCTTTGCCGCTGCGCTCAATCCATTGGCGCGCCAACTCGACTTTGCGCAAGGCTGAATCGATGAAGCTTTGGCCGCCAAAGCCAGGGTTCACGCTCATGATGAGGATCAGGTCAATCTCGTCAATCGTCCACTCCAACACGTCCAACGGCTCAGCAGGGTTGAACACCAGCCCCGCTTTCACGCCCTTGCTCTTGATGGCTTGGATGCTGCGATGCACATGGGCGCTCGCATCTGGGTGAAAGCTGATGTAGTCAGCGCCGGCCTCGGCAAAGGAAGCGGCCAAGGCGTCCACGGGTGAAATCATCAAATGCACGTCGATGGGCACCGCCACGCCAGCAGGCGTTTTGGCGTGTGGCTTCAAGGCTTGGCAAATCATGGGGCCGAACGTGAGGTTGGGCACATAGTGGTTGTCCATCACATCAAAGTGAATCCAATCAGCGCCAGCGGCGATGACGTTTTTCACTTCATCGCCCAAACGGGCGAAGTCGGCAGACAAGATGGAGGGGGCAATGTTGAATTTTGGGCGTGTGCTGGTCATGGGGTGATTATTTCATCCAAAATCACCCCATGCTGCGTTACAAATTCCAAGTCGAAGTCCACCCCCAATACATGCCTGAGCAGTCAGACCCAGACGGCGGTTTGTACATGTTTGCCTACACGATCACCATCACCAATGTGGGCAATGTGGCGGCGCAGCTCATCTCGCGCACTTGGAATGTGAACGACGCCAACGGCACCCACGAAAAAATCAAAGGTCTTGGCGTAGTGGGCCACCAGCCATTTCTCAAACCTGGCGAACAGTTTGAGTACACCAGCGGCACGCGCCTGCGCACGCCCACAGGCACCATGCACGGCAGCTACTTTTGCGTGGCCGAAGATGGTGAAAAGTTTGATGTCGACATTCCCATGTTTGTGCTCGACGCGCTCAGCGATGAGCCAGGCAGTCGCAAGCTGCACTGAGGCCACACACCATGGGTGAATTTGACCTGATCGAGCGCTACTTCAAGCGCCCCACACACAAAGCCGCACTGGGCGTGGGCGACGACTGTGCGCTGCTCCGCCCCACCGAAGGCATGCAACTGGCAGTGTCTAGCGACATGCTGGTGGAAGGCCGCCACTTTTTAAGCACGGTCGACCCAACCCGCTTGGGTCACAAAGCCTTGGCAGTGAACCTGAGCGATTTGGCAGCCGTGGGCGCAGAGCCTTTGGCCTTCACCCTCGCCCTGTCGCTGCCTCGTGTGGACGAAGCATGGCTGGCTGGCTTCTCCATGGGTTTGTTGCGTTTGGCTGATGCACATGGCTGCGAATTGGTGGGCGGCGACACCACGCAAGGCCCGCTGAACATTTGCATCACTGTGTTTGGCGAAGTGCCACCAGGCGATGCACTGCTGCGCCAAAACGCACAAGTGGGCGACGACATTTACATCAGCGGCACGGTGGGCGATGCGCGCTTGGCACTCGAAGTGTTTCGTGGCACGCACGCGCTTTCGGGCGAGGCCTTTGAGCAAGCCCGATTGCGCATGGAGCAACCAACGCCGCGCGTAGCACTAGGCACTGCACTTCGTGCCGTGGCCAATGCCGCCATTGATGTGAGTGATGGTTTGCTGGGTGACTTGGGCCACATCCTTAAACGCTCAGGCGTTGGCGCGCAGATTGACACAGCCTGGCTGCAAGCCGCAGGCCACTTTGGCGAAGCACGTTTGTCCGCAGGCATCACGCCTGTGATGGCCGACTTGCCTTGGAACAAACGCCTAGAGTTCGCGCTCTCGGGTGGTGACGATTACGAACTGTGCTTCACCGCGCCCGTGAACCAACGCGAGCTGGTGCACGCCGCTGCATGGGAAACCAACACACCTGTCACACGCATTGGCCGCATCACACAAGAACAAGGCTTGGTCGTGCTTGACCCACAAGGCCAGCCCATTGCCAAACGCTTTGCCTCGTTTGACCACTTTGCTTAAAGCGTCTGTGCCATCTCGCGGCGTTGTTGCTGCGTGTAACCACCATAGCCCCAATCCGTAGCCGCCAGTTCTTGCACACTGATGTAGCTGGTGGCATGCAACTGCTGGCCCTGCGCCAAATGCAGCGGCAACAAAGCAAACGCCGCTGCAACGAACGCGGCTTTCTCGGCGGTTGAGTTCGTGCCGTGCGTGATGCGAATGTCTAGCTGCATCAGCACTTGAGCAGGCACTTCACCACCCACCCACCAGTCTTTTGCAGGAATACGGTCAAAGACCACGGAGGTCACATCCGAGCGTTTGTGCAGCACTTGCGTGCTGAGCTCGGTCAACGCTCGCGCTAGGGCATGGGCATCGGTGAGCTGCGCATGGGCGGATAGCTTGAGGGTCAGAATGGGCATGTCAAACCACCTTTGCCTTTGAACTGTCCGTGCACATGGATACGCGTGACTGATGGTGTCGAGCCAAACGACTCAAAAACAGTGACAAACTTCTTGTTGCTTTTGCACAGCTTGCATCCACATGCTCCCAAAAATTCGGAACAGCTTGGCGACGCAAGTGACGCGCCTGTTGCTTGGCCTGGGCAATCAAAGCGGCACGGTCGAGGGGCTCATAGCCTGCTGGGGGATTACGCATCTCAGTTCTCCATTTGATGAATCGGTGAGATAACTTTAGGTTTTCACCTCCTTGCGCGAAACACCACCGAGCGCAAATTGGTGTTGCACAAACTGCAAGGCCACTCCATTACCATGCACACATGATTGACTTGAGCTTTGACGATTTGCGGCTGTTTTCACGCGTGTCTGCGCTGGGTACGTTGTCAGCTGTCGCCCGCGAGCGCAATGCACCGGTTAGTCAAATTTCACGCGGACTACAACGCATCGAAGCAGCCTACGGCACGCAGCTGGTGCTTCGAACAACGCACGGTTTATCGCTCACCCCCGAAGGGGAAATTCTGCAAAGCTACGCCATACGCATCTTGGGTGAAGTGGATGCGATGGATGCTGAGTTCGGACAAGTACGCGAAAAAGTTTCGGGCTTGGTACGCGTCAGCATGAGTGCGGTCATTGCTCAGCATTTGCTGGTCGACAGCTTGCCGCTTCTGCACGTTGCTCATCCGAATTTGCGTGTGGACTTTCGCGTGGATGACGCCCTGGTTGATATGGCACGTGATGGCATTGACATCGCCATCCGTACGGGAGAACCTCACTCTGACACGTTTGTTGTGCGCCGTATCGGCCAACTGACACGACGCCTCTATGCAAGCCCCAACTACATCAAACAACGAGGCATCCCTTTATCTGTGGACGAGTTAAGGCATCACGCCCTAATTGCCAACAGCCAACATGAGCACTTGAATGTGTGGCAATTCAAGAATTCGACACCTATTCACGCCGAAGGTCCTTTCAGTGCTGATAACACCGCCACGGTTGCCTCTATGTGCATCGCAGGCCTAGGCGTTGCACGCATCACCTCGGTCGTTGCAACACCCTTGGTTTTACAGGGGAAACTTGTTGCCATCCTGCCTAAGGAGGTGGACGAGGCTCCCATTCCTTTGAGTGCCTTTATGCTCGCCGGGCGCCACCGCCTGCCTAAAATTCGCGCCTGTATTGACCACTGGGCTCAGTGGCTGCACAACACATCACCGACATGCTGAACCGCCGCTTTCTACTCTCACACCCAGCGCACTTCATCGCGCTTGGCGCAGGCTCAGGCTTGTCGCGTTTGGCACCAGGCACGGCAGGCACCTTGTGGGCATGGGCCGTGTTCTTGCTCTTGCAAATTTGGTTGACACCGCTACAAATGGGTGTGCTGATTGCCGCATCCACGCTGGTCGGTTGGTGGGCTTGCACCGTCACCGCGCAGCACATGGGCGTGGCTGATCCAGGCGCGATTGTGTGGGATGAGGTGATTGCGTTTTGGTTGGTGCTGTGGCTGGTGACGCCCACCACGTTTTGGGGCCAACTGGGCGCGTTTGTGTTGTTTCGCTACTTTGATGCGGCCAAGCCTGGCCCTGTTCGCTGGGCCGATAGCTTGTTCAAAGGTTTTGGTTGGCGCGGCGGCTGGGGCATCATCTTTGATGACTTGGTGGCTGCGTTTTGCACCTTGTTGGTCATTGCCATTTGGAGGTCGTTATGAGCGCGCATTCACTGACAGAACAACTCGCCGACGTGCTGCAACAACACGGCTGGATGCTGGCCACGGCTGAGAGCTGCACCGGCGGCATGATCGCCGCCAACTGCACTGATTTATCGGGCTCAAGCAATTGGTTTGAACGCGGCTTTGTCACCTACTCCAACGAAGCCAAGCACGACATGCTGGGCGTGGACTCGACCTTGATTGCTGAGCACGGCGCAGTGAGCGAAGCCGTGGCGCAAGCCATGACGCTGGGTGCGATGCGCCGCTCACATGCGCAAGTGACATTGGCTGTCACTGGTATAGCTGGCCCTACCGGTGGCTCGGCCGACAAACCCGTGGGGACTGTTTGGTTTGCATGGGCCACACCCAGTGATGCGGGCCCTACGCTGGGCGCAGAAACGGCTTGGGTGAAAACCGAGCTCATGCACTTTGCTGGCGACCGCGCTGCAGTCCGTGAAGCGGCCGCGCACCACGCGCTAAAAACTTTATTGGACTTGTTGCAACAGCACTAAAGCCGTGCGTGAATGCGTTGCAACCTTTACGCAGGCAACGCGGCAGGAAACACCTTAGCCACCGCCACACCTAATCGCGCCATGCGGTTACGCATGGTCAACACCGCTTTGTCTTTACTGATGAGTTGGGTTTTGTGTTGTGCCGCTAAGTCAATGAACTTTTGGTCATCGCCGTCTTTACACACATAAAGTGCTTTGGCGGCGATAGGCATGAGCTGCACATGTGCATCAAACTGCGCCAAGATATCTTCAGCCGTGAGCTGACTGAATACCAAGCGCTTGACGATGTGGGTATAGGCCAAGACGCGCTCTAGCTCGTCACGCATGACTTGCGTGGCCAACCATTGCACGGTTTTGATTTCTAGCGCCTCAAGCAATGCAGGGGTAGCTGCATCTTTGTAAAGCCACAAGTCGAGCACGATGTTGGTGTCGAGCACCACACGCACAGGTGCTGCAGTCTCACCCGCAGTCAACGCGACGCTCACGGCTGCGCTGGCCCGTTGCCCTCGGTGGGCTGAGCATTATTTGGCTTGTTACGCATTGAACCCGCACGCAAGTCAAAGCGGAACATACGGCACTCAATCGGACCATTCCACATAGGCACGCGACGCGATTCTTTGAAGCGCATACGGCTTGGCAGTTTGAGGTCAGGGGTCAACATCCACGCGGTCCAACCTGCATAGTTCTTTTTCCAGTGGCTGGCCAACTGGGCAAAGAAATCACCGCCATCTTCGGTCTGTGCAATGTCGCGTGCGCCAAAGCGTGGCACGTCGTCGCGCACCATGCCGTTGTCATGGGCGTCATCATCAAAACCAGCATCGCCGTTTTGATTCACGTCTTCGTAGGGCGACACATATTCCGTAGGTGGCGAATAACGCGCACGGCGCGCCGCCCCCGCAATACCAGCGGCTTCAATACGCTCGCCATACGGCGGGTTAACCAGCATCACGCCCGGCACTTCGCTGGGGGGCATACGCTGCAGGGCATCACCGCCGCGTAGTTGCACGGCATGGGCCACGCCCCCGCGCTCGGCATTGCGTTGCGCGAAGTCGACCATACGGAAAGCTACATCGCTGCCAAACACTTCGGCACGCGGCTCGCACTCTTTGGCTCGGGCGTTGTCCACCAAGCCGTGCCACACATGCTCTTGGTAGGGAATGAGTTTTTGGAATCCAAATTTGCGCATAGAGCCCGGCGCGATGTTGCAGGCAATTTGCGCCGCTTCAATCGCGATGGTGCCGCTGCCGCAGCATGGGTCATACAGCGGCACACCTTGGGCGACGAGGCCATCGGGGTTGGCGGCGGTGCCATCGCCTTGGCTCCAGCCACTTGCGGCCAACATGGCAGCAGCGAGGGTTTCTTTCAACGGCGCATCGCCTTTGTCAGCGCGCCAGCCGCGTTTAAACAAAGGCTCGCCCGAGGTATCGATGTAGAGCGTGCAGCTCTCTGTGGTCAGGTGGGCGTAGATGCGTGCATCGGGCCACTGCGTGTTGACATCAGGGCGCACGCCAAACTTATGGCGGAAGCGATCAGCCACCGCATCTTTGATTTTGAGCGCCGCAAAGTTCAAGCTCTTCAACGGGCTGTGCTGCGCGGTGATTTCAATCTTGAAGGTTTCTTTGGGCGAGAACCACAGCTCCCAAGCCACTTCACCCGCAGCGCGGTACAGGTCTTCTTCTTGGCGGTACTGGGTGTGCGACAACTCCACCAACACGCGCTGTGCCAAGCGGCTGTGCAGATTGAGCTGCAACACATCGCGCCACGAAGTGCGCACCATCACACCCGCACGAAAGGCGCGAATGTCGTCGTCACCCACACCAGTGATGCGACGCACTTCCTCGGCCAAATAGGATTCGACGCCTGCCGCACAGGGCAAGAAGAGATGTAATTGATTCATAGGATTCTTTAAAGCGCTTTGCGCAGTGTCGTGGGCGCAATACGCAGCGCCTCACGGTATTTGGCCACGGTGCGGCGTGCGCACTCGATGCCTTGCTCTTTGAGCATTTCGGAGAGCTGATTATCCGACAGTGGCTTTTTGGGGTTCTCGCTCGCCACAAATTGCTTGATGAGCGCGCGCACCGCTGTGCTGGATGCGTTGTTGCCGCTGTCGGTCTCTAGCCCCGAGCCAAAGAAATACTTGAGCTCGAAGGTGCCGAATGGCGTACTCATGTATTTGTTGGTGGTCACACGGCTGATGGTGGATTCGTGCAGGCCCAACTCTTCGGCAATCTCGCGCAGCACCATGGGGCGCATAGCGAGTTCGCCGTGGATGAAGAAGTTTTTCTGGCGCTCGGCAATTGCGTTACTTACGCGCAGGATGGTGTCAAAGCGCTGCTGGATGTTCTTGATGAACCAACGCGCTTCTTGCAAACGTTGTTGCAGGCCCGCATGGTTGTCGCCCTTGCCACCCTTGAGAGCGTTGGCGTAAATGTCGTGCACACGCAAACGCGGCATCACGTCAGGGTTGAGCGCCACCTTGAACTTGGGCGCAATGGTGGACTTGCCTACCCGAGTCACCAATACATCGGGCACCACCACATGGCGCTCTACGTCAGCAAACCGGCGACCCGGCTTAGGCTCTAGGCGGCCGATCAGGGCGATGGCCACTTTCACATTGGCTTCGCTGTCGCCCACGATGACGGCTAAGCGTTTGAAGTCGCGCTTGGCCAACATCTCCATAGGTTGCTTGCACATCAGAATGGCCGTGTCGCGAATCTGTAATGCTTCTTCGCCCTTGGGCTCAAGTGCTTTGAGTTGCAGCGTCAAACACTCGGCCAAGTCGCGCGCACCTACGCCTACAGGCTCTAAGCTTTGCAGCAATGAAAGGGCCACTTGAAAGCGGTGTTCGAGCTCTTCAATTTGTTCTTCGTCGTCCCCACCCAAACCTTCGGCCAAGCTGCGCAGCGTGTCCTCTAGGTAGCCGTCGTCGTTGAGGTTTTCAATCAAGTAGCGCAGCGCAGCCGTGTCGGTGGGACTCAAGCGCAGCGACAGCGCTTGGCGGTGCAAATGCGAGGTGAGCGACTCTTGCATGCGCGCCAGCTCGGTGGCATCAGCGGTGTCGCTGTCGGCGGTGTTGTTGTTATTACTGGCGGGAGCGTCGCCGCCCCATTCGGAATCGTCGGCTGAAAACTCCACGCTGCCGTCGCCATCCCAACTTTCAGCAATGCCGTCCACGCTGGGTTCGGTATCGCTGGCCGTGTTGTCTACGCTGATTTCAGACATGCCACCGTCCATCGACGGCACTTCACGCATGGGCTCAACTTCTTCGTCACGGCTTGGCGTGTCGGCTTTATCGAGGCCAAACTCTTCGCGCGGGGCGTCCTCAAACTCTTTGTCGAGAAACGGGTTCTCGTCGAGCATTTGCTCAATCTCTTGACTCAACTCCAAGGTCGACAATTGCAACAGTCGGATCGACTGCTGCAACTGGGGCGTGAGCGCCAGATGTTGAGAGACGCGGAGTGATAAGCCTTGCTTCATCGTTTCGCTCCGAAACGATGAGCGACGCGGGGCCGCCCCAAGGCGCGAAGGCCCCCTCGGGGGGCAGCGAAACACGAAGTGATGAGCGTGGGGGTCTGCATACTACATTCGGAAATGTTCGCCGAGATACACGCGACGCACGTCCGCGTTCTCGATGATTTCAAGCGGCGTACCTTGCGCCAGCACGCGGCCGTCACTGATGATGCAGGCGTGGTCGCAAATGCCGAGCGTTTCGCGAACGTTGTGATCGGTGATGAGCACGCCCATACCACGCGCCTTCAAGAAACCAATAATGCGTTGAATCTCAATCACCGCAATCGGGTCAATGCCTGCAAACGGCTCGTCTAACAAAATGAAGCGGGGGTTGGTCGCCAAAGCGCGTGCAATCTCCACGCGACGACGCTCACCACCCGACAGCGCCACAGAGGGCGAGGCGCGCAAGTGGTCCACACGTAGCTCTTGCAGCAGTGAGGTCAAACGCTTTTCAATCTCGTCGTGCTGCAACGGCTTGCCATTTTCGTCGCGTTGCAACTCCAGCACCGCGCGCACGTTGTCTTCCACATTCAGCTTGCGAAAGATGGAGGCTTCTTGCGGCAAATAACTCAGGCCCAAACGCGAGCGGCGGTGAATGGGCAAATGCGCAACGGGCTGACCATCAATCGTGATGCTGCCACCATCCGCACGCACCAAACCCACGATCATGTAGAACGAGGTCGTCTTGCCTGCGCCGTTGGGGCCCAGCAACCCCACCACTTCGCCTTTTTTCACCGAGATCGACACGTCGTGCACCACCTTGCGGCTGCCATAAGACTTTTGCAAATGACGTGCTTCTAAACGACTCTCCGTCGTGTCAATAGGGTGTGCAGGTGAAAGCGTTTCGATCACGGTTTTTTATCCAATGTTTTGCTACGCGGTGACAAGACGGCTTTCACGCGACCACCGCTGGCCTTGCCACCTTCTTCGCGCCCCTGACCGTCAATGGTGAACACATCGGTCAGGTTTTCATAAATGATGAGCTTGCCGGTCATCGTGTCGTTCAACACAGCGCCACGGTAGCGACGCACTTCGGCTTGGTCGATGAGTTTGATGCGATCTGCCTTGCCATCGAACTCGATCCGTGAGGCCTCGCCTTCCATGAATTCATCGTTGCCTTCACGTTTTTGACGAAAGAAAGCACGCTTGTTCGCTTCGGGAAGGATGACGCCAAATTGATAACCGTCGGCGTCTTCGCGCATTTCAATGCGGGTACCGCGCATGACCATGGTGCCTCGGGTCAACACAGCGCGCCCCGTGAAGATACTGACTTGGTTCAGCTCGTCGTGCACCAAATGATCGGCCTCAATGTTGGTGGGTTTCTCACGGTCTGCTTTTTCTGCGGACGCCGCTACCGGCACGATGGCCATCAGTAACGTGAGTGAGAAAGCAGCAAATGAAGTCAAGGCACGAATATTGCTCGTTAAGTTGGTGGCATTCTAACCATCAAGATAGCAATTTCCGTGCTGACTTGGCAGGCGTTAGCGGCCGCGGCGCACTTCGCCAATCAAATACTCGGCAACCTGCAAGGCGCGATCCATGGTTTGGGTCAACGAACCGTCTGTGTAAAAACGACCAGCCACACCTAAAGCGGGCACGCCTTGAACCTTGAACGCTTCTTGCAACTGAGTCGCACGACGTGCCTTGGTGGCCACGCCAAAGCTGTTGAAGGTGTCAAGGAACTTCTTCTCAGGCAAACCATTTTTGTTGGCCCAAGCCGCTAACGCGGCAGCCGTGTTGAGCTGCTGACGCTCGGTATGAATGGCGTGAAATAGCTTGCCGTGCATGGTGTCAACCATGTTGAGCGACTCAAACACGTAGTACGCACGCTGTTGCGCCTCAAAGTCGTCACGGAAACGCACAGGCACACGTACCACCACCACATCTTTGGGCGCTGCCTTGACCCAAGCAGCAAACTGAGGCTCAAAAGAATTGCAGTGCGGACAGCTGTACCAAAAGAACTCGATCAATTCAATCTTGCCTGCACCCACATCGGTGGGCACACGCTTGTCGAGCGACAAATAGTCAGTGCCTTCGACAGGCTTTTTAGCCGCAGGGCCTTGGGCTTGTGTAGCCAAAGGCAAACCAGTCACAGTAGCGGCGCTGATGGCGGCCAAAGAAAAATCACGACGTTTCATAGGTTGACCTCTTGGTGTTTAACGTTGCACCCGCACCATGGCGGAATCAATATGCGCAGCTTCGAGTTTGGCGCGCACGCGTTCGGCTTCGACTTTGTCGAGTGGACCAACACGCACGCGGTAAACCGTACGACCGCCTTGGTCGCGCTCGCTGATTTTGGCGTCTAAGCCCAGCAATGCGGTTTTGGCGCGTTGCGCTTGGGCTTCTTCGTTGCTGCGGTAAGCACCGGCTTGAACGAAGTAAATGAACGGATCTGCAATGGCTGCTTTAGCCTCAGCGTTGGGTTCAGCAGCTTTGGGCTCAGGCGGTTTGGTTTCTGCTGGCTTGACCTCAGGTGTTTTCACCTCGGGCTTGGCTTTGGCCTCGGGTTTAGGCTCGGCGGTTTTTGACTTGACCAAATCACCCAAAGGGTCTGCGCTCTTGGGATCGACTTTGACCGCAGCGTCTGGCTTTGGCTCGGTCTTTGGTTCATCGGCTTTGTCGCCTGACTTGCTACCCTTCTTGCCATACAACGGCGCGTTCGGGTCCCAGTCTTTGTTCTTTTCAGCTTCCGCTGCATCTTGGTCGGCAGAGCGGGTTTGGCCTTTGTTCATGAACGGCATGGGTACTTTGGTCACATACACTGCGACGCCCAAGGCCACGGCCAGGCCCACCACCAAACCAATGATGAAGCCCACCAAAGTGCTCCCGCGTTGCTGATTCATGCTCAAAATCTCCGTCGTATTTACATGCTGGCGGGGGCTGACACACCCAACACCGCCAAGCCATTGTGCAGCACCTGCGCCGTGGCAGCCACCAGCGCCAAGCGTGCTTTTTTCACCGCTTCGTCGTCCACCAAAATGCGCTCAGCGTCGTAGTAGCTGTGATAGCTAGCAGCCAGGTCGCGCAAGTAGAAAGTCACGTCATGCGGCGCAAAGTCGGCCGATGCTGCGGTGAGCATGGCGGGGTACTTGGCCAGTTGCAGCATCAGGGCTTGGGCTTGTGGGCTCTCCAGCGCCGACAAGTCCACCTCTTTCAGTGAGGTCACATCACCACCGTCTTTGTCGGCCCAGGCACGTAACACCGAACAAATGCGGGCATGCGCGTATTGCACGTAGTACACAGGGTTGTCGTTGTTCTTTTGCACGGCCAAGTCCACGTCGAAGGTGTACTCAGTGTCGGGCTTGCGGCTCAGCAAGAAGAAACGCACGGCGTCTTTGCTGGTCCACTCGATCAAGTCGCGCAGGGTCACGTAGCTGCCAGCGCGCTTGGAAATTTTCACTTCCTCGCCACCGCGCATCACGCGCACCATGGTGTGCAACACGTAGTCGGGGTAGCCCTCTGGAATGCCCACATTGGCCGCTTGCAAGCCAGCGCGCACACGGGCGATGGTGCCGTGGTGGTCTGTGCCTTGAATGTTCACCACCTTGGTGAAGCCGCGCTCCCACTTGGTGATGTGGTAAGCCACGTCCGGCACAAAGTAGGTGTACGTGCCGTCTGTCTTTTTCATCACACGGTCTTTGTCGTCGCCGTAGTCGGTGGACTTGAGCCACAAGGCGCCGTCTTGCTCGTAGGTTTTGCCAGCGGCTTGCAAGCGGCTCACCGCATCGGCCACTTTGCCGCTGGTGTACAGGCTGCTTTCCAAATAGTAGTTGTCGAACTTGACGTCAAAGGCTTTCAAGTCAAGGTCTTGCTCGTGACGCAGATAGGCCACAGCGAATTCGCGCATGCCATCCACATCGTTCACATCGCCGCTGGCGGTGAATTCACGGTCGTCGGACTTGACAGTTTTGCCAGCCAGAAAATCGGTGGCGATGTCTTGGATGTAGTCGCCGTTGTAAAACGCTTTGCTCTCTGGATTCTCGGGGTCCACCGGCCAACTCGCATCACCGGGTTTGATACCTTGGGCGCGAAAGTGCGTGCTCTTGGCCAAAGTGTTGATTTGCACACCCGCGTCGTTGTAATAAAACTCGCGGTAGACGTTGAAGCCTTGCGTGGCAAACAAGTTGCAAATGGCATCGCCCAGCGCCGCTTGGCGGCCGTGGCCCACGTGCAGGGGGCCGGTCGGGTTGGCAGACACAAATTCGACCAACACGCGTTGGCCGTTGTCGGCTTGAAAGCCAAAACAATCTTTGGCGGCTAACACCTCGCGCACGATTTGTTGTTTAGCGGCAGGCTTCAAACGGATGTTGATGAAGCCGGGGCCTGCAATTTCGATGTCTTGCACCCACTGTTGGTACACGGGTGCAGCCAGCAACGCGTCACGCAACTGTTCACCGAGCTGACGAGGGTTGAGCTTGAGGGGCTTGGCCAGCTGCATGGCAGCCGTGATGGCGAAGTCGCCATGTGCAGCGACTTTGGGAGATTCAAAAGCAGCCTTGTTGCCAGAGCCGGGCAACAAACCGTCGAGGGCTTGACCTAAAGCGGCCAGCAATTCTTGTTTAACTTGGAGCATGGCTAGATTTTACGGGGCGCGTCTGTACTTAAGGGGATTGGGTGTTTTTTTTGGCATGATCTACCTATGCGCGACGCCCATACCCTCACCCCCATCGACCGTTTCCAATACACCCCCACTTTGTCGTGCGTCATGCCCGCTTACAACGAGGGCAAAAACTTAGGCACGCTGGTGCCTAAAGTGCTGCAAGCTTTACAAGCACTGGGTTCGCAGGTCGAGATCGTGTTGATCAACGACGGCAGCCGTGATGACACAGCACAGGCGATACAAACCTTGTGCGCAGCGCACCGCGAAGTGGTGGGCATCAACCTGTCGCGCAACTTTGGCAAAGAAGCAGCACTGACGGCAGGCATTGATGCCGCGCGTGGCGAAGTGGTGGTGCTGATGGACTCTGACGGCCAGCACCCTGTGTCGCTGGTGGCCGAGATGGTTCAGCGTTGGCGCGAAGGTTCGGACGTGGTGTACGCGATTCGCCGCACGCGCGACGACCAGTCAGCTTTGCATGCAGGCCTGACGGGCATGTTTTACAAACTCATCAACGCGGGCAACCGCGTGAAGATCCCAGCCCACGCGGGTGACTTCCGCCTCATGGACCGCCGCGTGGTCGAAGCCTTGAAGCAGCTGCCCGAGCGCAACCGTTTCATGAAGGGCTTGTACGCATGGGTGGGTTTTGCCAGCACAGCCATTGATTACGAACCTTTACCACGCGCCGCAGGCGAGAGCAGCTTTGGTTTGCGCGGCTCGTTTGCGTTGGCACTGACGGGCGTGTTGGCTTTCTCGATTGCGCCTCTGCGCGCCCTGACCATCACAGGCTTGATGTTGGCCATGTTGGCCATGGGCTACGGCGCCTGGGTGGTGGCCGAGTATTTCTGGTGGGGCATTGATGTGCCGGGCTACGCCACATTGGTGGTGGGCATGATGTTTTTCAGCGGCATTCAACTGCTGTCGATTGGCGTTCTCGCCGAATATGTGGGCCGCATCTATGAGGAAGTGAAACAGCGCCCCATGTATTTGGTCAGCCAACGCTGGGGCTCGGGCCTAGGCATCGCGCCTGTGAAGCCCGTAGCGCCTGCGGTGATCGACAACGATCCACCACACCCCGTCTAAATCTATGCGTACTGGGTTTTGGTTTTTGGTGGTGGGTGGCTCAGCCGCCGCCGTACACATGGCTGTGTTCATACTGGCATCGCCCTACCTCTGGCCTGAAGTGGCCAATGCCGCAGGATTTTGCGTGGCATTTGTGGTGAGCTTTGCTGGCCACCGCTTTTTGAGCTTCAGCGATGCAGACACCGATCTGTGGCAAAGCTTTCGACGCTTTGCAGCCACAGCGTTGGCCGGCTTTGCCGCCAACGAGCTGATGTTCATCGCGCTGCTGCGCGGGGTGGATTTGCCCGATTGGTTGGCTTTATTGTTTGCCTTGGTGTTTGCATCCGCGCAAACCTTTTTGCTCAGTCGATTCTGGGCTTTCAGACGCAAGGCCTGATCGGAACAAACTCCACGCTTGGCCTGTCGCAACAAGGGTGAAGCCTTCATGCGATTGCGCATTGAGAACGGCTGACTCATTGGGCGCAACCACCCATGCATGCGGCTCTTGTTTCAACGTTTGCAAGCGCGCCATGGGCACCAAGCTACGCGCAGCGCTGGCATCAAAGTCAGCCCCTTCAAACAATTCACGCCGCCAGTTGTCACCTGCCGTTTGGCGCAAGGTGTCCCAGTCTTGAATGACTTCTAAGGGGCGGGTGAGCTGCGCGTAGAAAGGTAAGTCGTATGGGTAATCATCGACTGCGGCCACCACATCCGTCGACTGCGCGGCACATGCCAACACCTCAGCCACATCGCGTGTGCTGCGTTGCTCGGTGTAGCGGCTGGCGCTCGCCTGCGCCACGATGGCCAAGCCCAAATTCACAACCACCAAGGCACCAAACACAAATCGCCCCCAGCTGCGTGGTGCCACATGTTGCTGCCACCACAACGCGGCCAGCACGGCAAGCGCAGGCATGACAGGCAAGGCATAACCAATCAATTTGGAATTGGGAATGGAGAAGAAACCAAGAATGGCAACGATCCAAATCCAACACAACGCCACCCAACGTGCATCCACATGAGCTGCGCCCACATCATGTGCATCTGAACGCAACATCCGAATGGCACCAGAGCGCAATCGTTGCACCCCGTCTAAAGCCACCACAAACACCCAAGGGAACATCAGCACCGTGATGGCCAAGCCATAAAACCACCAAGGCCTACCGTTGTTGAACGTGGTGGCGGTGTAACGACCAAACTGATGCTTACCAAACATATAGGCCAACATGTCTGGGTGTTCGCGGGCTGCCAACACAAACCATGGCAACGCAATGACGGCAAACAACAACAAGCCACTCACCCAAGGCAAGGCCAAAATTTTTCGCCATTGCCAGGTGTAAGCAATCCAAACAAAGAGCACCAAACCGGGCAGCAGCAAACCAATCAGTCCTTTGCTCAAGACGCCCAGTGCACACGCCACAAACCCCCAGCGAGCCCAGCCGGCGTGCACGCCGGCGTCGTGCATGAAGGCGCGCGCGAAACACCAAATGGCCACACCCATCCACGTCGCCACCATCATGTCGTGGTTCACGTATTGGCCCCCCACAAGAAACGACAAGCTGCTGCCAAACATCCATGCAGCACGTTGTGCCACCTTCGCACCAGCGATGTGGCGCGTACACACAAACATCAGCCCCACCATCAAACACGCATGCACAGCCACCACCAAGCGCGCAGCCCAAGGCGTGGCGCCCAGCACAGTCATCACAGCGGCTTCAAGCCAATACAGCAGCGGTGGTTTGTGAAAGAACGGAATGCCGTCTAGTCTTGGCGTGAGCCAGTCACCACTCATCGCCATCCAGCGCCCGACTTCGGCGTAGCGCCCCTCATCGGGTAAGGCCAACGGACGAAGCGCAGCCAACACCAGCAAGAACAAGGGCAACAACACCCAACCCCAAGTACGCCAGCGGGGAGATGCAAAAAATGA
>JACCDW011522821.1_pt1 | contig 17910 bp, 4 predicted proteins | sample 7449781 | NCBI WGS metagenome assembly JACCDW01 (sample SAMN15323449, study PRJNA562643) | freshwater metagenome | isolation source: river surface water | place: USA:Blue River Watershed | collected 2017-08-18
AAAACTCGATTGCATGCGCAGGCGAATTGGCGTTCATCATCGCGTCGTAAATGAAGTCGCGGCAGATCACGCCGCCCAGCGGAATCACGCCGTTGGTCACCGCCTTGGCGAAGTTGAGCATGTCGGGCACCACGCCGTAGTAGTCGGCGCCAAAGTTCACGCCCAAGCGGCCAAAGCCGGTGATGACCTCGTCAAAAATCAGCAAGATGCCGTGCTTGTCGCAAATCTCGCGCAGGCGCTTCACATAGCCCTTGGGCGGGATGTACCAGCCCGCGCTGCCCGCGATGGGCTCGACGATCACAGCGGCGATGTTGCTCGGGTCATGCAACACCAAAATGCGGTTTTCCAGCTCGAGCAATGGATCTTCGGCCCACACGGGTTCTTCGTGGTGGATGTAGGCGTGGTTCACCGGGTCATGGATAAAGCGCATGTGGTCCACACGCGGCAGCAGTTGCGCGCCATAGACCTTGCGGTTGGCGGGCAGGCCGCCCACGCTCATGCCGCCAAAGTTCACGCCGTGGTAACCCTTTTCGCGGCCAATGAACACGTTGCGATGGCCTTCGCCCCGGGCGCGGTGGTAGGCCAGCGCCACTTTCAGCGCGGTGTCGGCCGCTTCGGAGCCGGAGTTGCAAAACAGCACCTTGTTCAGGTCACCGGGGGCCATGTCGGCAATCATCTGCGCCGCTTTAAAAGCCTTGTCGTTGCTGGCCTGAAAAGCCGTGGCGTAGTCCAACGTGTCCAGCTGCTTTTTGATGGCTTCGTTGATCGGGCGGCGGTTGTGGCCTGCGCCTACGCACCACAGGCTGGAGATGCCGTCGATGACCTTTTTGCCGTCGTGCGTGGTGAAGTGCATGCCCTCGGCACCCACAAACACGCGGGGGTCTTGCTTGAAAGTGCGGTTAGGCGTGAAGGGCAACCACTGGTTGTCCATGTTGATGCTGGAATGGGGCACAGAAAACTCCTTCGAATTTGTGTAGCCCACAGTTTAAAGGGCGACAGCGCAGATCCTCTGTCACCTGCGCTAGCAAGGCAAAGCACTCATCCATCATGCTCAGATGGACGAGGCATACATCAAACTGTGCAAATCCACATCGACCATGGCATGACTTAGGTAAATATTGGCCAGCTCCAACTGGAAAGTGCTGGCTGCAAAGTTTTGCTGCCCCGTCAGGTCAAACTTCAAAATGGCGTCATTCCCCACACGACTGATGTCCACACATTGCTCAATGCGACCTGCAGCTGGGATGTGTTGGAACAAAGCATCCAGATCCAGGCGATCGCCTTCGCTCGCGTTGAAGTCCGCGATGTGGCCAGTACCATTCAACGCTCCATGCGTCCAACGGAACACATCCGCGCCCAAACCACCTTGCATGCTCACCGTTGCGTCTGTGGTGGCGACCAACAAGTCCGCGCACGCACCCCCAACCAAGCTGTCTGCGCCGCCTTGCCCCCACAGTGCCACTGAACCGGTTTGCGCCGAAGCGTCGAGCGTGTCAGCGCCTTGCGTGCCGGCATAAAGTCTCTGATAGGGCAGCGTCACGCCCAGCGTCGAATACAGCTCAGCTGCAGACAAATCCAACACCTGAGCCGTGGTGATTGCGTGGTTGTAAGTCAAACTGACGGTAGAACCGTTGACGTTGGCCGAAGTCGGTGCCAAGCCATCCCATTGCCAAGCAGAAAAGTCAGCTGCGGTGTGCAGCACCTTTTCGTCCAACTGCAACGTGAACGTGTTGCCCTGGATGCTGACATCCAAAATATCTGGCGCGGCAGACTGGTCGAGTTGACTGCGCAAATTTTGCAAGACATCGATGCTGCTCACGACGGTCCAACCCGTCAATTGCCCATTCAAATCGAACTGGGCCAATTTGAATTGACCCGCTGCATCGTAAGAAAATAGGTGATCCGAGCGCACATCAAAGTCCAGAATTTGGGCCTTGATTTGGGCCGTGCTCAAGAAATTTTCTTCTCCTTGAAACACCATGAAACGGTCATCACCTTGACCGCCCAGACCTGTGCTGTTGTCGCCCAGCCAAAGCCAATCGTCTGCATGCCCCCCTTCGAGCTCACTGCCCTGACCGTAAGCGATCAGCACATCACTGCCGTCGTTGCCCAGCAAAATACTTTTGCCATCTCGCAAGCCGACCAACATATCCGCGCCATCGCCACCAAAAGCATTTTCAATGCGGGTTCCTGGAGCCATGTCCACGCGGAAGCCTCCCACATCCAGCCACCCCTGAGCTCCCAAATGAACGGTCAGGTTTTTGCTCAGCGCAGAACCCATGACGCTGTCGTTTCCACCGTTTCGATCTTCCAGCCAACGCATACCGGCTTGGGTTTCGGCATCAGCCAGATCATGGTGAAGGTCCAATTCATCGGTATAGACATGGCGATCATCGACAGGTGCCTCGTTGCCAAATAAATTGAGGCTGACATGGCTGACTTTGCCCACCGCCGATGCTGTTTCTGTGAATTCATAACTCACCGTCCAAACGCCTTGGCTTGATTCACCAAAAAATTTGTGACTGGTCATGATCAAACTGCCGTTGTACGCGGAAACGGGTGAACCGGAGGTCAACTCACTGACGGTACCCGAAGGCGATGTGACCCAAATTTTGAGAATGGAAAAATCGCTGGTATTGATCGTATTGACGACCTGGAAATCCTCAAGCTGAATATCGTTCAGGACATTCAACGTGACTGTCGTGGTTTGATGCGCTTGCGCGGCAATGTCCAGCGCGGTTGTGGCAACCGCAGCCGTGCTGGTGGACCACGTGTTGGCCATGGTTTGAGCGGCCATACCAGAGCGCGTCCAATCTTGCGCAAGTCTTACCGCGTTGTAGACGTTGCTCACTCCAAAACCCAACTCGTTCGAAAAATGCATGCCCGCACCATTCAAATGGCGTGCATGGTTTAACTCAAACGAGTTCAAAGGCGTGGCTGTCGTGTAATAGGTCGCACTCATGGCCAGAATGCTTTTCACATCGCGAACACCCAAACCCGGATTGGCCTCCAGCATCAAGGCCACTTGACCAGCCACCGCTGGCGCGGCATGACTCGTGCCACCCCAGCCTGGGTGAGCCACCCATACAGCCTGCCCATGTGATGAAAACCCAGCCAGCTCGCCAGTGGCATTGTCCACAGATGCCACGGTGATGGTCGTGGGATTTTTGGTCGTGGTCAGCAATGCTGTATTGCCGTCACTGGCATTGCCTGCGGCAATGACCCACACCGTTCCCAGTCCGTTTCTGCCGGTTCTGACTTCGGCCACATCCCACTGGCCCGAATAAGACGCATTGCCCATTCCGACGCTCCAGTTGGTGATGTCCATGCCGGTGTTGTTGCCGTTGACCCATTTGACATTCGCATCAGGTGCAGTTCCGACAAACTCCCCCTCAGCGCTGCCTGCAATCCGCTGGCCCACGCCGTGCGCATGCGAATCAGAGAGCATGCTGGCGCTGCCGGCTAAGACATTGCCGATATGGAAAGCCGACGCATCATTCAGGTTGATGGCGGTTCCTTCGTTGATCGCCGCCACAACACCTGACCCCAAATGGGTCGTCAATCCACGATTCCATGCACTGAGCAGTTGTGTGAAATTCGAAAAATCTTCGGTCGTTTGACCTGCCTTGAGACCGAACCAAGGCACCACGGACAGTGAGACGCTGGCACGGCTGTAATCCAGCCAAGCACCACTTGCTTTTTGTTGGTACGTGATGTTCAACAGTCGCTGCTCAGCTTGATCGCTTTGAGGTGTGCTGAGCCACAGGTCACCGAAATCCTGAGCATCGACCGTCCAAACGCCCTGACTGTCGCGTGTGCCATGGCTCAGCGTCTGCCAAGATGCCAAGCCTGTCACCTTCGCTTGCCAAAGGTGGGGGGGCATGTCCAAGGAAGGATCTCGCAAATCGAGCTGAACACTGCGACTGGCCCGCACCGCCACGGCTTGAGACAGGGGCCGCACAGCACTGAAGGCCAACGATCCGATCGCCACATCCAAGTACACGCCATTGGTGCTGGCATTACCGGCCAGATCGGTGAATGCCTGTGCAGGCAAGGCGATACGTGCCAAACCAGGCAAAGTCGAGCCATCGGCGGTGAAAACAAACTGGCGCTCTGTACCGCCCCCATGGAGTGCGCTCACCATGCCACCGGACACCTGCAAATCGGTCAACTGGAAATGGCTGCCAGGGTCTTCCGAGAACAATACACGGACAGTCACACTTTCACCAGCATCGAGATGGACGCTGGCGGGGTCATCGGCCAAGCTCATGCCGGTCACTTGTGGCGCCTGCAGATCCACCCGCGCCGATTGCGCCCAGATCAGTTGCGTGGTTTGGTTGGCATTGATTTGGAACAGCTGAATAGATTGATCAACGTTGGGCAAAGGAATTTTTCGACCAAACAACGATTCATTTTCATAAAAGGAATACGTCCAGTACCCCGCCGCGTCTGCCGTGAATTCAGCACTGATCTGCCCGCCCCAATTGAGTTGGAGCTTCGACAAGGGCGATGCCCAACCGGAAATTTGCACGCCTCTGTCGACATCCTGGATATTCACGGTGTCAATGCTGGCCTGATCCAAGGCGCCATGCACTTGCGCACCGTCTACAAATCCGCTATTCCCCCCCACATCCTTGACGTTGGAAATACGCCAGTTGGTGGCTTGAGCCAAGTCATGGCCGACACCCAAACTCACATCCCACTGCGTGCTTTTTCCATCCACCGCCTGCACACTGCTGAGTTTGGCGCCGACACCAAATACATTGGAAGGAAGGTCTGTCTGAGCAAATGAAACCGCTTGATCAAAGACCAATCGGACAACATCGCCTGCATCGATGACGGCGGACGCGCCTTGATCAATACGCCAACCCAAGCTCAACAAACGGGCATTCATCACAGGATCGAAAGTGATGGTTTTAATGGTGCTGGAGAGGCTGATGTTGCCGCTGACATCCGTTTGATTCGCATGCACGCTGTAACTCTGATCGGGCGTCAAAGGCAAATTACCGTCACTGGCGCGGCCTGTGTCCACTTGCCAAGCACCGCTGGCGTTGGCCGTGGTGCTGTAGGTTCTTTTGATCAGTCCGTCTTCGCTGGCTACTGAAACGTGCACGGTGGCATGGGGTTCAGCACCTGTGCCTGCGATGACAGGCGCTGCACGCGTATGCGAAGGCAACAAGGCTATAACGGGTGCTGCTGCAGCATCGTCTATTGTCAAGCTCAGGGCTGCAGAGGTTTTGACCACCGCAGCGCTTTGGTTGAGCTCCTTGACCACAATGCGGTGCTCACCTGCAGTCAAGCTGTCTGTCGGCGTGAAACGCCATGAGCCATCAGCGAGCGCGGAGGTTTGGCCCAGTTTGTCTTGTCCATCGTAAATTTCCAGCACCGCGTGCGCTGTTGCTCCCAATCCCTTCAAGGTCGGCACAGTGATGCGGGTGGCACCATCGCCCACCACGCCACTGTCGCTGTCCTCGAGCAAAGCAGGAGCACTCAGCACCGCTGGATTCACCGTCAATGTGTAGGCACTGGTCAAGGTGCTCACATTGCCGGCCTTGTCGGTTTGCATGAGCGTGATGTGATGCGTCCCTGAACTGATGCTGCTGGCCTGGTAACGCCAGGAACCATCGGACTGGACTAAGGCTCGCCCTAAGAAGACACCGCCATCCCACAATTCCACGATTGCACCGGCTTCGCCACTGCCTTGAAATACAGGCAAAGCGCTGTCGCTGTCGGTCAAGCGGCCTGTCAATGCGTTAACGGTCGTCCCTGCCGCAGAGGGCGAGCCCATGATTTGGCCCCATGTGACAGCACTGCTGGCCTGCAAGGCAGGCAAGGTCGTGGTGCTCATGCTGTCCAGCGAAGACAGTACGACGGTGTCGGCTGATCGGCTTTCCCATCCACTGCGGGGTGTTAACACAATTTTGTCAATCCGGTAGGCCTGTCCCAAATCGATTTGCACCCATGCGTCGGTCTGAGCCGATGCCGAAGCATAGACCGTGGAGGGGTTGCCATCGACCAGGTTGGCACCGGACAATGAAGCGTTCCATGCCCCCTGCGGCCCCACCAGCACCGATTTGTTCAAAGCCACATTGCTGCCGCCGGAGATCACTTGAACATCACCCAAATCAAAGTTTTGGCCTGTCGCGTTCACTCGGCGCAGCATCACATAACGCGCCAAGCCAAATGTGCTGGCCTGTGGCTCGGCCACAGAACTGTCCACTGTGACCACCGTGGCTAGGCTACTGAGGCTTTCGTTGCCAGCCAGATCGACTTGTTTCGCGGTGAAGCTGTAAGCTGCATCCGCCAATGCATGGGGTACTGTAAAAGTCCATGAACCGTCGTCAGCCGCCTTCACTGTGCCCTGCCAAGTGGTTCCACCGGTATAAATATTGACCCAAGCACCCGCATCGGCTTGACCCACCAATGTCGGCGTCACCACATGGGTCAGCCCGTCGTTGTGCCACATGCCCGTATCACTGGCTGTCGTCAGAACGGGCGCATCAATTGCACCAGGCGCCGTGACATCAATGGTCACCACCGTGGCCACTGAACTGCGCAACACCGTGCCATCCAAGGCCACCTCTTTGACCACATAACTGTGCGCCCCTTCGGCTTGCAAACCAGTGGTCAAGCTCCAACTGCCATTGGCCGTGACGGTGGTGGTGCCCACATGGATGCGGGCACCTTCGAAGTCATCCCACACTTCGACCGTTGCTCCCGCTGTGGCCGTCCCTCGCAAAGGCAAAATCGCCGAACGGGTGATGTTGTCACCCACCACGCCACTGTCTTGAGACTCGAAACTCAAACCCGTCAGGTTCAAGTTAGGGCCCACAGTCGGCAAGGTGTTGTTCATCAATGCATAGCTGGCCTTGATGCTGGCCTCCTGCCCCGTGCTCTGACCTTGCGCCAACAAGTTGACCTCGTTGGCGGTCAACGCGACATCCCAGACCTTCACACCTTGCATCAGGCCATTCACATATCGCGTTGAATAACCGCTATGTCCCCCGATGTCCAGGTTGATGGACGTGAATGCGGTTGAAGCACCCGCGCCCCCACCGACATCGACACCATCCACATAAACACGGAATGCCCCTTGGCCATTGGTGACCAGGGCATAGCTGTGCCATTGATCGTCCGGCGCCCACGTTGTATTGATCGTGCCATTTGTCCAGACTTTGAGCAGCCCGTTTTCAATGTACAACTGCAAGCCTGAGTTTGCTGGACTCATGATCATTTGAAACCCGCCAGTCACATCGAACTTGGCCGATGTCGTGAACGAAGCGCCGTTGGCCGCATCCACCGCAATGCCCGTAGCCCTCAACTGTTGCGTCGGCATGCGCAAGGCATTGCCCACGACAGGTACGCTGAGGGAATGGGCATCCACCACAATGGACTGTTCTGTTTGTGCACTCAGGTTGCCGGCCAGATCTACCTGTTGCGCTTTGATGGTGTGCTGACCTGAACCCAGACCACTGGCGTTGAAAGACCATGTGCCTCGGGCATTGACCACGGCTGCACCCAGAGGGGTGCTTCCATCGAACACACGTACAGTCGCGCCAACCTCTCCAGAACCCGAAACCATAAAAGCGGATGCATTGCTGCTCGGCAAGGCATCCAGGGTCGGCGCCAAAACACTGCTGTCGTAGCGAATCACCTGAGTTGCCCCGACGGCACTGGTGTTGCCCGCAGCGTCGGTTTGCGATGCCTGAATGTTGTACACCTTGTCCTCTGGCAAGGCATTGGCGTCAGTTCCTGTATGAAGGGACCATACGCCACTGCTGTTGGCTGAGGTGGTGTAGCGCCTGATCGTCAACCCATCTTGGCTGACGGCCGTCACATTCACGGTGGCATTGGCTTCGGCTCCAGAGCCTGAAATGACCGGTGCAACACGCGTGTAGGGCGCTGGCGTATGGAGCACGGGTACCGCCGCCGTGGTGTCGACGTTGAGGATCATGGCCGATGAGGTCTTAACCACCACATTGCCAGAGTCCAGTTCTTTGGCCAAGATGCTGTGCACACCGCTGCGCAAGCTGGCATCGGGCGTGAAACTCCATGTGCCATCGGCCGTCGCTGTTGTCTGACCCAACTTGACATGGCCGTCGTAAATATCCACCTTGGCCCGGCTGGCCACGCCAGAGCCTTGCAGCGTGGGTGTCGTGATCCGGGTCACGCCATCACCCAGTACACCGCTGTCGCTTGTGCCGCTCAATGTCGGCAAACTCATTTGACTCGCATCGACCGTGTAAACAGATGCGCTACTGACGGTGCTGACGTTGCCCGCCAGATCTGTCTGCCGGGTCGTGATGCTGTGGGCACCCGACACGATGCCTGAAGCTTGGTAACTCCAAACGCCTTGGGGGCCGACTTGGGTCATCCCCAGCAACACGCCACCATCAAACACTTCGACCATGGCACCGACTTCGCCACTGCCCATCAACACCGGAGATGGCGCCATGACCGTGCCGATCGCCGTGATCGACACCACACCGTAACCACCAGAACCAACGGTCTGGGCATTGCCGCCCGTGTTGAAGTTATAGGAGCCGTCACTGTAATTGCCTGTCACATATTTGGCCTGGACCAGCTGAACCGCCACACCACCGCCAACCACATCGCTCAAGCGTGTCTGGACGGCTTTGGTGTATGTGCCGTCATAAAACATCGTCCAGAACGTGAGCTGGCCACTGATGGAGCGGTCGACCAAAAATGCCCGGGCAGGTGTGGCCCCGACGATGCTGGCTCCCGCCATCACAAAGTTGCTCGTCTCCAGGTTGATGTCAGAGACACGGCCTGTTGCACTCACCACTGTGGCCGAAGTGCTCAATACCTGACTATTCGACCAAGCCAGAACCCCATAGACCTTGGGCACAGCCACCGCACTGTCCACCGTCAATGCAGCGCCGGTGCTGGCAACGCTTTCATTGCCTGCGGCATCCATTTGTCTGGCCGTTAAGGTGTAGTTGCCATCCGCCAGTGATACAGGCACTTTGTATGTCCACACGCCCTCGCCGTCCGCTTGGACCTTGCCCACCAAGGTGTTCCCACCTCGGTAAATATTGACCCAAGCATGGCTGTCCGCTTGGCCTGTGAAGGTGGGCATCTGCACATTTGTCACGCCATCGTTGCCCAGCATGCCGCTGTCACTGGCCGTGGTCATCACAGGGGCCGATGCCGCTGCTGGTGCCGTGGTGTCGATGATCACCACCGTAGGTACGGAGCTGCGCGCCACCGATCCATCACTGGCCAGCTCTTTGACCACATAGTGGTGCGCTCCTTCGCCCTGAGAAGCCAATGTCAGGCTCCACTGGCCATTCGCGGCTGCAGTGGCATGACCGACTTTGACGTGCAGTCCATTGAAGGTGTCCCACACCTCTATGGCAGCGTTGGCAATGGCGACCCCATTCAAAACAGGGGATGTCAATTGAGTCACATTGTCCAGCGGTATACCTGAGTCACTGGCCGATGCCAGCATGGGCGCGGGAATCGCGCTGGCGTCTACGGTGATGTTTTGACGCACTTGGGTGCTGACGTTGCCCGCCACATCCAGCTGCTCGACCTTGACGGTGTGCTCGCCACTGGTCAAACCACTCACCAGATACGACCAAGTTCCTTGCGCATTGACCAAGGCTGTTCCCAGCAAGGTATCCATGTTGTAAACGCGCACGGTCGCGCCCACCTCACCTGTGCCCGAAACCACAAATGAAGACGCAATGGGTGCAAGGAGATTGCCCAAACTCGTTGTGACCGGCAACGGCACCGTGGCATCGACCGTGATCGCCAAGAGATTGTTCGCCATTGCGGTGGTTTGCACATTGCCTGCTGCATCGGTCTGGCGTATTTTCAAAGCGCCTGCGGCATAAGTGCCTGGCACCAGCGTCAAGCTGTTGCCCGAGCCCGCCAGCCAGGACACTCCGCCATCGACGCTGTATTGCCAGCTGCTGCCGGCTTCAAGATCACTCACCGCGATCACACCATCGCGGGTGATGCCGTCGACCGCACTGAGACCCGTATCGTTCAATGTCATCGTGCCTGTCGCTGGCGCGATGCTGTCCAAAGTCAGAACCTTCTGGGCTTGCAAAGTGACACCCGGGCGAGCGTCCGTGACAACCAACGTGTTGACACCCTCGTCTAGGTAAGTGATGTCTGTGGTGGCCAGATCAATGGAAGTGAGGGCCCCATCCCACGGTGTGCCACTGATCAAAGTCGATGCGACCGTGGGCAAGGTGGCCACTGCTGCTGCCGCGTTCAGTTGAGCCGATGTCATCATCGACATGTCGTTGGCCGATGTGTACAAGGTGGCACCGTTCGTGCGGTCGGGCCATCCACTTCGCCCAGCCAGCTCGACACGGTCGACTCGGTACCAAGCACCCAAATCCACTTGCACCCAGACCTCTGCGGGACCAATTTTTTCCACATAGGTTGCGCGGTTGTTGTCGGTCAGTTCATTGACTGTGCCCGACGACCAGGAGACCCGAGCCAACTTGCCTTGGCTTAATGAGGTGGCCCCCTGGAAAGCCTGAAGTTCGGTCAAATTGAAAACACCCGACGCACCATAAGCCCCACTGCCGTCGAGAATGTCACGCACCATGATGTAGCGCACCATGGGCAAAGCAGCCGTTGAAGGCAGCGTGTAACGCCAGAGGCCATCCGCATCGGCAGTGACAGCCTCTGCACGGCCATTGATTTGTACAGATAAAGCGGCACCGGGGTCGGATTTACCAGTCAGAACCACGGCTTCATGATTGGCCACCCGATCATCTGTCGAGACCGAATCGATGATGATGCCCATGACGCGCTGGCTCACGGTATCGGTGGCACCAGAGAAGGCGCTCCCCCCCCCGTTGGTCACCGCATTCACATAGCGGCCATCACTCCCACTGCTGCCATCCCACGCACGCAACGTGACCAGGTCTGATGTTGTGCCGATAAAGTCTGGATCATGTTTGAAATAGAGCCGGTGATTTTCATCGGATGTCAACAACAAAGCGTTGGCATCACTGACGTTATCGACCTCTGTCCAATTCACGCCCGCATCCACGCTGTAATAGAGCGTGCCATGCGCAGCATTGACACCTGTGATGGCGATACCTTTGAAAGGCGCAGCATCGGCATCACGTATCCCACCAACCAGGGTGCTGACCAGCTCCCCCATCAAACCGACAGGCACGACGCCCGTGTTCGTCAACGCCACTGGAAAAGTCAATGCCGTATCTGCAATTTCAGGCGCATCGTTGACGGGTGTCAGGTTCAGTGTCAACGTGGCTTGCGACGTATTGCCGGCCGCATCGGTCACGGTGTATGCAAATGTTTCTGCACTGGAGGCCGCAAGGTCATTCAAGTCACTTGTACGGGTATAGCTGTAATCGCCATCTGAGCGGAGTGTCAAGTCGCCATGCAGGCCGGTGGCACTGCTCACCAAGGCATATGTTTCTGATCCATCACGGTCTTCGGTATAGGGGCTCAACCGTCCGGTCAAAGTGACCGTGTCTTCCGTGCCATTTTGTGAATGGTCCCCTGCAAGAGGGGTCTTTGTATCCACATGGATCGCAGCGCCTGTCTTGGCAATCTTGACACCTGTCTGCACATTGCCTTGGGCATCGGTTTGCCGCATCTGTACCGCGTCTGCAGCATATTCACCATCGCTGAGCGTGAAGCGATCTCCACGGCCCAAAGTCCATGTATTTCCTGCATCGGCGCTGTACTCCCATACAGCGCCGTTCTCGAGGGATCCCACATGGATGATGCCATCCAGCGTGATGCCATCCATGTCGTTGCCGCCTGTATCGGTCCAGCTCAGGTGACCTCGTGTTGGAGCCGTCTTGTCTTTGACTGTGCTGGACAGGCTCAAAGCTGTCGCGTTGTGGTCTTGGCCGCTGTCGCGGACCTCTGTGAGCGTGACAATGCGATCGCCATGCATACCATCCACCGCAGCGTGTCGGTACGCCAAGCCATTGACCACGGCCGCCGCCTGTGCCTCTGTCAAGCCCGAATGCGTCAAGGTCAAAGTGGCCACGGTGCTGGACACTGAGACCGTGTAGGCCATGCCATGCATCGCCGTGGTGCCTGATCTTCCTTGTACCAAACTCAACTCACTGCCATCAACCTGCAGCTTTTCGTCGGTCGTTCCATCAACGCCTGTGACCGTGAGTTGCAGCTTGACGATCGTCTGCCCGACATCGACCGCTCGAATGGATGCACCAGAAAAAACCGTCTGGTACTGGGCGTCGTTGGTGTAATCCCAGATGGCCGTGGTCGCAGCCAACTCTGGCACTGTGTGGATGACGTTGAGATTCCATGTTTCTGTTTGTATATGGACCAACGCCGCGCCCGAAATCAACACATTGGCAGCCGCTGAGTGGATGACGACTTGCCCATCGAGCTCCTGAATGCCTTGGTTGAGCGCGATCAGCCAAGCGTCGAGTTGACCCACAACCGACTCCCCACCTGAAAGAACCGCCAAACGTTGCCCATATGCATCGCCTGTGACACGCTCTGCGCTTGCGTTGACCGTTGCCTCGGGCATCGCCGTGGTCAGGTCCACACCGGTCAAACCCAAAGCTTGCGCCACCGTTTGCTTGGACTGCAAGATCATTGCGGCCGATGGCGCAAGCGTTGGAGACACCTCTGAATCCGCATCCATGTCAACGCCGGCACGCATAGCGGCCAAGGTGGTGGCCCGGTTCACGTTCAACTGAATGCTTTCTCCGGCCTGGATCACCGCAGCAGCCAACAGACTCCCGTCCAACTCTTTGGCCGTCAAGGTGGCTTCATCCAGGTAGTCAGGCCCCGGGGTGTTTCTGACTTTGGCCAAAACCACGCCGCTGTATCGCCCCACCTCTGTGGCGTATACCCCATGGCTGTCCGGCACACTCTCTTTGAGTTTGAACCACCTGCCGTTGGCATCAACACCCCAAAGGTCGACGACCAAACCATGGTTGGGCAAGATCTGCCCCAGCGACACCTGTCCAGTCACTCGGCTGCCGGGCAACGCCGGGCTCTCACCGCCGCCGCCACCACCACCTGCTGCTGCGACACCGGCTCCCGCCCCCAGCCATGCAGCGCCTGGAAACGCCGCGACCCCAACAGCCGCACCCGACACCTCTGACCCAGCCAGCACCAGCGGAAGCTTCGACGACGGGATGCTCAGTCCATGAATCTCCCCAAACGCCCCCAACCAATCGGGTCCACCAGACACCGCGATCAGACTTCTGTCATGGCCAAGATCCACCCACAGCGCATCCGATTGGGTGGCCCGTGCCAACCATGGATCGTCTATGGGGCAATGCCGGTCACGGCAAATATCGAAATAATTTTCGAGAACAATACTTTCCGTGGGGCCAAAGTGCAGCTGCAGGTCTTGACCTTGACGAATGGCCAGCCACTGTGCGTCCGCTTGCAAAGGCTCCCACAGGTAACTTTCGTCTTGCAGCAACTTGACCACCTGGCGAAGCTTGGGCTTTCGACGGATTGGCACCTGAGTCGCCTGGATATCACCCAACTTCTCTGAAGCAGCGGCCACAGTCCCGTCGACGGCGACGGCCGGGGTTGCCAAAAAACGCGTTGTTGTCTCTGTGGTCATGAAGATAATGGGCGGACTGAAAATTTGCCGTATTTGCAACATATCGGCGCAAAAAATGCATAAATACCATCAACAACAAAAATTTAATTATTTTCAATTAAAAATAATTGTTTAGATGTTTTCTGCTTAGACTTGTTATTTTATTGAATAAATTTCAATTATTTCAATGTCATTTAGATCATTTAAGCTCAATTTTTGAACAAAAACCAACCCTGTAACTCTGGCCCCCCCTGATTCAGCACAGTGTTTCTGTCGATGGCTGCACAAGCCATCGGCACCGGATCTAGGCCGCGGATCTGTGCGCCAAGTCCTCTGGCTGGCCAAGGTGTGCAACAGGTATCTCTCTACAATAAGCCGTTCTGAAACGACTGTGTCGACCTTCGCGGCGCAGTCCCCAAACGCTTTGCGCCATGACCACGACCTACATCCTGACCCTCTCCTGCCCTGACCGCACCGGCATCGTTCATGCCGTGTCGGGTTTTTTGCTGGAGCGCGGCGGCAACATTGAAGAGGCAGCGCAATACAACGACCACGACACGGGCCTGTTTTTCATGCGGGTGCAGTTTGCGTGTGACCACATCGACGCGAACAGTTTGAATGCCCAGTGGGGTGAATTTGCCCAGACCTTTGAGATGAAGTGGGACCTGCACGCCACCGCCCAGCCCATGCGCACCGTGCTCATGGTCAGCAAGGAAGGTCACTGCCTCAATGACCTGTTGTTCCGCTGGAAAAGCGGTCTGCTGCCTTTGGACATTCGCGCCATCGTGAGCAACCACCGCGAGTTCTACCAACTGGCGGCCAGCTACAACGTGCCGTTTCACCACATCCCGGTGACCAAAGACAACAAGGCGCAAGCCGAGGCCAAGCAGTACGAGATCATCCAGGCCGAAGGGGCCGAGCTGGTCGTGTTGGCGCGCTACATGCAAATCCTGTCGGACGACCTGTGCCGCAAGCTGGCAGGGCGCGCCATCAACATCCACCACAGCTTTTTACCCAGTTTCAAAGGGGCCAAGCCTTATTACCAAGCGCACGACCGGGGCGTGAAACTGATCGGCGCGACAGCGCACTACGTGACGGCCGACCTGGACGAAGGCCCGATCATCGAGCAAGACGTGGCCCGCGTGGACCACAGCAAGACGGTGGAAGACCTCACAGCCCAAGGTCGCGACACAGAAAGCCAAGTGCTGGCCCGCGCCGTCAAATGGCACAGCGAACACCGCGTGTTGATCAACGGCCACAAGACGGTGATCTTTAAATAAAGAGGCCCTTGGCATGTCTGGTAACTCACGCATCCCGCCCATCCAATGCCTCTTGACCTTTGAGGCCTTGGCGCGCTTGCGCAGTGTTACCCAAGCCGCCGAAGAGTTGTGCGTCACACCCAGCGCCGTGAGCCACCGGGTCAAGCAACTGGAGCAAATCATTGGCACCAAGCTGTTTGGTCGGGCCGATTTTTCGCTGACCACCGAAGGCAACGAATACTTGGCGCATGTGCGCGAGGGCTTGGTGTCGCTGCAGCGCTTTCCTACCGCCAGCAACACGCCCGGCCGCCGCAAACTGCGCTTGGCGGTGACCCCCACATTTGCGCGCTCGGTGTTGATGCCCCGGCTGAAGCATTTTCTGGACGCCTACCCCGAAATCGACATCACACTGCAAGTGAGCATTCCTCTGCTGGACGTGGTCGCCGAAGACGCCGATCTGACGGTGCGCTTTGGAACGGGTCGTTACTCGGACGTGGAACACGTTTGTCTGGCCAAAGACGAAGTCACGCCTTTGGCCTCGCCCGCTTGGCTGCGGGAGAACGGCCCCTTTGCCAGCGCCGAAGACCTGCAAGGTGTATCCCTCTTGCGCAGTCCGCTGGAGCCTTGGCGCACCTGGTTTGCAGCGCACGACCTGGATTGGCCCGAGCCCACCGATGGTTCATCGTTCAACGACATTGGCCTCATGTGCGACGCCGCAGCCCAAGGTCTGGGCGTGGGCCTGATCCGAACCAAGCTGGGTGCGCCCTGGCTGGAAAGCGGCCAATTGGTTCGCCTCTTTGAGCGCAGCGTGCCCAGCCCGCACGCCCACTACCTGTGCTGGCGCACCGGCACCATGGAGCGCTGGGAATGCGCCACCTTTGCCGACTGGTTGAAAAAAGCACTGGCTTGATAGGCCTCATGCAGACAGCGCAAGATTTCAAGTGACGCCGAAGTTTATTCAACCGAACCAGTAAACCTAAAGGTTACATTGCGGTTACATCAGACAGACGCTGATGCAAATGACCATCACACACGCTGCAATGAACCCCAGAATCCCCCCCATACAGTGCCTGTTGACCTTTGAAGCACTTGCTAGGCACAAAAATGCCACGCAAGCAGCCGCAGAACTTTGCGTTACCCCCAGTGCTATCAGCCATCGCATTCGCCAACTCGAACAACTTCTGGGATTTAAACTGTTTAGCCGTTCGGATTTTTCACTGACACACGAAGGAATTGAATACCTCCAGGATGTCTGCGAGGCTTTGCGGGCGCTGCACCGCAGACCCTCCAGCGTTTCATTGACTGGACCGAAAAAGCTGCGGGTTGCTGCGCCCCCCACATTTGCCAGGACGTTGCTGATGCCCAGGTTGAGGCATTTCATCGAAGCCTACCCAGAGATCAATTTATCCCTTCAGGTCAGCATCGCTTTATTTGATGTTCAAGCCGAAGACTCTGATTTAACCATCCGGTTTGGCAGCGGTCGTTATTCAGACGTGGAACACATTTGTTTGCTGCGAGATGAAGTCACCCCCTTGGCCTCGCCTACATGGGTTCGAGAAAATGGTCCTTTTTACAATACCAGCGACCTGCGTGGCGTGCCTCTGCTGCGTAGCGCATTGGAGCCTTGGCGAACATGGTTTGATGCCCACGACCTCGACTGGCCTGAACCCAGTGAAGCATCGTCTTTCAACGATACAGGTCTTGTCTGCGATGCGGCCTCGCAAGGTTTAGGGGTTGGCTTGGTCAGACTGAAGTTGGCGGCCCCTTGGCTTGAAAACGGTCAACTGGTTCGCTTGTTTGATCACAATGTTTCCAGCCCCCACGCCCACTACCTGTGCTGGCGCCCCGGCACCATGGAGCGCTGGGAATGCGCCACCTTTGCCGACTGGCTGAAAAAGGCGCTGGCCTGAGCGGTCAAATTCACAAGCTCCTCAAAGTTTATTCAGCCACTTTGCTCAGGCTTGCGCGTACAGTTGAAGCTTCACCACAGGTCTTCCATGCCATGAGCGCCTATACCCCTGAAGAAACACAGCAACTGACCGCCACCGAACGTGCCGAGCGCCAACGCGCTGTGGTCAAGGCGCTGGGGCAGGTGTTGCCCGCTGACGCGATCTTGTTCACGCCTGAAGACACCACGCCCTACGAGTGCGACGGCCTGACCGCTTACCGAGAGCGCCCGCTGGTTGTGGCCTTGCCCGAGACAGAAGCACAGGTGCAAGCCGTGCTGAAAACCTGCCACGCCTTGCAAGTGCCGGTGGTGGCACGCGGTGCGGGCACTGGCCTCTCGGGCGGGGCCATGCCGCACCGCCTGGGCGTGACGCTGTCGATGGCGCGCTTCAACCAGATCAAAACAGTGGACCCGGTCAGCCGCACGGCGGTCGTGCAGTGCGGCGTACGCAACCTGGCCATCAGCGAAGCGGCTGCGCCCTACGGCCTGTATTACGCACCCGACCCATCCAGCCAGATCGCCTGCACGATCGGCGGCAACGTGGCCGAAAATTCGGGTGGCGTGCACTGTCTCAAATACGGCCTGACGGTCCACAACGTGCTCAAAGTGAAGGGCTTCACCATTGAGGGCGACCCGATTGAATTTGGCAGCGACGCCCTGGACACCTCAGGCTACGACCTGCTGGCCGTGCTGGTTGGAAGCGAAGGCATGCTGGCCGTGACGACCGAAGTCACCGTCAAGCTGGTGCCCAAGCCACAGCTGGCGCGCTGCATCATGGCCAGCTTTGACGACGTGCGCAAAGCGGGCGACGCCGTGGCCGCCGTGATCGCGGCGGGCATCATCCCAGCTGGTTTGGAGATGATGGACGGCCCCATGACCGCTGCCGTGGAAGACTTTGTGCATGCCGACTACGACCTGAGCGCGGCAGCGATTTTGCTGTGCGAGAGCGACGGCACCCCCGAAGAAGTGGAAGAAGAAATCGGCCGCATGAGCGAAGTGCTGCGCGGCTGCGGTGCGACCGCCATCACCGTGAGCCGCGACGAAGCACAGCGCATGAAATTCTGGAGCGGCCGCAAAAACGCCTTCCCGGCATCGGGTCGCATCAGCCCCGACTACATGTGCATGGACTCAACCATCCCGCGCAA
>JACCDW010248837.1_pt1 | contig 17905 bp, 17 predicted proteins | sample 7449781 | NCBI WGS metagenome assembly JACCDW01 (sample SAMN15323449, study PRJNA562643) | freshwater metagenome | isolation source: river surface water | place: USA:Blue River Watershed | collected 2017-08-18
ACTTGTTGCCTTCGTCGGCTTTTTCTCCACTGTGGCCCATGGCTTTTTTAATAGCCTTGTCACGACTGCCCATGTATTCGTCTTTTGGTGATTCTTTTTTACCGTCGCCGTCAAAATCTTTTTTAGCAACTAGAATGTCTTCGTCCATGTCGCTTTCAGGCAAGTGGCCTTTTGGTCCACCAATCTTGTATGCGTCACCATACTTGTCTTTGTCTTTGTATTCTTTGCCATGCTTGACCAGTGGATCCTTGCCCAGCTGGCTGCGACGCTCTAGCTCATCAGTGCCTGTGTCACGTGGACCGCGATCCTTGCCTGGTTTGATGTCAAAGTGAAAGTATTCATTCAGCTGCTTGTGCTCAGCATACTTTTCATTCAAGCGACGAACTACTTCAGTTGAGTTAGCATGCTCTGTTAAGGTTTTCAACATGTTTTCTTTTGCAGGCTGAGTGTCTTCTTTTGGCTGCAAGGAATCCAGCTTGCCAAGAATGTTGTAGATGTTATTGTGATTCATTATTTGCGTCCTTTGCGTGGGTCAGGAATTTTGTTCTGTGAGCTGCCCACTGGACTCTTTGTACCTTGTGGTAGTTCACTGGTTGTTTTAGCAGTTTTTTCTTGAGGTATGTCTTTTGCGAGAATCTCGTCATTGATTCCCTTAAAGGCTTCTCCGCCGTGTTTGGCCTTTTGTAGTTCTTTGAGCAGACTACCAACACGTTTGTCCCCAACAAAATCCTGGCCATTGTTGTCTGGCAAATCTTCTTTGGTTAATATTGGACTTTCTTCTGTGCTGCTCTTGGCATTGAATTCTTCAGGTTCTGCACCTGGTAGTGAAACAAAAACCTTTTGTGCTGAGATACCTGCACCTTGTGAGATCACACTGCGCACACCTTCAGGGTTGGCAGGATAGTTCACTGTGATTTCAAACTGATGCACTTCCACTGGTCCCATTTGATAAAACTCTGGGCGGCGCTGTGTGGGCAAACGCTTGGCTGCTGTTTTGTCTATTAGATCAAATGCGGCCAGTGCTTTTTCAATTTTCTCGTTAACTTCTGGTGTTAGGTCGCAATCTGCAATGCGCACACGGAAATTAAAGGTTTTTCTGCTTTCAGCAAGATACTCTTTATATGGCTTCATGGGACGATTTCCTATATGTGTTATTTAGCGGATTTTTCTGTTTTGGTATCCGTGTGCTGGCTTAAGATGCTTCTCAGCAGCTCGTTTCTGTCTAAAACCACCCCTTTTCCGTCAACAGGATCTTCGGGTGTGTCAGCAGCGTTCTTTTGTGCCATTTGGTCTATGCGCATTTTTTTCAGTTGCAGGTCCACCATGCGCAGTTTTTTGTCCAATTTGGCCTGTTTAGCAGTGATAGCATGCCCCAACAGTACGCCTGCTGTTTGGAATATGGTTCCGCTGTATCGTGCTTCAACCTGCATGCCCAGGTCCATAAGATCTTCAAATTTGTCCTGCGCCAGCTTGGCCAGATCATCCATTTCTTCGTCTGCTGCTTCAAGATCTTTCACTGTGGGCAGTGCTGCATCAATCTTGTCAATGGCTTCGTCTATGGCTGCTATTTCTGTACGATGCTCTATTAGAGATTCGGGGGTAGGGGTATCCTCTACTTCGTCTGAAGGAGGAAGATTAAATAGGGATTCAAGTTTCTTGGTCATGCCCTTATTTACCGGGGCTTGCCGTTGTGGAAAATCTCATTTTCAGTTACCACTCGAAATCGCATGCCCTGATGTTTGCACCAGGCCGAGGCTGCTGCCCATTTTGCATGATTCAGCGCCACATAGGCTTGATCTCGAACACTGCGAGCTTTTTCCATCACTGTTTCTGTGGAGGGTTTGATTTCAATCACTTCAGCATGCTTTTGTTGATTGGCATCAATGTAGATAATCAAAAAGTCTGGAAGGTAGATAGTTTGTTTGTTGGTGAAAGGATTGCGGTAAGGAATCTTAATTGCTTCACTGGCCCAGCCCAACACCGCTGGGTTGTTGTCACAGAACTGCATGAAAGCAAATTCCCAACCTGATCTATAAGTGGGTTGACCTGAGCCTAAATACTTGGCAGGATTTCTTATTTGATATTTGCCTTGTGCATAATTTCGTGCCATGGCTTACACCAATATTGCTCGTTCCACAAACTGATTGGGAGTAGGACTGTTAAGGGTACCTATCAGACTGGTTGGCACACGATTGAGATTGAGATAGGCGGCTAGTGATTCATTGAGTTCACCGGGTCCTAGTTTTTTAAATTCTTTAACCAGCTCCAGCGGATCAAGTCCTTGATTTTTTGCAGTAAAAATCACAGCACTGGCCAACACCCTTGCGCTGGTTTTGTTCTTGGTAATGATTTCAAAATATGTTTCAACAGCATCCACCATGTCTGTTTGCAAAGAGGTAGTGGGTTTGAAAATATTATTGAAATATCCACTGGGGCTGGCGCCTTGCTGCCAGCTGGTTTCTTCTAGGTTACTGTTGGCCATATGTTATATTGTAAAGTTAGAAGGAAAGGAAAAACCTTTTGATGCTGTTGGCACCACAGACGCACTGGGTGGTCTTCCTATAGATGATCCGTTGCTGCTCAGAGCAGTGCTAAGTGCCTGAACCCCTGTGAGCACATTCTGTGTTGTAAGTCCTATGCCCGCGGACGGACTTGACCGCACCAGTGATGCAGTAGACCCTGTCTGCGATCCAAATCCCAATAGAGCAGCGCCGGCGCCAATAGCACCTGATATGAGGCTGGCTGCTCCTCCATTGTTACCCAGGCTTAGGCTGTTGGTTAGACTGCCAAGACTTGGAACGCTGATTCTACTCAGCGGGTTCTTTCCACCAATAATGTCTTTGACTACCTGTAGACCTTCGCTGGCTACCACTGCACCAAGATTGGCACCTTTCCAGGTCTGTGCAGCTCGAGCAATTTTTAATGCGGCGCCTGCAAAATTTCCGCTGGCTAGATCTTTGATAACACTCTGTGTGGTTTCTGCAATACCGCCTGGTCCTAACACACTGCGAGTTCCGCCGCCTAGTGGACTTATTGGACTTGGTGTGAGATCATATCTCAACATCATGTCAGGAAAGTTGTCATTGGTAACAAAACCTTTGAACATCTTGACCGCTTCATATGATAGAGTCATCTGATGTTCCATGATACCTGCACCTTGTGCATGGTCATGGTTATTCTGACTCCAGGTCAGTATTCTAGGATTGATCAAACGATTCTGTGTAAACTTACTATTGTGAAAACTAAAGATGTCTACATATCTGATCAAGTGTTGATAAGACTTGCCCCCGTCGGCTGGGTTGAATCCCCACACGGTGTAGTTTCTCTGTTGATGCCTGTCAGCATAATTGAATATGCCAGTGTCAGGATCACTGTCTCTAAAATAATATGAATAGTAGTTATACCAGAAATCAAACACATTATCATCAGCGTCATCATGAAATGTAAACCGCACAGGTTCGTATTTCATTTTGGTATAGGATGTGTATGTACGATTGTAAGAATTTAATTGTTTGTTTTCTATTGTGTACTTGGGCAGCTCTGCGGTTTTACACAAGCTGCCAAATTCTCTTTGCTTTACATCTGTGTACAGGTTGGACTGTATTAAGGTTTCGTTTAATGTGAATCTCACATAGAATAAAAATTGGTGTTTGGGTGCGCTGCGAAATGTGTCACTGGCAAAGATTCGATTTGCATGACCGTAGTCGTGCATGTTGTCGCCGGTGGCAATTTGTCTTAACAGTCCGTCAAAGATACCCATAGTTATTCTACCCCTATAGATATTTATGCCATAAAAAAACCCGGAGAATTCCGGGTTTAGTTGTATCTCTAACCAGTGTTAGCCGGTGATTGTTGTACCAAGTCGACGTGCTACAGCTGAACCAATACCTGTTCCGATTGGGCTCTGTGTTGCGTTATCGTACTTGATTGTCAAATCAACTGTTACCACTTCGTTGTTAGCATAGTTTACTGTGCCGTAGTCAACTGAAGACAGATAACAACCAACGATTTCCCAGGTTTCTAGCACCACTGGTGTACTTGCTCCGTTACCGCCGTCTAGCATTTCTAAACGAGTTAGGAACTTGTAATCAATACCAGCAGCAGCACTTGCCTGGTTCATGAAATCAAATTGTTTCTGTAGTTGTTCGCCTACTAGACGACTTACATTACCGCTGGCGTCATCTCTGAGCTTAACTGTCATGTCTTGCCATTCTGGTTTGCCTGCGAGCTTAACTTTACTGTTGTAAGCATCAACTGTGATATCACCAAAGGTTACTGTTGGACGCTTGGCTTCCATCACCTGTTTGGTTAATTCTGTTTTTGGGTTACTTACACCAAAGTTTTCAAAGCTAACGCGAAAACGGAATGACAGCTTAGGCATTAACAAGCCTTGAGCTGATGCACTCTGATCACTTGCTAGTGGCACTGTGAACTTTGATAGTGACGATGTTGCCATTTGTTTATCTCCTGTTATTAATATTTATGGTAATCCAGGTTGAAATGAATCCGCTGACGCGGATTCATTAAGTACCTATATTATCCCCCAATTGTTCCTGGGTTCTTCAAGCGAACCGGGATGTAGATAAACTCAACATCTTTCATTGGCTCAACAGCGATGTCCACATAAAGTTCGTTTCTTGCAATACGATCTCTTGTGTTGTTACTGCCATCGCAAACTACCAAGAAGTCATACACGCCGCGTTTTGCAATCAGATCATTCATTGCACCTTCGATAACACTCTTGATCTGGTCACGAGTGATCTTATCGTTAGGTTCAAACAGGAAGCTGTTGCTGATGCTCGACAACAAGCTACGAATGTAGTTTGTTAGACGACTCACGTTCACGCGATCGGTAGCCTGTGGGATTGGGCTACGAGTCTTTTGTCCAAATACCAACAGTCCAAGTCCTGGCAGGTTGGTAATTGGGTTGATACGCTGTAGATACAAGCTGTCACGCAGACTCTGGTTCACACCAATCTTATAGAACAACCCTTTGGTACGATCTAAGTAACCAATGTTGCTGGCGTTGTCTACTAGACCACGACGTGCGCCAGCTGGTGCAAACCACTGGTATGCCACTTGGTCATTGTAGATGTATGTGCGCAGAGCAATATGACTTGCTGGCTGCACAACCTCGTTGCCACTTAGGTCGTTTGTAAGTGCTGCTGGATAGTACAGTGCCAGATACACGCTGGCATTGATAGCCACGTTGTTGCTGAAGTATGTGATATCCATGTTGTTTGGCTTGAGATCCAATGGTGTGTCACCAATGATAAAGCCAGTCTGTGCGCGGTCATTGTTCAGTGCAATCATGTTGCCGTTACACTCATAGTAGTTAGGGCAGCAGATCAAGTTGAACGCATACTGACTTTCACGAATGTCAGTGTTGCTGTCAATTGCTGCTCTCATTGCCTTAACAACCATATGACGCTGTGCCTTGCGCAGCATGTATGGTGCGCCATCTTCCATGTTACCACTTGCACTTACCCAGGCTGCTTTGTTCTCTGGGATATAACCTTTAAGGTTGGTGCCTGGCTCATCAGTTGCATTTGGCCAGCTCAGTGGACTGAAATAGTCGCTAATGTACTGCTTGATGTTGCCACCGTTACGACGTGTGTTCCACATGATCAATCCACGTGGATACAAACGATAGTCTGGGCAGTCAAGGTCAACATAGTTACTGGTCAACATTACCTGAACCAATGGAATTGAACCAGCCACTGGGTCAACAATACCACCAACGCTCTGTCCTAGACCGTTTGTGCTTGCATCCCAACGAGCATCTGCAAACAGAATACCGTTTTGTGTGAACTTGTCGGTATTATCCAACTGTGTCCAAGTCTTGCCGTTGTAACGATACATCTTTGGATAGTTTTCCAAGTCACCGGTGTCGCACCATAGGTCACCTGCTACCAATGGATCGCCGGTGCTCTGTGTGATTGGCTTGCTGGCTGAGAAGATTGGGCCGTTTACATCAGTTAGGCTAAGGTCGTAACCTCGAGCATCGCTGGTCACGTTACGATAACCTTTCCAACCGTCAGTGTCGCAAATCAGCATGTCTGCTTCAACGATGTCGTTGAAGAAGAAGTATGTACCATCTTCTGGTGCAATATACGGAGCATCTGTACTTGGAACATAGGTTGTTCCAGTGGTGATGCCCAACAACTGCCAGTTGCTAGCACGATAACTGCCTGCGTATGTACCGCCTGCGTCAATGGTGATGCCACTGGTAGTAGAAGTGAATCCTGCATCTGCGATTGGGTTACCGCTGCCTGCTGTGGTGTCAGTAAGAATCATGTCGCCACCAGCTTTGTGTGTGATAGCGATTGCACCACTGGCTTCCTTGCTGGCAAACACGTTTGGAATACCTGCACTTAGAATCAGTGCAATGAAATCATCTACACCAGTACCAGTGATGGTAAAGTTATAGGTTGTGTATGCTGCTTCGCCAGGCTGTGTTACAGTCAGGCTAAAGGTATTGCCAATGCTGAATGGTGCACCTGTTGCTGGCACTGCGCCAACGATCTTGGTTGCGCCACTCTTGTAACGACGCTTGATGCGGAAAGTTCCTGGGTAACCAGTCACAGTGTTAAAGTCCACATAGATTGTGCCAACTGCAATACCAAAGCCACCATTCAGTGGATCCAGTGAGTACATGGCTGCTGCATTGTCTTCATACAGATTCACAATGCCAGTTGGCCAGCTCTTGGTAGTTGCATTGAACTTCTTGAGTGCAAATACTGCGCCGTTACCAATGCTACCAGTCTTCATCCAGATACTGCCAGTTGGAGCAGGTGTTGCTTCACCTGTTGCAAATGTTGGAACTTCTGTGTAGTTGCCAAACTGTACAATAGGAGCAAAGTAAACTTTGTTGCTGGCTGTAGTATTCAGCCCTAGTGCATTTGCGCCGTCACCAGCTGCAACAACAATACGACCGTCTGCTGTTACACCATTGCCCATGGCACGATCATCTGCACGAAGTGTCAAACGACCTGTTGAGCTGAGTACTGCACGAATACCGTCGCCATAGTTGCTGGCGAACGACAAGTTAATGCTGTTAACCACATCGGCACCTGTACAGGTAACACCATCTGTTGCAACCAGTGTGATGCTCACTGTGTTAATTGTGATTGTTGTACCGTCTGGTACTGGGCTGCTGGCGTATACCGGCACAGAGCTTTGTGCTGCTGACAAGCTCTGTTGCCATAGACGTGTACCCACTGCCACCCACTGGTTATCAGTGTTTTTATAGTACAATGGATTGTTTGGATCCAGAGTGATCACTGCATAATCACCAATTTCGCCAACGCTAACTTTAGGGTTAGCAACTGGACTGCCTGGGTTGTAGTCAGTGCTCTTGTTTATTACTAGAGGCAGCTTGTTGGTGTAGGTTTGTGAAGTTTGATTCCACTCATAGATACCAAAAGTGGTATTGGTGAGATCCAACCACATAAAGCCATCTTCAACGTCGCCGGTTGGGCGAATAGCAGTTGCTTCTAGTTGTTTTAAATCAATGTCTGCACGAAGAACATAAGCTGAACCGCCCAGTCCCATTGCACTATATAATGCAAGAAGACCGTACTCATTCAGTTCATGACCATGCAATGGTGTTCCGTAAGATGTCTTGAAAATTGGCTGGCCAAACATTTGAATAAGTTCACGCTGGCTTCCAACTGACATCAACTTGTTTGCGTTCGCTTTTGTAGTGCCAGTTGCTAGTGCGCCACTTGGGGTGGTCTTATCTTGCTCTGTAGCAAAAATAACCAATGGAGTGGTACCGGCGCCTGCGCCCACATATTGACTTTCGTCAATGACTTGAACGTCTAATCCTGGGGATACGAGAGTTGCCATGTTTGGGTTCCTTTAACAAAGTTACATGTTAAAGATATTTATTGTATTCTGGTGTTTTTGGGCATCTACACTGCCCTTTGGAAAGGTTTTAGGTTATAAATAGCTGTATGCGCCCTATTTGTCCAACTTGTAAAGAACGTCCTGTAGCAGTGAACTATATCAAAGAGGACGTCACACACTATCGCAGACAGTGTGACAGTTGCCTACGGCAGGGCAGAAAACTCAAACCCAAGGTTGAGCTTTGGAAACAAAAGGGTTATAGAAAAAAACCCGCATGTGAAATCTGCGGGTTTGTGGCCAAACTAGAACAACAACTAACAGTGTTTCACATCGACGGTAACTTGAAAAACGTGGACCGTATGAACTTAAAAACAGTGTGCCTTAACTGTGCGCAAGAGGTAATGCGCAGTCGTCGCTATCAGTGGAAGCAGGCGACTCTTGAAGCAGACTTTTAATCTGCTCATACAGTGCTTCAATGTTTCCGTTGTTGTTGATAACCGTGTCAAAATGAGTGCCTGCCCAGCTGGTTTCGCTGGCATGTATATTGTTGTCCTTTAACCACTGCTGTGCTTTGGCATCACCACTGTTGGCTTTACAAGCAATGTCATACCAGTGTGGGGTTACTCCGCGCTGTATCCATACAATTTTGCCACCTTGTGCTCGAATGGCCTTGACTTCGTTGGGGAATCGTACATCGCTGATAACTGTGTGGTCAGCACGCCGAGCCAGACGTGACTCTAGTGCTGCAATCCAAATGTCATCGTGAAAGTGATTGCGCAGTACATCTGTGCCCCAGTACTGTAGAATCCAGCGTGGAGTCAGATGCGGCATGTCCAAACGATTGGCCCACCAGGTGTCCACTTGTTCGCGCCAGGCACGAGCTTCAGGTGTGCGACCTTCGATCAGTTCGCGATCCCAACCAAACACTGCACTCACTGCATCCTTTAGAGTGTTAGCAAAACTGTCGCGTCTGAAACCATGAAATCCAACTAGATAGTCTGCGGCAGTGTCTTTGCCGGCGCCAATAAATCCACAAATGCCTATGATCATAAAAAAAGCCCCTAGTGTATAGAGGCTATTATACAGTGCTTTTCGTTCGCAAGTCAAACGCCGTATTTGTTCTTTTTACGAGCAGCAACTGGGCTTTGTTTATTGGTAGTATCCAATTCCATGCTCTTGAGATTGCCTTGGTTTAGATCCTGGTAGTCTGCGCCAATGCTCTTGTACCCACGACGCAACATTTCTGCTTCTTCTTCGGTATAAGGGTGTGCTGTGTGCTTTTTACCGTAAAAGGTTTTTTGATCCACCGTGGGTTCGTTTTTTCCGTCGCTCATTGCAAGATACAGTCCCAAGCGATAGTGTGTGTAATCACTGTTGCTTTTCTCAGCATCATTGAAAGTGTGCAGGCCTGTGCTGGCTTGCTTGTAACGCTTGGGCACCTTGCCTGGCTTGAGATTTCGTTCCAGGATGATTTCTCTGATTTTCATTATCCAGTTATCCAGGTATAGGGTTGACTGCCGTCAATGAAGCGTTTGAGTTCTTCTTCAAGCGCATCCATTTCAGCCTTGGCTTCGGTCTTTAGTGCAGCACCATTCAATTGTGACCCACCTTGTGGACCAGCAATCTGGCTGAACTTTTCACGAGCCTGGCCCAGCATGTCTTTGCACAGTGCCAGTGCATAGTCTTGTATCCATGGCAACACCATGTGATCATCTAATATCATGCTGTCAGGTTTGGTATTGTAACACCAGAGCAGCACAGTTTCAGCTGGATCATCAGTGATAGGACTGTACACTTCTGTTTTTCTAAGATCAAATCCAGCGATACTTGTGGCCTGCAACACACTTGTGGCAGTTATTGTAACTGTTCTGCGATCCTCGCTCACGGTGTCTGCTGTGTAGTTTCCGTTGTATCCACTGATAGGACAGTTGCGAATAACCACAGGATCATTGGTATCAATTCTCACCCATGGCTGTTCTGCTGTGAGTGTGATGGTGCTGCCAATGGCAGTGCCGCTGGCACTGATACTTTGCATTCTGATGTAGGTGTGTCCGTAGTCCGGAATCTTGCGAATCAATGTGAGCTTGCGAGTGGTACGGTTCCAGGTGAAATTCATGTAACCACCAAACATGCGCATGGCCAGTTCTTGATAGGCAGTGAACAGTTCATAGTTTACCAGGCCACCCACACGCCCTGCTACCAGCATGTATGTGTTCAAATAGCCCGATGCAAAAGGTTCAAATTGGCTGGCAGTGGTTCCGGTCACAGCACCAATGCCCCTGCGATATATTGCACGAACTTCAATGATTTCTTTGGGCAGAATATACTCTTGAGTTTCGGGGCTCAGCTCTAAAAACGCATAGCTTTCTTCTTGGCTGAATCCGGCACGTTGGCGATATCTTGCCAGTGCTTTGTCAATGGCCACTTTATAATGGTCAGGGTCCAGTTCTACATCAACCATGCCGTCGCCTAGGCGAAAACGAATATAGTCTGCGATTTCCTTGCGACGCTGTTGCAAGGGAGTTTGCTCAGTGTCATCATAAGCAATAGGACCAGGCCCACCCAGATTGTCTGTCTGGATGGTCTGTGTAATAGGGTCAAGATCGGGTTTTAGAGTAGCCATTTAAACTGTTCCGTACCAAGTATTTAGCTTGGCACGGGCTACAGTTTATGCTACACGAAGCAGCAGGGTGTCTTCGTTGATGCGTCCGTTGAGCGCGATTTCTGTGGTTTTCACACTGTCCATGTACTTGCGCAACTGCACCTTGGTGGCTTTCATAAACTCTGCCAGCTGCGTTTCAGGCTTGCGCAGTGTTTTTTGCACACTTTTGGCTGTGTAGTTTTGCAGTGTGGTACCTTTCACATCCAGCCCTGCGCTGGTTGCGCTCACATACTGTCCCAGCTTGCGAGTCTTGGTGTTGTACACCCACAGCTCTTGTGCGCCAATGATGTCCACAGGGTTAACGCTGACCAATTTGAGTGCCGTGTCCTGCTTGGCATACTTGAGCTTGGCCACCAGCTTTTCTTTGCTGGGGCTCTTTTTAACACGAGCTTTCTTGGTGGCTTTCTTCACGCCGCGGTACTGTTCAATGGCCTTTTGCAACTCATCCAGCCAGGCATAGATTTTCTTAAAGTCAGCGGCTTTGAGATGCTTGTAACCTTCTGTTAGTTGATCATCTGTTCGACTTTGTGCAAGTTCAAACTCTGCACGACGATCCGCATACACTTTTTCAATCTTGCCCAACTGTCCTTGCGGAACATTTTGTGTGACAAGAAAATCATAAAACTTGATGTCTGCCAGCTCGTCAAAGTGGCCTTCTAGTTCACCAATGGTGGCCGACGTTTTCTCGTTCAGCCGGTCCTGAATAGTAGGTGGTTTGTATGCTGCTGGTTTTTCCTCTGCAGGCTTTTCTTCGTCTTCGCCTTCGTTGTAGTAATCGTATTTTTCACAAACATCGCGAACTGCTGTTTCAAGAAAACGAATGGCCTCTGGACGCAGGGGCATGCCCACACGATGTGCAGCAATCAGGCTGCAGGCAGTGATTGGTACCCAACGGCTCTTGATTACTTTGGAAAGGTCAGATTTACTAACTTCAAAACACTTTTGCTCGCCTAGCCATTTACAAAAATCTGGCTTGAGCTCTTTGGTGGTAAAGTGATAATTGTAATAATAGAAACTGCGGCGCAGATAATGATCAAACTCCTCCTGACTCATGGTCAGTGCTCGCTCAGTGTCCCACTGTGGTTCTGTGCCTGTGTACTTTTCGTCGGCCAGATGCGCCCTGCGCACTGCGGGTTTCTTTTTAGGTGGTGCTTTGATGCTCTGCCCTTTGGTTGCTTTTTTTGCAACAGGTTTTTTTGCTGCTGTGGCCATAGCTGCTCCTAGAGTTTGATTACTCTGTAATTATACACAAAACGGGCAAAACTGTCAACCATGTTGCAAATGTGCTAACATGAGCCATTTTTCATACTCTAGTATGGCTTCGTTGATTTCTGCCAGCAATTTTTGGGCAGTGACGCTGGTATGCTTTTTGTTGCGTCTGAGCAGCACTTCTTCGCCGCTGAGCTCAACCACCAGCCCTTCAATATGCCCAATCATGCGAGCTAGATCCTTGCGACACCGTGCGGGCGCAGTGCGCATGCTGTCACGCAATTCCCCGCCCACACGATCCCAATCCAGTCCAGTTTGTACACGCATGCCACAATTATAGCTCCAATTCTGGTTGCTGTCAAACAGGTAAATATCACAATATAGGACGCAAAATGCCCCGTTTAAGTTTATGGCGCGAGAATCGCGGCAACGATTACAAGTTTATTGACCGTAGAATATCCGAAATGTTCACTGTGGGTGGAACAGGAATTCTGGTACACAAATATTTGGGCAGTGTCAGCGGGGATGGCAGCAATGCCACTGTTCCAAACTACCAAAGTCAAAGTATCTTTAACATACAGGACCTGCTGTTTGTAGAAAACCGCGATCGCAAGTATGATGAGAATATCTATGTGATGCGTGGCATCTATCAGCGTCAGGATCAGGACTTTAGTCTAAGTCAGTTTGGTATCTTCTTGGCAGAAGGCACCCTGTTCATGACTTTCCATTTGAATGACTGTATGGAGATTCTAGGACGCAAGCTGATTCCTGGAGATGTGCTAGAACTGCAACACCTAACTGATTACTGGGCACTAGACGACAGTGTGCCTGTTGCGCTCAAAAGATTCTATGTGGTAAGCGACTGTTCGTTTGCCAGCGAAGGTTTCAGTCCTACCTGGTACCCACACCTGTGGCGTTGCAAGATTCAGCCAATGGTAGACAGTCAAGAATTCAAAGACATCCTTAACAAGATGAAGGCGGTGCCTGGCAACGATCCATTTGAAGCCAATGCCAACGCAGCCAGCCTGGGCAGTTATATCAGCAACTACGAGAAGTACAAGAACATCAACGAAGCTGTGATACAACAGGCAGAAGCAGATGTGCCCAAGAGTGGTTACGATACCAGCGGATTCTATGTGCTCAGTACCAATCCTGCAGACAATAGTCCAACTGGCAAAGGCACCAGCGCCAACAACTCCAGTGTCACTACCAGTGGCAGCAGAGTTATTGAATTTGTGGTCAGCCGTACCAGCCTTAACAGCACAGAAATTTTTCTTGGTGCAAATGCTAACCTGGCGGTGCTTGGTGCTACCATTAGAAGCAACACACTGACTGCAAACACTTCTGTCAGAATCATAAGCAAACCATCCAGCGAAAGTGTTCGACTCAGTGAGTCAACCACAGTATACGATGGTCAAGTTATCTCAATGATACTGCCGGTGTACCAGTCTGGGAACACCAAGGCTGGTTCAAGTACCCTGCGAGCCAGTGCTGGTCGTGCCACTCCGCAAGGCAAGACCAAAGGTTATCTAGTAGGAGATGGCACAGGACCAAACGGCCTAACTGTGGCCACTGGCATAGCATTTCCAACCACACCAAAAAAAGGCGACTACTTTATGCGCTTGGACTTTGTGCCCAATCGACTGTTTCGATTCAATGGCGCTATATGGGTCAAGGTAGAAGATGTTGTGCGCACAGACCTCACACCAGGTTCCAATAACAATCAAACCTATCGCGCACAATGGCTTCGCGACGAAACCTGGACTGACTACCAAGGCAATACTCGTGCCGGTCTCAGCAGTCTCACCAAAGCAGGCAAACCACAGGCAGACAACTAATGGCTATTCAAACCGTACCTTTTTTCTATGATAATCAGATTCGCAGACTGATCACGCAGTTTATAAGAATGCTCAGTGGCTTTCAGGTTCAGTTTGGTGCAGAAGATCCAGTGACTGGTGCGCTGGCACTGCAAACTGTTCCGGTGATGTACGGTGATCAAAGCAGACAGGCTGCACACATACTAAGAGGTGTGAGTGAAAATTCCACTCCCACTGTGCCAGCCATGGCTGTGTACATCTCAGAATTAAATTTTGACCAAGCTCGTTTGCAAGATCCATTCATGATCAGCAAGGTCTATGTTAGAGAGCGTCAGCTGGATCCTGACACCGGAGAACCCACAGGTCTACAAGGTGACACCGTTACCATTGAACGTCCAATGCCCGTGCCTTACAAGATGCGACTGAAGTTGGACATATGGACCAGCAACACAGAACAGAAGTTACAACTCATTGAACAGATTGTGACCATGTTCAATCCTGCACTGGAAATACAAAGCACAGACAACTATGTGGACTGGACCAGTTTGACCTATGTGATACTCACAGAAACAGTATGGGATGGCAGAACTGTGCCCATGGGCGACAGTGAAGCAATCAGTATTGCCACACTCACGTTTGAAATGCCTATCTGGATCAGCACTGCTGTAAGACAAAGTCGCATGGGCATTGTGGAAAAAATGTTTACCAATGCCTATTCCATGGATGGCGAAGATCCTTTTGTTGTGCTAGGCGGTGGCTTTGGCGCCAAAGCTGAAAGTGAAGGTGGGCCCACTGCCATGCTGTCTCCCAAGCGAGCAACCAGCATAATGAACTACGGCGTGGAACTGCGTGGTAACCAATTGCGTCTATTGCATTTTCAAGACACTGCTTTTAGCACTCAGTATCCGCAGGCCAGCAACATACAAAGTGGTCGCGGTGGTCGAGTCAAGATTGACGAGATTGACTCCGATGGGCAGATTCTGCGAATGAGCAGTCGCAGTCTGGGCAACAATTATCCCAGCTCTGGATATAAAATTCCTTTGATCAGCAAGAACTATGGGTCTGGTGCTCGCGTAAGCTGGCGCGGCGGAGTAAATGGAGAACTGCCCAGCACCTTCACTGATGACCCCAGCAAGCTGCCTGCAGGTGTGCCATATATCTATATTGAAAATGGAGGAACTGGATATCTACTCAATGAGACCTTGATTGTGGAAGGTGTCCAACCTGTGCTAAACAGCAGTGGTATTCCTGTTGTATCACCATTGGAAAATTTTGGGTGTCCATTTGTTGGAGATCCAAACGACCTTGGGGACTACATTATCAATCGTGCCGGCAACGACTACACCTGGGAAACCTTTACAGAAAAACTAGGCGAAATTCGTCCCGGACTGACTCAAGTCAGACTGTATCCGGACAGTGGTGGAGAGATTGTGGGCACTGTGGCTGTGCATCCTGCCGACCCAACACTGCTGATATTTGATCCATTTCCGGACACGGTGCCCGGCAACACCATAAGACCTATCAGTGCAATCATTGATCCAGACAAACCCGGCGTGGAAAATCTGCTGTTTGATAACATAGGCAATTATAATGTTGCAGCTGGAACTAGATATCTACTGGTGGATAATATTGGCAGCGAAACAGAACAAACATCTGTTCCGGCCTGGAGTCCAAATGGTTATCCACTGATTGCACATGCCAATGACATTATTGAATTTGACGGAACTCGTTGGACCATAAGTTTTGACAGTCGTCGCGTAACAGATAAACAATATGTAACCAATATGACAACTGGAATACAATATTGTTGGAACGGCGAAACATGGACAAGAGCACACGACGGAATTTATCGCGGGGGCAAGTGGAGCCTCATTCTATAGAAAGCGTAGGCGCTTTACTCTACTGCCAGTCTACCAACAGGTTTTTATTTTTACTCAGACGTGGCACTCGCCGACACAGTAAAAGCTGGGGCTTGGTTGGTGGCAAAATTGAAGCTGGCGAAACCATACAACAAGGCCTGGTGCGTGAGATTCGCGAAGAAACCGCATTTGATTCTGCTAATCATAAGTTAATTCCCATAGAAAAATTCACCAGCAACGATGGTAAATTTGTTTATCACACATTCATGTTGTCAGTGGAACAGGAATTCTGTCCCACACTCAATGACGAACACATTGGATACAGCTGGACTCCGTTAGAAGACTATCCCAAGCCTTTGCATCCTGGTGTATGGAGAAGTTTTAGTTTTCAGGTGGTTGTTGACAAGATTAAAACCATACAGGCCTTGATCAAAGATCCGCCATGTATGTCCACTCTTTGAAATCAATTTGTCTGTAGTTGGGCAAGGCCACCCACTCAGGTGGTTGACTCCAAACTTTGATAGGCATGACTCTGATAAATTCCACATCATTGTATGTGCTCATGATCATGGTCATGGCGCGAATCCAATAAAGGTCGCTGTAGTTATAATCCTTAGGTGCGTAACCTGGTGTTCCAGCAAAGATGTTGTTGTTGACATTTTTGCCAGCACCATTGTCAAAGCCCAACAGGTACACAGTCTTATGACCGTCAAAGCAGGCCAAGTATGTTGCCAGTGCTCCTGCATTGTAAGAAAGGTCTTGTGGTATTAGATAAAATCTTCCTGGATGCTTGAGTAGAGCTTTGCTGTTTGCATACACAATGTGATTGGTGCAATAGTCAGTTTGTGCTATCTCATCAATCATTTTATTGCCTGTTGCAACTAAAAAATTTGGAACAAATCCACGATACAAAGCATTGCATCCGTAGGTTTGCATGCTTCTACTGCCGCCCCGGCCACCGTAGTGATTGGCCAACAGGAATAGATCAAAATTTGCTCTGCTTTCGCCATTGCCAATCACACAAGCAGTATTGCTCAACTGCGTGTTGCTAACGCGATTTGGAACCATTTCATACTCGTATTCCCAGGTGGCGTTTCTGTAGGTAGAGTTGATTAATATCTCTTCTCCCACATAGTCTTTTCTGTACATTTTTTTAAGCTGTTGCATGATTCTATCCTATGGTATATTTATTAGCTCCATGCGCCAACCGCAGTGGTGGTTCCACTGTTACTCATCGGAGTGATGATCAAGTAATTATCTGCATACAGTGTGACTGTGCCCGACACCAGTGTTGTAATAAATTGATAAGACGGAATAATTGTTCCTGCTGTGGTAATTCTTAGTGTGCCGTTTACAATCGCTAGATAATTTCTTGGATTAAAGTCATTGAGTTGTGTCAACACCACTGATGTTCCCAGTGCGGTTGCAGCAAAAGGATAAGAATAATATATCCCGTTAGTGGAGGTTGTACTTTGAGAAAATCCGCTAAAGGTTCCCACTGCGGTGCCAGTTCCTCGCATGTTTAGATTCAAGGAAGATGTGCTGGTAGATCCGCTGACATCTGCGCGAATAATTAATTTAACATTATATGTGCCCACTGGCAATGTTATAGTATCGTTGCCTGCAGGAAACAGTGCATAGTCTGTGACACCTGTTGTACCTGACGTGCCCACACCTGACGTGAATATTGGTGTTGCAACAAATGATCTACCCAGACTGGTTGACGGTGTTGCGTAAAACACAGATCCGTCATATTCAATTGCACCGGCTGCTGCCGCAGTTAAATTGGTACCGGCTGTCAGTGTCAACGGTGCCTGTGATGCGGTACCAGCACGAATAAAGATGTTGCCGGAACTGAAATTATTGACCATGCCATTGAGAGCATACAGGTTACCAATGGGATCCACAGTCCAGTTGTTGCTGCTTGCACCTGCTTTTCTGGCGCCCACACCTGATACAGAACTGGTTATGCTGGCATTGGCAGTGCTAAAATTGGTTATGAACCCGTAGGTGGTGTACAGGTTACCAATGGCACTCACACTCCAGTTGTTGCTTGATGCAGACGATCTTATTGCGCCAACGCCAGTGCTGGTTCCAGTGATACTGGCATTAGATGTTCCAAAGTTTGTGATAAATCCTTGGCTGGCATACAAATTACCAACAGCACTCACAGTCCAGTTGTTGCTGGTCGACGATGTTTTAAATGCGCCAATGCCGCTGCTGCTGCCAGTAATGGATCCATTGGACGAACTAAAGTTTGGCGCACTCAGCGTGGTAATATTAGCAGAAGTAACATGTAGATTGGCAATATTAGCAGTAACTAGGTTGGCTCTGCTTTGGAAACTATTAAAGTCCCAACCTTGTCCAATTTGTACATTCGAAATGTGAGAGTTCGCACCAGTGGCCACAATATTACCATTGGCGTAGATATTGCCCCAAAACGCAGATCCACCATGCACTTTGAACACGCCTTGAGTGGTGCTGGTACTAGCAGTGGTATTTGCCAC
>JACCDW011899581.1_pt1 | contig 17899 bp, 34 predicted proteins | sample 7449781 | NCBI WGS metagenome assembly JACCDW01 (sample SAMN15323449, study PRJNA562643) | freshwater metagenome | isolation source: river surface water | place: USA:Blue River Watershed | collected 2017-08-18
CTTGTCCTTGATTGTTCTAATCTTCAACCCGCCTTCGTTGAGCCGCTCAGTCAAAATCGACTTAACGTACCTACCCTCTGGCGTGTTTATCTCTGGAGCATCGACGCCGTAAAGCCTGATACGCTCCTTGCGAAATGTGCTAAAGCCTAGATCAATGACGATATCGACCGTATCGCCATCAACAACGCGTTCGAGCGTTGCTTGATAGATGTATTGCATTATTCACCTGCCTTTTCTGCACATTGCTTGCACAGTGCTAAACCGTCGGGAATCGAAATGACCGTCTCACCGCATCGACGACAAGGTGATAAGTCCATGCCGGATCTGTCAAGTAGTTCGGTAAGTTGATGCATATAGTCTCTTAACAAACCTTCGCTAAAAGCCTTGTTCGCGTCTGCAATTACCTGACTAATGAACTCACACCGTTTGCATTTTGTTTGAGTCATCACAGCACCTCAAAGCCTTTCTCGGTAATTGATTCACCCGACAAGTACCAAAGGTCGCCAGGGCTGAAAGTTTCCCAGTCCATCTCGTCCCAGTCTCGAGTCTGCAACTCGCACTCAGCGTGCATAGCTACCGACAAAAAACCAGCATCCTCGTCAACTCCGGTTCTTCGCAGGTAGGATGCCCCTTTGGGGATCTCCGCGCCGCAAAGGAAGCACCTGTGCGGCTTGCGAGACTTTTTTACGAGCGTGTCGTCCAAGTGTGTCCACGCCATCACAGCACCTCAAAGCCTTTCGCGGTAATGCGGATGGTCTGACCGCCTGGAAGAACATAGCCGAAACCTTCAATCAGGCTCAATTCAGTCATGTTGGTCGTTTTTCGGATCGCGTGCCACTTCGGCAACTCGTTTGCGTACTTCACCCGGTCATCACCAATCAGTAGCCATTCGTTGCAACCCTGCGACCAGTACGCATCGCTTGCGAGCCTGTCTTCATCCTTACCTAGCAACCGCCATCCGCTGGGAATTGTGTCGCGGGAACGCGAACTATCCGAAGATGCTGGATTGTTCGTTTCAATGCGGCGGCGATACCAGACGTTTTCAACTTGCAATCGGTCAGCCTGTGGAGTCGCATCTGATCCGCCAATTTGCAACCACTGACTGCAAACATTGCTCCAGTATTCATCTGTCGGCAATTTGCTCTCCGGCGGAAACTTCTCGAGCATCCTGAACCCTTCGCCCGGATCGGGCTTGTTTACAAACCACGCTGGCGGGTCGTAGACTTGGCAGCATGAAAGCATGTCGCCCTTGTTTGATAGCCAGTTGTAACCGTCCGTATCTGAAGCGTCGTACCCAGCTAAAAACAGCTTTTCAGTAGACCACTTATCATCTTCCGATTCTCGATACCTCATTGCGATCTTTTCACCATTCACAACCCTAGCAACATCATCCGCCGTTGCTGACCGCCAAAACTGTTCAATCTTCTCACTCACTTCGTTAACCTCCCTACTCGTTTCCACTCTTCATTGACCGCAGATGGCACGTTGCCCCCTGCTCGTCGTAGTTCAAAATATGCGGCCCTCGTTGCATCGAACTCGGAAAGGCCCTCGACAATCATAATTGCAACCCGTTCGCGGAACGCTTCGGCTATGCTCTGCTCGCTGCAAGTTCGCACCGTAGGCACCGCTTCTTCGTTAATGGAATGTTGCATGTTGAACACCACCACTTAGCATTCTGATATTCGCCTTCGTTGTTGAGCCTTTGCCGCATTGGCCGGATGCCATCGCGTACCTTCTTGAGTGCGTTCGCACGGTTTGCACTCATGCCTAGCATCTCTTCGTTCCGGTGCCGATCTGCCAAGCGTTCGAGTCGAAGTATAACGCCTCGATCCTTGGCAATTTCGACCATTTCCGAAACAACCTCGGAATAACTCGACCCCGCAGCGATTGCCCTAGAGCATGCGCTGCAATGCTTGTCACCGCTTTTGATATAGGATGGTGACAGTATCTTTTCGCAGCATCTACACCGCATCTAAACCCTCGCCTTCCTCGACTTCAAAGGAAATGCGGGTGAGTCCAAACGCATCGACACTAGCCGCCCTGCTAGGCTTGTCGAGCCATAGCGAATAACCACCGTCGCGTTCGACCATTACCCACCGCTCAAACTTCATTCGCGGCTTGACTTCGATGAGGTCGTGATAGTGTTCATCATCGCCAAACATTCCGTTTTCTTTATGCCGAATTGAATGCCATTCGTTATTTTTGAAAAACGAACCATGCACGGGAAACTGTCCGCCGCCATCCGTTGCGTAGCATCTGTACGGCAATCCGCCACGCGTTTCGTACTGCTTGCTTTTGTCAATCTTGTTCATGACCTCACCCTTCTAAATCGAAAATCAAATCTAAATCCCTTGATGTTGTCGTCGCCAATGAGATACCAACCCTCAGCAACGGAAGTTTTCACCTTGTAGACGCCGAAGACCAGGAGGTATTCTTCGGGCCACTCCCACTTTTGCGGCCCTAGCCGAAACTCAACTACCCAACTGCCTATCAACTCTCTCGGATGCTGCACCCGTCGAAAATTGCGAATGAATCGAATCATCTTAATTCCTCGCCATCGGCATAATAACCCCAAGAACGTCACCGGAAGTTAATACAACCGGATCGCCTGAATTCTTGTACTTAACTTCAACCGTTTGCTCTTTTCCAAGCGAACGAAGGAAGTCGGCTAAGTACGTGTGATCCACGGTAAGTTTTGCTGGCGTATCCGCCTCGCATCCCATAACAACGCTTGACGCTCCAACCTCGGCAGTCTTTGCAGTCGCGGTCAGTTCGCCGGATGCGATTACCAAGTCGATACCGCGGCTGTCTTGATCGTTGACGATTGCAGCTTGGCGTACAACGCTCAAAAACTTTTCGGCATCGCACTTGAGCGTTGACGCTCCATCGGTCGACGGCACTACCTTTCGCCAGTCTGGATAACGCCCTTCAACGAGTCGCGTCTGTAGCGAGATATCTCCGCATACAAACACCGCTGACTTGTTGTCGATCATTACGTCCACTCCGCATCCTTCCGCAGCGATGATGCGTGAGACGGCTTGCAATGGCCTGATAGGCACAATCCCGCTGACCGCTGCGACTTCTCCAGTAATCTGACAAGACGAGACTGCAAGCCTACGCCCGTCAGTTGCAACGCATGTTAAACGCTCGCCAATGTCGAATAACACACCGCCGAGTTGATACCGTGTAGACGTCAAGTCAGTTGCGTAGATCGTTTGACGGATCGCATCAGCTAACGCAACGCCGGGGACACCTGCCGCGCCTTCTGCCGCGTCGATCTTCACGCTAGGAAACTCATCAGGATTCGGCATCGACAACGTAAAGCCGCCGGATTGCGTTGTAATCTTTAGTTGGTTATCTACCTCGATATCAACCGACTCACCGCCGCAATCCTTCAGGATTGGGATTACCTTCGAGGGTAGTAGCAATGCTTTGCCCGGACTCGAAACGTGCTGAACCGCATCGGCAACATTGCAAACAATCGATAATTCACTGTCAGTTGCTTGCATGTTCTTTGCACCATCGCAAGTAAACTTGACGTATCTCAACACCTCGTTTTGCGGCTTGCTTCCGACAATTGACGCCGCGATTTCGAGCGACTTGAGAAACGGTAAACGCTGTACTGTAACCTTCATACCTAACCTCCATTAACTCATAACGTACCGGCTTTGCTTGGCATCCTGCCACGCAAGCCAACAATAAAACTAAACGCATCTTGCTATCCTCCAAAGGATCGGGCAGGGGCTCGAACCCTGCTCTGCCTGCCTGCTCAGCAACTCTGGTGATTACCCCGGATTCGCACCGGGCTAGCATTACCAAACCGGACTCACCACGCCGCCGATCCTCGCCGTCTCTCCGGCTGTAACACCACTCATCAGGCAGGTGTCGCGCGTTACGGCCTTCGCCGTAAAAGGATCGGGCAGGATTGGCTACCTGCTTGGCGTGGGATACGCGATGTTCCAACCACGCCGCTGACCCTAGCTGCTTTCGCGGTTACTTTACCAAGGCCGCCCTTGCCCATCCTGTCGGGGCTGTGCCGCTGGTGCTTGTGATTGTTGCGGTACGCTTCGCTCTAGCTTTGCGTAGCCCTTGACGCGGTTGACCTTTGAGGTCGTGCCGTTGTAAGTGTTATCCTCGACTCCAACGCTTAATAGCAACGGATAGTTGCATAACTGCGATGTGTCCGACACCTTGCGCCCAATTGCCTCGCAGATTGCCTTGAGCGTGCTACGTGCAATGTCGCGGGGCTTGTCGTTCGGATGCCATAGGTTCAGGTTATCCCAGAGTTTACGCCCTTGGTAATCGCCTGCAATCACCTCTAGCTCAAGCTCCACATAACGCGAGCCCGACTTGCTGGTCTTTTCGGTTGTGGTCGTAATGACCGCTTGGTACTTGCCCTCAGGCAATGCCCCAACAGGACGCGATGCTTCGTATTGGTCTAAATCAAAGTCAATATTCATTGCTATTCTCCGAACTGAATTTCACTTGCCGGATCAACCACCGGTGCGACTACGCTGCCGCTCGGCTTGATCTCGTTTTTTGTTAGGTATGGGTAAAAGGATGCAATTTCCATCGGGATTTCATCCGGCATGCCGAGACGGTTTTTCGCTTCGATGCTTTGCATGTTATTGCAAACGATGACGCGATCTCCCTTTGCCGCTACTGTTCGCTTCCCTTCATCTGCTTTGCGTGCAATGCGACGATGTTTGCAAAATAGCACCTCGTCGCACCATTCACTCACGCAAGCCGAGCCGACGCGATGCAAAGCAGGTCGATAGTAGTTGTAGCCGTCCCCCTCCGGATCGGCAAACTTGTCGATAGTTTCGTGACAAGTCAAAACAATGTTTCGACCCTGCTTCCAAAGGTAGGTAAGCCCAGCGAATACATCTTGCCATGATTTCGCTAGGGACTGATAGCCCTTGCCGAATCCGATATCCTCGATGGTCTTCTTGCCGTGCGCCGAAGCGACTTCGAGCATCAGCAACTTCTCAAGCCAATCGACTGTATCAATTACGATTGTAGCGTAATCCGTTTGTGGAAGTTCCATCGCTAGGAGTTGTTGAAACTCTTTATAGCTGCGTATAACGTCCGTCGAATCGCACTCAATATCTCCGATGCCGTCTTCCATATTCAAGAATAGCGGATGCGGGAATTGACTTGCAAGCGTCGATTTGCCTACGCCCGGCTCGCCGTAAATAAGCATCCTTCGTGATCTGGATTGCTTGCCTTTGTTGATCTTCATTAAAACCTCACCTCCTCACCGAACGCTTTAAACTGCTCGGTGTTTAAGTCATAAATCTCTTGCATTCCGCCGGGATCGATTGCCGACCAATCGACCTTAAAACCAGCATCACGCATACTCTCAAACTCTCTATCTAGCTCCGCATCGCAAAGTTCCCTTGCGTGCGTTTGCGGGAAGCGACGGAATGCCATCGCCTGCCCTTCGTCGGATGCAATTTTGATCCAGAAGCACCAGTTCACTTCGCACCGTCGCTTTCTGCGAGTTGCTTGAGAATTGCGTCAGCAAAATCAATTGCTTGTGGAACCTTGCTTTCAATGTCCACATAAAGATCCGCGTTGCCAAGCAACCCCTGCAACGCCATTCCAGCGAACCACTCACGCTTGGTCAGCCCGCCGCCGTATTTACCAGGAAACGCCGCTTTTTCTCCGTTTTTAACCTCATCGCAATCAATCTCATCCATCACTCACCTCCCATTAAAAACCACAACACAACACCGACCACGCTCAGCACCGTGCCAAGCTCGCAAAGGTCATGTAGCATCAAGTTCATCGTCGTCGAAATCCTTCTCTTCCTGCGTTCGCAAGTCTGCGTGCATCGGCAAGCACTTACGATCCCTCATTCCTTTATTCCAAGACCTGCGAATCTCTTTCGATTCTTCCAAGTAACCTTCCTTTGCAAGTTGCTTCAAAACGGCAAACTTGCAATTGTTGCAATACTTCTCGCTGCGGACTCTTGGCTTAACTCCGCACTTGTCGCAAAGTTTTTCAGCCATGTTCTACTCGCAATCATCGCAATGCGAAACACCGGCAAACAGAATCGCCGCAACGCCCGCAGCGAAGCCAAGACCGAGACAACCGGCAATCAGGGCGATTAAGGCCATTATTTCAGTTCTCCTTTCGCCTTGAGAACAATACGCCGCCTAGTTGCAAACTTTGCCCACGCTTCGTGAGTTCGATGCATCGGCCTGTTTTTATCAAACCATCTAGCGGCCTCTTCGTTGTTGGCACCCTTCAAGAGCAACGCATCGCAAGCCTCAGTCTCTTGCTCGTCGTATGACATCCCGTCGCGGCTGTACTTTGTCGCTTGAGTCGCGGCTGGTCGCTCCGTCACTGCCACCTTAGGGGCAGATGAAGCCATCACCGTAGTAATCGGCGTACGCTCCATCCAGTCGTCCACAATCATCGCCTGTTGTTCATATGTCAACGCTAAGAACGCATCTCGCACCTTAAAAACGCTCATCTTCAAACCTCCAAAAATTGAATATCATCAAACTCAAAACCGTCCGCGAACAATTCGCGGTACTTGATTTCAACAAAAGTCGTCATCTCACCTGCTGTCATCCCCGCTGGGATTCCCGTTGCAATCGTTCGCGTCGATTCAATCACTTTGCCACGGTTACGGATCCGTCGCACAAAGTACAACTCCACCGGCTGGTACAGCCTCATCGCTCACCCCTTCGGATTCGCTCACCTAGCTGCCTGCGTAGGTCTTTCGGCTTTTCGCCTGTGACCCTTGCCGCTCGATCTAGGCAAGCCTCACCAACAAACTCACTGAGCGTTACGCCTTCTAGCGATGCCGCTTTGCGGATCGCTTGCACCCATGCGGACGGCTGTGTTGTGTCCAGTCGTGCGTTGCTACTCATCCTTATCGCCCTTTCGTATGAAGTCCAAAAACTTGTGCAACTCATGCGACGCCCGTGAGAGCGTCAATGACAGTTCGATCATCTTGCCCAGATGGGCATGTCCGACGTGATCGCCTTTTTGCGTATCCGGCATCAGGTCGAGTTGCTGCCCGATTGCGTCGAGCAGCATCGATGCTGTGTTGATCTGGTTGTTGTAGTGGTCGTGGATGCTCATTAGGCTTGCACTCCATCTGCACCGAGTCCAGGCCCGCGAACAATCGCAGGATGTGCCGCTGCGTTAATCTTGCGTTGCACTCGCTTCGCTTCGGCCTGCGCTGCCTCGAGCGTTGCGTGATTGCGTTTGTACTTGACCGAAACACCGCCGAAAAACACTAGCTCAAATTTCATCGCATCACCTCCTAAAAACTAAAGACTGAAACCAAGACCGCCGTAGCGGTTTCGCCGTTCCCGGCTCGTCAGTTGGCTTAGCGGGATTCCTTTGCGATTTGCTCCCACTGTGCCAACCGCTCTTCGCTGAGAAGAAACGATTCGCCGATCTCCTTGTGCTTTCCGTTGCTGTTAACTTTGCGACCAAACCGCAATCCGTCCTGATTCTTTCGCACCTGAAGCAAACAAACACCGCCGTGCGCCGATCGGTTTTCGTTGCGTGATACGCTTCCAAAGAAACCAACGATTGCCACTGTAGCCCATTTGGTTGTTACAACTGTCTTCATCACTTAACCCTTTACTTGAGAAACTTGCTAGCACGTGCTAGCGATGTACTAAGATTATCGACCGTTCGTCCGCATTGCAACACTACTAATTTATAAACTTAGTAGTTTTCAGTCAAAAAGTGCGTTTGACCAATGAAAACATTGGGAAAAATTTATTCCGTCGATACGATTTTTTCGTAAACGCGATACGCTTTGCTGTACTCCAGCCCCCAAAGAGGCCCGTGCTGTTGCGTGTTTTCCCATTCGATCCAAGATGCGGCATGGGCGATTTCGTGGATCAACGTATCTAGTTGCTCCTGTTCCGTGAGACTCGAAGAGATGCGAATTAGGAAGTGATCCGGCATCCGCCGACAGTAGCCGCAAACCTTGCTAGAGACTTTGCACCTACGCACCGAGATTGACAGCGTAGGATGTTCCGCTTTGAGTGCGTCGCGTAGTTCGCAAAACAGGTCTTTTGGCATCTAGCCACCTCGCACGATTCCGCCCTCGGCAATGCGAAGATTAGTAACGTCGAAGTCACCGCTGGCCGTTGTTTCAACGTAGGCGAAACCGTGATTCCATCGGTTGATCCGTGCGTACTCCGCGTTGAGGTCGCACAAGCAACCTGTTGACCACACAAAACATTCATCGTGAAACATATTAGGCTCACAATGGCCGCTAGTCTGATGCGAGTGCCCAACGAGTACCGTGTGCTTCGTTCGCATCCAGGCACCTCTTGCCGCATTCACAGGCGATTGGATGCCCTTGGGTAGTTCGTGCCCGTGAAGGATCGGCAACTTGCCTAGCATGATTGGCCGCTGATCTTCAACCCATTCGATGCCATGCTTGTTGAGTTGCAGCAGTTCGGGAAGTTGAAGCGGATTTAGATCCCATATCTCAGGGGCTTTAGCCCATACGAATTTATTCCACCTTTCTTCGTGGTTGCCTGCTTTGTAGATGATGCGATTTCGCGGGAAGCGTTTGCGGATGTGCGTTAGCGATTGGTCAACCATTTCTAGTTCTCGCTTCATTCCGACGCGTTCGGGATTCTTATCCCACTTGCTAGCCGCGTAGAAGTCCGCCGCGTCCCCGTTGATCAAAAGCGTATCAATCTTCTTTTTCGCAAGCCAACTCAACGCCGTTTCGATTGCCATGTCGCTGTGATACGGGAGATGCAAGTCCGATATGATGCCGCAGCGAGTCTTGCCTTTGATGTCGAACGTCTTCCAAGGCTCTGCCAACGATGGCGGCATTGGCGGTAATTGTCCGGCTGTGCCCTTGTCTCTTGGCTGGGTAGCCCAAGCCTTCATACGCTTGCCTGTTGCACCTCGAATCAATCTGATTAGTGATCGAGCCGACTCAACGCTAAATGCTTCCGGATGCTCCTTCGCAAGTCGCTTCGCTAGCGTCAAGTTCGCTGTCTCTGGAAACTTGCTGCATAACGACTCCGCCCATTCCCTCGCCTTGCTGCGTACCATCTTGCCGCCTCCAAATTGCTTTAGCCTCTTCAATGGTCAACTCGGTCTTGCCAAGTTTGCGGTTTACCCAGTTGTGTAGATTGTAGCCCCAAAGCCAATAAGCGTTTGGCGAAGAGAAGTCGGGAGGGTTTGCGGATTTGTATTCTGCGTAATCTTTGCGGCATGAGCAACCGTAGTTGGGGATCATTGATTCCCAACGATTGTGCCAAGCCTCATCATTCCCAGCGTACGAATGCTTTTCAGTCCATGCCGAGTTGCCTGCCTCGATTAACTTCCGTGCGCTACCCTTGTGCGTCATCGACGTGCTATAGGTCGTAACGCCTGGAGTGCCTTGCACTACGTGTATAGTTTTTACGCGAATGTAATTGTCCATGTTGGAGCATTAACGCAGACGGATTGAGTTGTTTTCGTGCAAGTTGTTGAGTATGCGTACGATTTAACGTCTGTGTAAAAGGCTAGGAAGTACGAAAACGTACGAAGGAATCCTCCGCCGCATGGATCATCCGGCCAATCGCAACTTCCGTTGTCTACAAAGCACGGAAACTCTGTTAGGTTGTAAGCCCCGTTAGGTATCAACTGGGGGTCTCCAAATCCTGACGGGTCTAGCAGTTCAACATTGTTGACTGACAGTCTAAAGCAACTATTTGAATCGTCGCAAAGTCCCGACGTGTCGGCAGGATACGCCAACGCCCCTCTAAATATGCTTGGGCAAGTACGCGAATCAATCGCCGGGTTTGTAACCGCCGTAATGACCGGAAATTCTCCGCCACACTCCATAACGTATTGCGTTGCAAATGACCCGCAAAAGTTTGGAACGGTCACTTCGTCCGTGTAGATCGTCGCCTCTTGGCATTGGTACGTGCACTCCTGCCCAGTTGCTGACAAGCAGACTTGCGTATCGTATTCACCCGAATCGCATATTGCAGGCTCACACCCTTCCGCCGGATACGCTTCCGAGTTAAATACCGCGTCATCGTCAACAGGCCATGCGTCGAACGTCAAAACCTTGGTGAACTTAAATGTTTTCAGCAATGACGGGTTAAGCGTGCTTGAACAGTCAAACGTGTTCGACAGTGGGTCAAGAGTCTTTGAGCATGGCGGAGTTAACGTACCGCCGTTTTGCGTCCAGCAACTGTTTGCCGGATTGACTTCAAAATCCCATCCGTACTCGTAGTCTTCCTCTTCAAGTATCAATGTTTCGTAGTAGTAGACGTAGTCAGCCGACAGAATAAACTTGCATCCTGGATTTTCTCCGCACTGAATATCTTGCTTACTTGCTCGTACGTCGATGTACGCGGGGCGATAACCGACTTTCATAACCTTCTGGCGTATGCCGTGACAGTTCGCCGTGTAACTACCTGCCAGATCGCTTCCGGTTGGGCAGCAATGCTCTATATCAAGTGGGAAGGGCTGTTGGCTAGTAAACACAGGCGGAACTACATTCTTGATCGAGTAAACATCAACTTCAGCCGATGCCGAAAATTGGCTCTGCTCAAATACCGCCGTGCATGCTGTTGTAGTCGTCGGCGTTTGGTTGAATGTAAACCGCTTGACGTAGCAACACTCCGATGCAATCCATGATCCGCCAGTCATGTTGGCTATCGTGATATCTGGCAACTCTTCCGGCTCGATGCAGCATTCGCAACAACACTTGCTTAATTTGCTCAATCTAGCCTCCTAGCATATCTCGACTGCTGAAAACTTGTTTCCAACTCGAAACAACTTTAAGTACGATCCCTCAAGTATAGTCGATCCCATGTTAACAACGTCAACATCGTAAAGGTCTTCTAGCACGTTTAAGTCGGTAATTCTTTTAACCTTCGCAGTTCCTTCACCGAGAGTCGTTCCGACTCGCCCGGTTATCAAACTGGTGGATACTGCTATCAAGCAATCCGCCGTTTGTTGTGTAGGATCGCTATTGCCGCCTGTGCTAGAACCGCTGCCGATCATCCGAAGCAGTTCAAGTGAGTCGGCATCGTTGAAAGCGTAGAGAACTTCATCAGGCATGCTACGAAGTCCTTATGAAGGATGAAAAATTGATTTCCTTTTTACACCTGAAAGCAAGCGTTGCTGGCGTTGCTGCCTTGGCTCCGGTCGTACCGTTCAACGCTCCAATGATGCCGAAGGTATTGGTATCGTCCATGTACCGCTTTAACTTGTTCGCGTCCGCCGCATCGACGTAGTAAGGCCCTACGTCTAGCCTCAGTTCATCGTGCTTATCCGGGTCGTACGTCACCTTGTACTTGACCCGCCACGCCGCATAGCCTGCGTACGATCCTAGTTCCGCTTCGACTACTTCGAGTAGCAAAGTTCTCGGATCGAATATCTGCCCGATAGCGTCAAACGAGGCTTGATTTACCGTGTCGTTTCGGTCTAGAAACACCTTGAGTTTTTGCCCCGCATCCTCGAACTGAACGAACGAGAATTGACACAGGCTCCGCGTCTCAGTCAACGGCGAATCAAACGGAGTGCCAGCCGAGTTCACCGGCTTTTTGGCTGTCGGCGTAGTTCGATCCGCGACTAGCACCCGCTCCTTCGTCACGAAGGAATCAATCTTAAAAACTGGCACCCACGTTGTAGGATCGGGACTATCGGGATTCTCTTGGCTCTGCTTTTGCTCCTCGGTGCCTGTTTGAAACTTTGCGTCTACTGTCCAGTAGATAGGATGCTTTTCATCTCGCTCGGCCGTGAGGTCATCGCATACCAAGCCTAGCGGCCCGTATAGCAAGCCAACGCGGGGCAAGCCTGGAGTTTCAGTAAGCACGGAGAGACGAGAGGTAAACTTATCATCCGTCTTGACGCGAAAACTCCAAGACTCACCGAAGACAAGCGAGAAGCCTTGACCCTTGCGTACAAATCCGCTGCCCTTGCGAAGTTCCGACCCGACTAATTCATTGGCCATCGTTATCTCCTAAAAGCGATTCGCGGTGCATTCTCGGCCAATTCGTTAGCCTTCTTTGCTTCCTTCAGCAAGTCTTCCGCCATCTTCTTCTGCTCGGCTTGTTGCTTACCCTTGGCGTTCTCTTGCTGCATAAACGTAAACGCTTCTTTTGTGCCTGCCTTGAGAGTTGGTGCGATGTTCTTGGCGATTTCTTGACCGCTTTGCGTACCGAATCGCATAGCCGCTTCCATCGCTGCTTGATCGCCCTGTTGACGACTCAAGCCCTTCTCAGGCCCTAGTGCTACCATGCCTTCAATGCGTTGCAACTCGCCTTGCAATTGCTCTTGAGGTGATCGCATGCCCTCCTTCATCTTCTCGGCATCTTGCTCGGCTTGCTTCTTCTGCTTCGCTTCCTCGATCAGTTTATTGAGCGTTTGATATCGCTTGATGTCGTTCTCGGAGTACCCTGCGGCTTTCTGCTTGGCCGCCATGTATTCGTTCTCAGTCATGGTCAACTGGTCGTACTGATCGCGGAGCGACTTGAGTTCCTCGATCTGCTTTTTGTTTAACTCATCCTTGGCGATTTCAGCGGCTTTAGCCTTCTCCGCTGCCGCCTCTTCTGCGGCTCTTGCTTTGGCTTGCTCTGCTAGTTTACCCGCTTCCGCGTCGGCTTTCTTCTTATTCTCAAGCCTCATCCATTCGGCGTGCATCGCATCCGCAATTGCATCCTCTTCGGCTCGTGCCAACTCATTAAGATTTAGCAGGTACTCGTTCGACTTGCCTTGAGCGTACGACACAAGGAAACCCCAGCCTTGAGCAAACGTGCCTAGCCCTTGAGTTAGCTTTTGTGTTCCCGCCCCTTGTGCTTGCGTGCGAAATGCTTCGAGTAACGCGGTAACCGCTGGAGTCAACGCTGTACCGATCTCAATTGCCAACGCCTTAACATCACCGCCAGCCTTAGCAAACTGGCCCGATAGCGTAGCGGCTAACTTCTCATTCATACCTGCGAAGCGTCCGCCCTCTTCGGTTGCGGACTTAAACGCGTCGGCAACCATCTGAGCACTAATGCCGCCTTGCTCCATCTGCTTTCGCAAATCAGCCATTGCAATGCCTGTAGTACGGCTTATTTCCTGCAATGGATTAAAGCCGGCGTTGACCATCTGCAAGACTTCCTGCCCCATCAACTTACCGTTGGCTTGCACCTGGCCGAATGCCAACGCAAGCGATTGAAACTGCTCTGGATTGCCAAGCGATATTGCAGAGAGTCTCGCTAGTGTCGGCTTGATCTGATCCGCCGTTACGCCGAATTGCAAAAGCGTCTTTCCGGCTCGTGCGAAGTCCGAAAAGTTGATAGGTGAGTCAACGTCAAGTTTCTTAAAGTCCGCCATCATCTGACGGGCTTTGATGCCCGAATCCGTCATTACCTCGAAAGCAACTTGCGTCTGCTCCATTTCAGCCGCGATACTGACGGTCTTTTTCAGCCCCGCCATCGCTGCACCGAATCCGAGATAACCCATCGCCAAGCGTGCTAGCGATGATGTGGCCGTAGTCGTCGCTACGTTCGACTCCTGCTTGGCTTGCGTGTTCTCTTTGATGCTTGCCGTAGCCACCTTAACAACGCGGGCCAGCCCCTCTTCCGCTGCCTTCGCACGGTCGGCGTAAATCGCCTCTAACCCATGCTTTTTCGCCATCGCGTCTATGGTTTGATTGTATTGATGAATATCAATCTTGCCTTGCGTAAACGCCTTGTCTAACGCTTGTACTTCGCGGTGCATTCGCTGCAACGGAGTTTCGGATTGTTGCAAGATCCGATTTAGATTCGCGGCTTCCTTTGCTAGTTCCGCTTCTGCTTCCGCCGCCTTGCGTGCAATCTCAGCAAGTCTTGATTTCTCCAACTCAGCCGCCCGTTTTGTTAGTTCGGCTTGTGCTTCCGCTGCTTTCTTTGCTTCCTCGGCTAACTTGCGTTCGTTCTGCGCCGCCTCCTCCATTGCGTAGGTCATTACGCCGAATTTCTTAGCAAGATGCTCTTGAGCCTGCGCGAAAGCCTCCGCACTCATACCACCCGCCGCATACGCCTTGTCAAGTAGTTGCATCTTTGCAGCGTACTTGTCGAGTGGCGTTTCGGACTCTTTTAAAGTCCGTGCGATTGAGTTGAGTTCATTCCGCGTAAACTGCCCGTTCTTGCGAAGCTCCTCGACATCCAAGCCAACCTTAATATTTGCGACGTTGATCGTTTGGGCCATTTACTTCGCTCCTAATCCAAACATCGCTTTTACCTGTCCTGCAATTTGCGTCGATGCTTTAGCGGCTTGCCTTAGCATCGTTTTTGCGCTCCGTTTTGGCCGTCTGTAGCGTGTCGGCATGAAGTCGGCTACCTCCGGCATCTCTTGACCAGCCCTAGCGTATAGAGGCAAGTTGATAGCGTGAACAATGGACGCGGTTTGCTCCCACTCTTCGCCTATTGGCTCGATGGAGTCAAACGCAATCCACTGATTTAACGCCCCCGATGGTAGACTCTTTATCCATTCCATCGGGTCAACAATCCCCCATCGCAACGCAAGCCGGAAGGCGATTGCTAGCCGCCGGTTGCGTCGGATTTTTTTGCTAGTGCTTCGATCTCGCCCGCGTCATATTCGGAAAGCTTTAAGGCTTGCTCGTACAACTTGCCGATGGTGTTTCGCGGTAGGGGCTTGAGTGCGTCGGAATCTTTTACGATCCGCTCGCCATCGGCACCAACCAAGCAATACGACACAAGCAACCTTCGATGCTTCGCAAAATCGAAACTCTCGCCTTTTTGCATTTGCACTTCCATGTCCGCCGCGTCAGCCTCGCAAAGTTCACGAAGCATGAATACTTCGCTACCGATGCGAATCCCAATCGTGCGAAGTGGACGCGATGCCGCTGCCAAGAATCGATCTAGTTCACTCATCGTCGTTATCCTCCTCGATGATCCGCTTTGCCTCTTCGACAAACTGCCGAGAAAATTGCTCAGGCGGTAGCACCTTGACCGGATGCCCTAGCGATTGCTCCGCCTGTAGTTCAAGCGATGCAATCGCGTCGGCATTCAGTTCGTCGTGTGGGAAGTGAAACAACGCTTGCAACTGCGATTCCTTGCCGTGTGGCAAGTAGCCCACCAAGACTCCATCGAAAAGCACCTGAAACTGTGCCAACGGGATCAATACCCCGTCGGCCCTTAAACCCATTTGTTGCTTGAGAGCAAACATAAAAGCCCCTTACTAAGCCGCTGTGAAAGTCAAAGTTGTTGCACCGTCAAACTGCAACGTATAACTGCCCTTCATGATAACCCCCTTCTCGCAACTTGGAAACTTCACGTTCTTGACGAACGCTGTGCCCTGCACGCTTCCAGCACCTGGGAATGTCAAGGTGACGCTAATTCCCGCGTATGGTTCAGCCGATGGAATCATCGCGGTGGTGATCGGTGGAGCAGCACCAAGCCAATTAAACTCGACTTCGATTTCTGGATTCTTTCGCAGGTCGCTTGGTCGCAGTTGCTCATAGAGCGTCGTGCCCAAGTGCGTGATATCTAGAGCATCGACGGAGATGTTGAAATCCCCAATCCGAGTGATCTGAGTAGTAACCAAACCAGTCCCCGAGATGGTTGCCCCCAACCCGGTATCCGCAACAGTTAAAGCCGCCATGTTTAAGGCTCCTTGTAATGCACCAAGAGGTCGAAACTAACCAGATACCGATGCTCTTGGTTTCCATCGGTTGGAGGATCTTGCATGTACTCATCGCCGCTATCGAAGTCGATACCGCAAAAGGTATAGCCATCAACAACACCGCGAAACGAATCAATTCCAGTCTCTCGAATCGCTCTACTGATCGCACTTGCTGCCGTGCGAGTCAGTGCGAAACATTCGAGCGTAATCCGTGCGTGTGCGGACTTGCCTAGCCCGCTTACCATGTGATCGCGTTGCGTTGAAATCACGTAGTAAATAACCGCTGGCATCGTCGCTTTTTGGACAAGTACGTCTGGATACATACGCTGCCCTATAAGCGTTGATACGCTCGCATAGGAAAGCAGCTTAGTACGCAACGCTTCGCCAATCGCACTCATTACAGTTCCCCGCTAATGATGCCGATAGTTCTCGCTGCCGCTTCGCTCGATCCGCTGACGATGCGTAGCACCTTCACGCCCTCGAAGACGTCTGGATTGAGCGCGATGTAGCGGCTGACATTAACCGCAACGCTGTACTCCGTGCCTTCGTTGTAGAGTGCGTAGAAGTTTGCTCCCTGATCGGCTGACGCTTGAAACTTAAATGTAGTTCCGGTCAATCCCGATGGGGTGACAATCGCAAGTGGAACTCGCCCGCCTTGCATCGTCAATGCTGTTGAGGTCGTACCGCTCGATGCGATAGTTACGGTATCTGTGAGTGTTATGTTTTTAGCCAAGACGCAACTCCTTTATCTCTTTTTGCAGTCTGTCGAGGAATGCCGCTTCCGCCTGCGACCTCGTTTGGTCATACGCCCGAACTGGTGCCCGTTCGTTGTTTGGGAAGTTCGCCGTTTGTGCTTTCGTGCCCACGGTTGCATAGTATTGATTGCCACGCCGTGAAGTCCTCAAAACTTGCTGGCCGGGCTTGCCCCAAAGGTATCGAGTGTAGGAAGTGCCTTTTTTGTACGGCATGACAAACTGCTGCTTGTTGCCCTTTGGATATTGGGCACCGACATAAACAACCACGCCGCTTTTGCCAACCTTGTGGCCGATATGCTTGCGTGAATCGTTGCTAAATGCGGGATTGTCTTTGAACTTCTTGCTCCATCGCTTACGACTTCCGCTTTCTCTCGATGATCTTGATAGCGGCTCTGTTGCCCGTGCGATAGGATTTGCAAACTCGCCCAAGCATCGACCAAAAGGCCCATTGCGAAGCGTTAACGGGATCGCTCCGATTGCCTTGATTAAGTCCATGTTGATTTCGATGCTGCTGCCCATTACATCACCACCGAGCAAATGAGGTCGATGTATCTTCGCAACCCATCGACCGGGTTGATGTGCGTGATGCCGTAGTTTTCGCCATCGTAAACGACTTGCATCTGTGTGTTGTATCCGCTCCGATACCGTACGCGAAAAACCGCCCTTGTACCTGCCTCTAGTTGCTTACCTCGCATCGATTCAGTGCCGCCAGTCGGGTAGTATTCGCAAGGCTCGCCGACAACGTAATTCGTCCAGGACACGTTAGGCTGCCCGGCTGAATCTTGCGTCTCAGTCTTTTGTTGGATTGTGCATCGCTGGCGAAGTCTTCCGACTCGCAGGTCTTTAGGTCGTCCGCTCATGGGTAGCTACTCCGCATGTAACGCCTAACCAACATTTCATACGGTCGCATCGTCTGTAATGCTTCGGACATAAGCATGTCCCGATTCTCAAAGTAGTGAGCCACCAAAAGTTTGATAGCCGCCTTTGCTGCCTCTGGTACGCTTTGCCCGTCTTGCGAATAGCCGCATTTGTAGGTGATCGTCCAGGCGTCCCAACGCGACGCGGTCGCTGGTAGGCTGACTTGGTACGCAAGCCTGAATTGATCGACGTGCAATTGATAGAGGCTACTCGATAGCGTCTGTAGTGCGTTGCTACCGTCGTAGTATTGTATCGAGGTAATCGAATGGATTGGTGATCGCAGTAGCGTAAAGCCATCGTAGAGCGAACCAACCCGCAAGCGTAGCGTTTGGTAGCAGGTCACCGTATCTGTATCGTGCTCCCACTGCTCCCTAGCCGCTTGGATCAAGGCGGATAGGTGGACGTCGTGCGTAGTGTCGCTACTTGCTATTTCGAGTTGCTTTTTTGCTTCGCTTAGTGTCACCGGCTCTGTCGTCGGCCCTGTTACTAGCTCCGGTATCAATCGCATGTGCGAGTCCTCTAGCAATCATCAACTCCGATTGTCCGATAGGCACTGCTACCAACCGATAACCGGCTGGTAGCCCTTGCCAAAATTGATTGAGGATCAAATC
>JACCDW011001562.1_pt1 | contig 17897 bp, 15 predicted proteins | sample 7449781 | NCBI WGS metagenome assembly JACCDW01 (sample SAMN15323449, study PRJNA562643) | freshwater metagenome | isolation source: river surface water | place: USA:Blue River Watershed | collected 2017-08-18
CAGCAAAGCTCAAAAACAGAAAACAATTGAAATGAATAGAGAATTTAACAGAGACGAACACGTATATACATCGGATGCCTTTGAAGAAATCATCAAAGACACAATAAGATTTTTCAACGGAACCCCAGTAATCAAATTACCTCCACCAGTTAAATTTCAAGGGACAGGTGTTTATGCAATTTACTACACTGGGAAAAGTAAGACATATAATGACCTCGCTGCAAAAAACAGGATTGAGTTCGCCATGCCCATATATGTTGGCAAAGCTGTTCCACGAGGTTGGCGACAGGCAAGAGTTGAAACTGACGGTGATAAAAAATCCTTTGAATTAAATGGTAGGCTAAATGAACATGCAAGAAGTATCGACCAAGTTGTAAATTTGCTAACAGAAGACTTTTACTGTAGATTCATGATTTTGGAAAATGCTGCAAGTAGCCTCATTAGTACTGTTGAAGCTGCACTAATAAGATACTACAAGCCTATTTGGAATACCCAAATTGATGGATTTGGCAACCATGATCCAGGAAAAGGAAGATATAATCAAGCAAAATCAGAGTGGGACGTTTTACACCCTGGTAGACCTTGGGCAGATAAATGCCTTGGACAAGAGCCTGACAATAATCGGGTTGAAGAAAAAGCTGCGGAATACTTCACAAGATGGAAGACAAAATGAAAGACAAAATGAAATCCTTGGAAATATTCTCTGGTGCGGGTGGATTAGCAGAAGGCCTGAGAATTTCGGGCTTTGAACATTCAGGACTTCTTGAATACAACAAGGACGCTTGCAATACTCTAAGGTTAAATTTTCCTGAGTCAAAAATATTTGAACAAGACATAAGGAATTTTAATTTTAAAGATCTCGGTACAATTGATATTCTTGGTGGCGGTCCCCCTTGTCAACCATTTTCTCTTGGTGGTAAAGCAAAAGGATTTGATGATAGTAGAGATATGTTTCCTTATGCGATACAAGGTATAAGAGAGCTAACCCCAAGAGCATTTATATTCGAAAATGTTAAAGGACTTCTTCGTCAATCCTTTGCTTCATATTTCAACTATATCATACTTCAACTGACTTACCCTGAAGTTGGCACACTAAAAAACGAAGATTGGAGAAGTCATTTACAAAGACTTGAAATGATACATACAGCGGGAGTTTATGCAGGGTTGAAATATAATGTTGTTTTCAGACTTATAAACGCAGCCAACTATGGCATACCTCAAAAGAGAGAGAGGGTAATAATAGTTGGCATTCGTGATGATTTGGGAATTGAATGGTCTTTTCCAAAAGAAACTCATTCTGAAGAAAGATTACTTTGGGATAAATTTGTGAGTGGCGAATATTGGGAAAGAAACCGAGTTGCTAAGTCGAAAAGAGAAAAGCCAGATAATAATCTGAAAAAGAGAATTCTGAATTTAAAGAATTCATATGGGTTCTTTTCCCCTGATACAAAACCATGGCAAACCATCAGAGAGGCTTTGTTAGACCTTCCAGACCCACGCTCTAAAGAATTTAATTCTGAACACATTTTCAGAGATGGTGCAAGAGTGTATCCGGGACATACTGGAAGTTATATTGACGAGCCATCCAAAACAATTAAGGCAGGAGATCATGGTGTACCTGGTGGAGAAAACATGATTCGCTTTGAAAATGATGAAGTAAGGTACCTCACAATTTTGGAAGCGAAAAGAATACAAACATTTCCAGATGATTATTTAATAACTGGTTCATGGACTGAAGGGATGAGGCAATTAGGAAATGCAGTACCAGTCAAATTAGCAAATCTGATTGGTAACGAATTGATAAAGACGCTCAGCTGCTAACAGGCGTTTGGCTCAATGGCGGGTGAAGTGGTTAATTGAACATTCTACCTCGCATCAACTTTTGTGGTGTATTGACAGTTTTGTGCTCCGAAATCCGCCACTGCGCCAAGCGCCAAAACGTTGAAGATAATTTGATGAATAAGTTTGATGATATAGATTATTGGAAAGGTATTGTGCTTTATGGCCTTAACCAAGCGACTTACAAAATTGCTTTGGGTAAAACTATTATAGAGTTAACTTCATTGGGTAAGGAATCTATAGAATGGCATCAATTGTCAAAAGTATATCTCGATAATTATATTGCTCGCATCAAGGAAAACTCTTTCCCACAACAAAGCAATCCAGCTAGGAAGACGAGAATGGAGCGAATTGTTAACTCGTTGGAAAGGGGATTAGTTGATTACGCAACTGCTATTTCATTAGTGGAAACTGAAGCCTTTAACGATGTTATTCCGAGATTTCAAACAATTGGTACTGATAAAGACATTGTTGGCGAGCGTTTCTATCATTTTGACTTTGGTAAAAAACTTTATCTGCATGATTCAACATTCAAAATTGTTGAAGATTCTAGAATTGAATTAATAGAAGAGTTAGATGCTAGATGGAGCTTATTAGAAGGAGCTTTTACTATGGTTCATGGAGATTGGCAATTATCCAATAGTGTCAGGGATATTTACCTCGCAAATGGTTATTCAAGGACAAACATTACTAGAAACGTTCCTTTTTTGCAGGGTTATCAGGGAAACATATGTTTTTATTGTTGTGAACCAATAGAAAATAATGATATACACGTAGATCATGTTTTGCCAAGGCAATTTATTCAACACGATGAGATATGGAACTTGGTTTTGAGCCACAGCATTTGCAATCTGCACAAAAATGATTCTCTGGTTGGTAAACATTACTTTGAAAAACTGATTGCTCGAAATGAGAATATTATGGGAAGCAATCATCCTTGGAAAAAGAAAATTTCCGATGCTCTTGGAAGTTCAAACTCAAAAAGAGCTGTTTCCATGTGGAAACATTATGAAAATGCAAAAGTTGTATTAAAAAATAACTATTGGGAGAGCTCCCCAAATTACAGTAGAGAAACAGATCCCTTTTTCAAAAAACTAATAACCGTATTAAATAACAAACAATAAAAAATGAGTGTATTCTCTGAAATTTCAAGTAATGAGTATGTCTTCGATTCAGAACATTTTTTCGCTATTTATGATAGATTCCCTGTTTCACCGGGTCATCTTTTACTCATTTCAAAGAAAATAAAGCTGAGCTTTTTTGATCTTGATGAAGATGAGAGAAAAGAGTTAAGTGATTTGATATTGAAGGCAAAAAACACAATAGAATCGATCTACTCACCGGATGGTTTTAACATAGGGATGAATTGCGGTGAAACAGCAGGCCAAACTGTGATGCATTTTCATTGCCATGTGATACCGCGATATAAAGGCGACATGAATGATCCTCGCGGAGGTGTTCGGCACTGTATCAACGGTAAAGGATATTATTAAGCAAGCCATAACAGCAGCTAAGCCATGTTAAAGCGATGGCTTAGCTGCAAAACGTTGTTGTCTATTGTAATGTACAAATGCCTAGATCAATGAAAGGGGAACGACGAAAATTAATTTTAAATTAAAAAATATGACACGACACTTTGTTTGTTTTTATGGTAGCACAAGAATTACTAATGGAGGTAATCGCAATCAAATAATAAGCTTTGAAGGAGTTGACAAGAATTTGGAATTATCAGAATATGGAGAAAAATGTTTGGAAGCACAAAATTCAGAAGGTTATTTCTTTGGTGAGACTGGAACATTGTATCCAAAAGAGAACATAACAATTGTGCCTTTTCGTTATCATTGGTGTACTGAGGAAAGAGAAGATATTATTCTGAAGCATCTTGAAGATGTAATTGATGCAAACGAAAAATATATTAAATCAGAGAGCATAGGATTACCTCTTATGATGCTCAAATCAGCGACACAGGAAGGTTATAATCTTCTTGGCAAGGGAAATGATTTGAGTTTTGTCCGAGAAAGAGAAATGAAGTTTCAAAGAAAATGGTGTTGTTTCGGACATTATTATTTATACCTTTTGAAAAAGGCATTATATAACAAGGACTATAAAGCCAATGGTGTAACTGTTGGAGAGAAACGAGGTAATTTGATTAATAAGGCTTTTAGAAAAGCAGACGGAACAAAAGTAATAATTCATGCTGACGCAGGGCTTTAAATCATTTTGCAGTCTTGTAAATATTGATAAATAAATGTTGGGGCAAGTGTACGAGATACAAAGAGCAGCCATCAACAGTACCCTCTCAAAACAAGGAGTTCATGTTTTAATGATAGTTTTGATGTTAATCAAACACTTGTTTTAAAATGGATTTTTATGGTAAAAGTTCCACCCATAGTGCAGCTGAAAACCTTTACAATTAAGTATAAATCTAAGTCGCAGTATCATAAGTCCAAACCTTTGTATTCGCGGGCAAAAAACTGCAAGATCAGGACTGAGCCAATTAAATCTACTTTTTTTTAGTTGGTCATTCGCGCTTTGTTGAAAGAATGGGCATTATGGATGTCTACTAGGTTTTCCTATTTTGAATTGATGTTTTTTTAACTTGTAAATAGGTTATGTCCTGTATTATTTGTTTTGTTCAAAAATGATCATTTCAGAAATGATTTGAGGCTTTAGAACAATGTATTTTTACAAGTATTAATATGGAGACGAAGTACTCTTTTATCGATTTGTTTTCCGGCTGCGGAGGTTTGTCTGAAGGATTCCTCGCATCAGGAAAATTTCATGGACTTGCACATGTGGAATGGGAGATGCCAATGGTGAATACTCTTCGCAATAGACTCGAAACAAAATGGGATCACTCGACAGAGGAAGCAAAAAAAAGTGTGATTCATTTCGATATCCAGAGGACAGAAGAGCTGATAAGTGGAGCTTGGACAGAGGATACTCAACAACTTTACGCGTCTACAAATCATCCCGAAATTGTTGCAAGGGGCATAAAAGGATTGGTTGGAAAAGACAAGGTAGATCTAATCATTGGTGGGCCACCTTGTCAAGCATATTCTATAGCCGGTAGAGCCCAGGATAAAAATTCAATGAAGGATGACTATCGCAATTATCTCTTTGAGAGTTTCGTAAAAGTGGTAAAAGCATTTGAGCCCAAAATGTTCGTTTTTGAGAATGTCCCCGGAATGCTCAGCGCTATGCCAGGAGGTATTCCTGTTACGCAAAGGATTTTCGATGCTTTTGAAGAGATTGGATACGAAATCAAGCAACCTGAGGAGTTAAAGAATGTTGTTCTCGATGCTTCACATTTTGGAGTTCCTCAAAAGAGGAAACGTGTAATTCTTATTGGTGTTCAAAAGAAACAAAGATTTAATCTTGATTCGGTTTATTCTGAAATTTTAAAACTAGCCAACCAAGAAAGTATTGCAACAGTTAAGGATGCCATTGATAATTTCCCGGCGCTTTATCCTTTGGTTAATCCCGAAAAACGTGAAGGCAAAAATGTTTCGCACGAAAGTTCAGAACAATCTGTAGCCCAACATGAAGCGCGATACCACAACCCAAGAGATATACAGGCCTTTCGTGAATGGATTACTCAAAGAATGAACAGTAAAAGCTCGTTTGAAAAGATTAATTTCTATAATGTTCGACTGAATAAAAAATCGAATCATGCGAAATACCGAAATCTAGAATGGGATAAACCCTCACCTACAATTGTGGCCCATTTATACAAGGATGGATTAATGTTTATTCATCCAGATGAAAATCAAGCAAGATCAATAAGTGTTCGGGAAGCGGCTGCCCTGCAATCTTTCCCTGATGATTTTATATTTCTTGGAAGTAACGCCTACCAATATAAAATGATAGGAAACGCTGTTCCAGTAAAACTTGCAAAAGCGGTTGCATCAGGTATCGTAAATTATTTAGAAATGAAATCGTGAGAATGAAATGAGTATTAAAGGAAAGAAAGATAAAAAGTTGAGAGTGCTTGTGGCTTGTGAAGAGAGCCAAGCAGTGACTATTGAACTCAGGAAATTGGGACATGATGCTTACAGTTGTGATTTATTACCGTGTAGTGGTGGACACCCTGAATGGCATTTCAACTGCGATGTTTTCGAGATTATTGCAAACAATGGGGGAAAACTTCAGAACGGAAGAAAATCGGTAAGCAAGAAAAAATGGGATTTAATGATTGCACATCCTCCGTGCACATATTTGGCTGTGAGCGGTGCTCGTTGGTTTTATCATCCTGATGATGCTCTTCTTCCTTTGATTGAACGAAGACCTCACCCAAAATATCCGAACCGTAAAAAAGATCAAATGGAAGCCCTTGAGTTTTTTAAAATGTTATTGGAGGCACCAATTGATAGAATCGCTGTTGAAAATCCAATTGGCGTTGTTAGTACTCAATATAGAAAGCCAGATCAAGTTATTCAACCTTACATGTTTGGTGACGAAGCGACAAAAACTACCTGCCTTTGGTTAAAAGGTTTGCCTCTTTTACAACCAACACTAATGGTTGGTAAAGGGGAGAGAGTAGAATTTAAAAGTGGAAAAAGTCAGCCAAAATGGTATTCAGATGCATTTGTTAAAGCAAAAACAGCAGAAGAAAGAAGAACACTAAGAAGTAAGACATTTCCCGGAATCGCGAAGGCTATGGCAAAACAGTGGACGGCTTGCTAAAATCCATTTGGTAGGTTGAATCACCAATTTTTTTAATTCCAATATTGTCCCTCCCATAACGTATGAAGTCCAATTGTGTAACAAAAATTCCTGGTGCAATATTCATTCTCATGCGCAAATAGTCTCCGAGAATCTTTTTATCTTTATATGACCCTATTTTATTGGGATACCTTTCTCCATTTACGTTTTGTGTGCCTTCAAGTATGCCAACCATTACAGCGCCATCATCCCAAATAATATCTACAGGGTCATTGTCAGCATTCCTTAAACCTTTATTTTCTGTTTTGGCGGGAAATAAATGCGGATGCCCTTTGATATCCGAGACGCTTATTGGAATATACGCATCTCGCTTGTGATTATGAGCTCCACCATGACCCCAATTTATTTTTGACTTCTCTGCGTATAGAGAACCTGATAAAAAAGACCCATCTTGTGAAGTTGTACGATACTCTGTAATCTTCTCACTGACAGAATTTGATTTCGGGGTGTATTTGTGCAAGGAAAACGCAGAGTCTTGAATTAATTTAATGTAGGAAAGGATGCTCTTGAATTGAGACGCAGGAACAAGCGCCAAGATTTCGCGCAATGGTTTAAGTAGACCATTTGAAGTGAAATTGGCTGACCCATTCACACAATATACTGGCGAGCCATTTTTCAACCACATGTATATCTTTACATGACTTGGTACATTACTATAAAATATTTTTATTCTCTTGTTCTCTTTTTCAATTCTGATTAACTCCTCGTGTAATTGTTTGGATACGCTTTCTGTTGCCAACCCAAAAATGACATTCAACTTTATTCCGTCAACGAGGGTTAAGTTCAGTAGTGGACCCGGACCAACATATCCAGAGACAATGAGTAATTCATCGCAGTCTAACCCTTCTGATAGTTGAATCAATTGTTGTTGAAGCGTGGAATTGGGTGAGGTGTAGTAAACCATATATTTCAAAAATAATTAAGAAAATTATATAGCACTTATCGACCGGATTGATGTTCAATTAACGTCAAAAATTTATAGAAGAATATGACTGCCTCTTCTCTTGTTTGTTGAAAACAATAAAATCAATTTGTCGTACATCATAGTTCCTTCTCGATATTTTTGCAGAAAATATTTATTGTATTCTAATCTTTTAATAACAATAATATCATTCGGTTTAAAAAAAAAATCATCGGGTGCTATATCACGCGTAAGATATATCCTATACTCGTCTCTTGTGCCAGAAGGCTTATTGTATTTATCATTATGGTACACAAATTTTAAATAAAATGGTAAATCTCTGTATTCAACAGAAAATTCAAGTTCAATAAAGTCATTGTGAGTATTTTTACTCAATTCCGGAAAAAAAGTTAGTGCTTGTTTTGATATGTAAAAATACCCACCAGTAGATTGGACACCCCTTCTGTAGCCTAATTCCTGCGGACCTAATTTTTTAATGTATTCCTTATATATCATTTTAAAATAGACTTAACTAAATTTTTTTTATAGTTGATTGACTGTAGATTGGTTAGATCCAAAGTGTATTCTATATTCGAAATATTATCAGCTAAAGGCGCAGTAAGATTTTTACTAGTTAAAATTGGAGATGAATCAACTATATCAAAATACTTAATTTCAGTTATTTCAAAACGATTTGAATTATAAGCAGGCTCATCCTCCAAATTGTATTTTAATTCTTCATGAAGGATGGTTCTGAATTTAATCAGCAAAGCTGGAAATTTTTGCAATAAACCTTCTACTCTCAAAACAAGATCGGGTAGCGAATCTCCATTCTTCTCAACCTGTTTTAAACAAAAAGAGACTAGCCCTAGTTTGTCTTTCACCCTTAGTAATTGATCTAATCCATTAATAACATGTTCGTGCTTTTTTTTAAGGGTCGCCTTAACTTCGATTTCAAGATTTTGAAATTTGAAATCCAATTCCTTGAATGGCCCCCTCCAAGCCAAAAAAGCATCTTTTGGTTTTAAGACGTGGATTAAATCACAAAGAATGTACAGCTCTGCCAAAAGGCCATACTGTTCTTTTAAAGTTAATGCGGTGCCATTAATATGCAGAAATGCCTTCCATTCGTCGAAAGCTCTTAAAAATGAATCCGAAAGATTGAGACCTTCAGTTAGATAGTTCAATAACTTATTTGTAAAGTCATAATAATACCTTTTGAAGCCAAGCACTCTGCAAGAAATTTCTAAATAACGCTTTTCACTCTGATTCTTGATTGTATAAGGAACATTATCGATACCTATTGAATTTAACTTAGGCACTTTAATAATATTGCCAGTTACATTTTCAAAAATAATTACTGGAATTTTGTTACTGTCTAAGAATGCATAAATCAATATATCACCATTCTTTGTTTTAATTCTATTTGCTGCAATTTCCCCATTTTGGTTCTCAGAAGTTTCAAGCCAAATATCATCATCAATTTTTTTAAATACCTTCATTTGTCAAAGAATTATTTCTCAATTATTTGTTGAATATACCCTATCCTATCACTTGAATTCTTTGTCTTTGGGAAAATAATTGAGAATGCTAAAACATCAACCTTGTCTTTCAAATCTTTAAATAACGGCTGTCTAGAAATTGATGGTTTATCAGGAACAGAATTTTTATTTATTCGGTATACCAACAGTAATGGTTTTTTAATTGGCTCGGAAGCACTTTTCATTAGTATTCGTCTATCTTCTGATGTAGAAACTGACCCCAAATTGTAGTTGCCGTTATCAATTTGTCCTTTCTTTTCTCTCCGAGTTCTTGAGACTAAATTAAATTTTTTAAACACAGCCCAATTGATCTCACTGTCTATACCGACAGGCTTCTGATTACCAATAAAGGCTACATCCCAATTTAGCAGTTCTTTATCTTCTGAAATTTTTCTTATTATGTAAGGAACCAAGTTTACCATTCTTTTATCAATCTTTCCATTTACCTCAGGATGTTTGTATTCATCAAGAAATTTTAATATGTCGTTACTGCTTACATCAATGGCAATGTGGCTTCCTTTTACCTTTTTGAAATTACCGCCAATAGAATTTATTAGGGCATCTGCAGCTTTCAAATTATCTTTTAATACCTTCTTTTTATTCAATGCAACCCAAGTAACATCGACAATTGCATCGCTGAAAGAAACATCAACTGAACTCCCAGATCCCATTTTGTTTATAGATGTAACATTCATTCTTGCATGATCTAAAATCCTAGGAGCGTATTGACTTGGCGTAATGTCATCTTCTTTATAAATTTTCACTTCTTCTCCCAAACTTGCTTCAACCTCTGCGAGATACTCAAAATGCTCTCTAATTGTTTTTGAAGTAAACAAAGTGACTACATCTTCATAATTCGTTCTGTAGCCAAACCAACGAGCCATTTGAAGTAAAGTGTCATTTTGTCTAGAATCTCTTAAATAGTAGCTCGTGGATAGCCCCTCTAAAGTAAGCCCTCTTGACAACTGGTTTCCTCCTATAGCAATTACCTTGATATCCGAGTGCTTTGCATAGTCCAGTTTATCCTCTGACTTGGAATTCAATTCTCTCAATTCAATAACCTCAATGAAACTAATTATAAATTTTTTAATTTCTTCAAATGTTGGGACTTTATTATTCGTAAAATTAAACTGAGAATTAACCTTTTTCATTCTATCCATGAAAGAATCTGGACCTCCTTCATAAATTAATTTCAATTCTCTTAAATATTCATTCCTTTTTTTTGTTATTTTTATTTTTGTTTTTAAAGTTTCAAAGTAGTTTTCTACGGCTCTGTACATTACGGTCATTTCATCTATAATGTGCGAAACATGAATGAGCATACTCATGGCTTTTTTATCTTGACCTCTAAATATTCTAACACTAGATGATAGTATAAAATAATTTATTGCATTTTCAATATCTTCAGTAATCTGCATTTTCTTTGCCAACTTGATGACTGCAGAAGGACTATCCAACGTCTCCTTTACAAATAAATTAAAATTCTCATCCCCGAACATTTCTGCAGTCCCGAAATAACCTTCTGCTTTAGGCAAAAAATGAATATAGTTCCTTGGGTAAAGATCAGGAAGACCATCTATTGATTTCTTATTATGACTGATAAGCACATTTGCAAAAGGAGTAGCTGTGTATCCTATGTACGCCCTTCTCTCAAAATCAGATAACAATTCTCGAATTCTAAAATTAGTAGCTGCAGCTTTTTTTAGCTCTGATTTTTTGTTTTGAGTATCAATAGATGCTTGATCAGCCTCGTCATCTATTATTAATGCTGAAATATATTTCCGAGCATTACTGCCATTCTTAAGCCATTTTCGAAACCTCCCAATAATTGCGGGATTCTTTTTCATTACAACGAGCAACGGAGGAAAGTTAGCGGGTCCAAATAAATCATTCGGTGACTCAATGTTTGTCTCATTAAATTCTCCACGAGCATTACTATCTAAGTAACCGGCTCTAGTTAACCGTTTCCATTTTTTGGTTAGGTCAGTTGGGGTATCTATAAAGGTAACTTCAAGATTCAAATCATTAACTCCGGTAAGTTCTCTATCCATTCGGATTTGAGTTTGTTGTCTAAGAGAATCCCACAAGCCTGCAAAAATGATAATTAAATTGTACCCTGAATCGGCCGCTTTTGCAGCAAGAGCAGTAAAATTTGCTGTTTTACCACTTTGTACATAGCCAATAACAAGGCCCTTCCAATCAAACTCTTCTCTTTTCGGATTCTCCATGCTTAATAAAATATCCTCTGTTTCCAAGTCCAAAGAAGAGATTAAATCCGCTGCTTTAACAGGATCGCCAATTCGAGCAATAAATTCATTCTTTAAGTAAGCTTCTAATCTCGGCCAATAGTACCTATTGTTTTTATCTACCTTCCACTCTACGTGTGACCCAGGATCTACAAGTGAAACACCTCTTTTTAAAATCACTTTATCATCATTCTTACGTTCAAAAAATCGTATTTCAGGTAAAATCGAATCTTTTAGATGTTTTTTCTCACTAGAATTTAACACTACTCCTTTAATTGGACATTTGAACGTTTTAATAATATCATCTATATTCAATTTACCATCGTTATTCTCCTCATACCGGCCCAAAATAGTCGATTTTCTTAAATTAAACAATTCTTCTTGTGTCATTTTCAAAGGAGTTTTTCGTTTATAAATTTATTTAATACTTCTGCTACGACAAGACGCATATCATTGAACAAGGATTCATTATCCTTGCTTTTACATCGAAGTTCAACAAATGAAAAAGTAAAAAGAAAAGCATCAGCGAGGGAAGATAGTGTTTTTATTGTAGATGCTTCTTTGTAAATCTTACTGTAAAATAAATGATCTTCATTCAATATTAAAATGAAACCTTTCGAGGGGTGAGGCTCAATATTCCATAAATCAATATCGTTGCCGAAGGATTTAGATTGGATTTGAAAATCTTGATTTAATTTTTTGTAAACAGTGTCAGTTGTTATTTTGCCGTATTTGTTTTCAACCGTTATTTTTTTCCCCTTCGAATCTTCGGAAATTTTAATTGCACTTGTTTCGACCAATTCGTTTGAGACATGAACTAGTTTACTCGATTTATTTCGAAAACTATTTTTTACAGGTGTCTTTTTATTTGAAGAATTATATCTTTCAATTGCTCTTTTGTAATATTTTGCGTATACATTCTCATCAAAGTGCTCATTTAATTCAGTCGGAAAAATTACTCGTGTTTTTTTGACATCTAGTTCAAATAATTTATCATGGTTGTTGGTTAAATCGATACAAACTCTGGCTAACTTTAAATGTTCATCCTTTTTCCTTCTTGCTTTCCATCCTCCAAAATCAATTAAGCGATTATTTCTATAAATATAGAATCCTTGAGATTCATTAGCGCCCTCTGAACCGAATGATTTATTCCATGCCTCTCTTGATGAGAAGGCATATTTCCCATCTTTTGCGGGTAAAATATAGCGGGTTATTTTAATCGGCTCTGAAGAGTTTGATTCTTGTCTAATTTCAAATTCAACAGTACTATCTTTGATTGTGTTCGTCTCTGAAGTACAAAATGGATCCCAATAATCCAATTTTAAACCATTAATGGAGATATTTATTTTTTGCACCAATTTACCTTCAATAAATCGTCCAAATGTTCTACTTGTATAATGTACGAGCTCGTTAACCATGCGATTATAGAAATTCTCAGCACCTTTGGGGGTATTATATTTTGCATAATCCCGATTTATTGTCTCTGTATTATCCCAACAAACCATTGTCCAAGACTTCAATTTCGTCATGGATTGTAAAAAGTTATACCGACGATAGTGCTCATTAAAACGAATTGACTCTTTGTTTAATAATCCCTTAATATCCTTCTGATCCAATTCTAAAATCGACCATTTTTGGGATTCTTTTACGAAATCTAAGTCCCATTTATATCCACATATTTTTCCCGTTACTTTGGACTTGGACAACACCGTTAGGCATCTCGCTTGACTAGTTGAAGCTGTTTTCAGCCCCATTCCGAATTTACCCAAATCATTTTTTTCATATGTTTCTTCATCTCCAGAACCATATCTCATGGCTTCAAGTAATTCAGAACTATCCATGCCAATTCCATTGTCCAGTATTCGCAAATAAAATTCGCCACTTTCATTTTTATCAAAAAGCATTTTGATGTCTGAAGTCCTTACTTTGGGTGAAAGACAATTATCAATTATGTCGCCAACTGCAGAATTGAAACTATAACCTTGATCTTTCAGACCAATCATTGTTCTATATGCCTTAGCTTCTAGATTTATTTCTTTTGCCATTTTGTGTAATTTCCTTCTACTAATTTAAGTAAAAATTAGATTGAAATTGATCTCGCTTTAAGGTTGCTCATCATTAACATCGTCTCCTCATCACTACTATACACCAAACAACCTTTCATTCCTCTCGTCATCAAAGTGCGGTAGGTGTTTTTGATGATGAGATTGGCCATTTCTTGTCCCTTTTGGGGATCACGTTTCATGAGGGCTTTCATGCCGTGAACACTCTTATCACTGCTGGCGCGATACTCTGGACGGCATACCCACTGGCCGTTGCGGATGACCATGTCGGGGCCGATGATGACGCCTACATAATCGACCTCCAACCCTTGACAGGTGTGGATGCATCCAATTTGATTGACTGACTCTGGACTGATGATCCACAACATGCCATCCTGTGTCAAATTCCATTGCATGCCAAAGTTGTGCTCGGGGATAACAATGTCCATAGCCTTCTTGTCTTTCTTCGAGTTCCAAGGCCAACAATATCCTGCTACCATCCTTGCGCGATTACGTTCTGCATTGTAGGCGATGATGCGCTCGCGCAATTCGTTGGGGTTGTCAACGACCTCGAATTGATAATCCAATTCGTTCAAATCCAAATTGGCAGTGGTTCGGATGCCTAGCATGTTGTCTAGCCAGGCCAAATAGCCGTCGCTCCCATTGCACCTGAACTGGCTTTCCAATTCCATGTAATGAACCTTGGCTCCTGCACGTCGTGCCCACATTTCAACCTCACCTTTGGATCCGATGTCTTTCATGGTGACCCGCTGGTCCTCATCTACAAAAAAGATGGAACATTTAGCAGCGTTGATAATCTCCTTGATTTGATTCTCTCCCAAATTGGAAAACATGCCGCTCTTCTCATTCAATCGATGTGCCTCATCTACAATCAGGGCGTCGAACTCACCGTTGGGTGTGTTGATGTAGGATCCAGATCCTTTGAAAAGATTGTTGACCCAGGACTTGGAGCGATATCCCGTTAGCTTGCTCGCATATACATCGCGAGGCGCACTGTTCTTACTGACGTATTGAACCAATTTTTGAGCCGCGGTTAATCTTGCCGTGAGTTGAATGGCAACAACAGATTTTCCTGTTCCGGGGCCTCCGCGAACAATCAATACATTCTTTTCCTTTTCACTGGAAGTGAGAACTAAATTGTGGGCGTATTCAAATACAACTTTTTGATCGTCAATCATGACAAAGGCTTCGTTGCCTTCAATCATCTTCGTGATATTGTCTGCAATTGTTTTGGAAGGCCGGATGCGTCCGTGTTCAATGCGGTACATGATGTTGGTGGGGTCACCATGTTTGACATGTTGTTTGATGAAATCCGCCAATTTGACGACATCGCTTTTGATGAAAAGTGGGGCCTTCTCCAAATGGGGTTGGTAGAAAGGTGAAACCAAATCTCCAGGGGTATCGCAATTGTGTAAGAAAGCGCAGGGCTTTAATGTAATGTCTTGTTGGTATACTTCTTCATTGAATCCTTCCAATAAAGCGGCATAGCTCCATGCCTGATAACTGGGATGACTCACTTCCCGGATACCGCCACCAACAAATGTTGATACCACACCATCCATGGAGGTTTTGGTCGCTGTTTCCCATTGTTTCAGTTCAATGATGATGGCGCAATCGCGTTGATCAGCATTTTGTCCAGTAATGATAAAGTCGATGCGCTTGCTGGTATTGGGCACTTGGCACTCGATGCTGATTTGTGCATCTTGAGGGATTTCGGGATCATCCAAAACATTGCGCATGTATTGCATGGAGTTCTTCCAAGATTCTACCTCGCGTTTCCCGGTTGAGCGACCCAATTGTTTTTGAAAATTGTCATGAATGATGTAATCAATTTTGCTTTCGCGGACATGCGCCATGAAAGTTTGCTTTGACTCCTGATATACAATCATCTTTACAGCTCGTTGTATTTTGTTGCAATTCCCTTGGCTTTATCCACGGGATATTTCTCCCCATTCTTTTTCACCTTCTCTCTAACCACCTCTTCCAAATCCAATCCATAATGATGTCCCAATAGCAGCGCATAAGCCAAAACATCAGCCAGCTCTTCTTTTACCTTTTCAATCTTCGCCTCCTCAGCATCCTTCCAAAGAAAAGATTCAAGTAATTCACCTGCCTCAATGGACAGAGCCACTGCCAAATCCTTGGGATTGTGAAACTGTTTCCAGTCGCGTTCATCGCGGAAATTCACCAATAGTTGCTCGAGGTTTTTTAGTTGGGACATGCTTTTTATTTTATGGTTCTAATGTACTTTATTTTGAATGTAGGATTGTGGTATGTTGAAAAATTGTATTCTTTATCAATAAAAGGTCAAAGTGCTGTTTTCATCGACTTAATATAGTTTTCTGTTTCTACTTAGCGGGTTTATGTGTCGAGTAAGTAATTCTTTTTTTTGATATTGTAAAATTGAATGATTTTCCTTTTAATAATTCTCTTTTCATTAGATTATTCAATAATAGTCTGACATATAGGGTCAAAATAGATGTTCTCAAATTGTATTGACCTTATTTGACAACGATTGTTTGTTCGTTTGTAACTATAAAAAATTTTAATCATGAAAAGAATCCTATTGTTTTCCCTTTTGATTGTATCCGCTATACAGTTAAATGCCCAAGCAGCTTCCAAAGAAAAAGAACAAAGTAATGCAGAGATTTTTTCCGCTAAGTCAGGCGCATTGATGCAGAAAGAGTTCATAGATTTAGACAAAATAAAGAGTTGTGAGATTCAAGTAATTCATTTTACGGATTTAATTTCAGGTTCAAAAGAATCGGGATTGAAGTTTAGTATGGATGTAGCTTCCTCTTATTCAACAGATACAAAATCTGCTATGCTAGATTCAGATGAGATTGAAGGGTTAATGAAGTCGATTAGACTGATTCAAGAGAAGGTTTTAGTGACCACACCATCAACTTACACGGAAGTGTACTATCGCAGTCGAAGTGGATTCGAAGCCGGATGTTTCACAAGCAAAGGCTCATGGTCATGTTATCTCAAACTCGAGAAATATGATAGTAAGAGTTATGTTTGGATCAATTCAGAAGAACTAACTAATCTTTATACAATACTGGAGCAGGCAAAATTGAAGATGTGAAATTGTAAGCTCTATTCAGAACCACCTGCGGTGTGCATTGCAGGTGGTTTTTTTTAAGAGTGGTAATTGTTTCTGCTGAAATGGTGTGTACACTTTTAAGGTCTTAGATTATACAAAGCAAATTACCCGAAACTCCCCGTTCTGCCGAATACTCAAATACCCCCGATACAGCAGCGCAATCTCACCAATTTCAGTCAGGATTTTGTTTATCCAGATTTTATCGGAAGGGTGATTGCAATGAATACCAAATTGGGTGACCAAGAGGATGGGGATGCGGTGGTCCGGAGTCCTCATTTCTTGGGCTGAAACCAAATCAATTTCTTCCTTCAAATTGGGAATTATGGAAGGGTAGTGGAGGGGGTATTTGAATTTTCTCATCGCTCACAATAGCTGTAATCAATGCCTCCTCCTTTGATTTGCAATTGCTCCAGGACGTCATTGGGCTCAAAGGCTTGTACTCCAAAGCGGCGGCGACCGTCGTTGATTGAGTCTCTGATACGCTGCGCGGTACGATAGGGTAATTCGTCGAGCCGACCGTATGCCCATCGACAAAAGCCCTTGATCGCACTGTATTGGATGCTCAAATTTTGCCCTTTGCCAATCCTTAAATATGCACTCCATTTGACTGTTCGATATTCCTCGAGTTCTTCCGCCGTAAAGAAATCATAACGGTGTCGCGTTGTACACAATGCATTGCTGCGCTTGTGAATTTTAGGAACGGCAAACTTTTCAAAACTGAGGAAATAATAAGCCCGCTTATCAATGCAGGTGTGCTCTTTCATGTCGGACGGAATGCAGAGCTCGAGGGCATCAAATCCGGTCATCAGAACATACGCTCTTCCATGGGCATAGTGGTACTTGTAAAAACAATCGCCATAGGTGATGGTGTATCTTCCAAATTTTGGGTGTCGCTCACTGGCATAGCTATAAGTGTAAAATAGCTGTTCATCTTTGAAAATATGGATACGTTTTCCTTTCAGCAGTGGTTCTTCACGATAGACATTGCCATATTGTACCACAAAGGTTTCCGTACCCAATTGAAATGCAAACTGCTTGATCTCCTCCTTTTCGGAGTCTAACTCATAGAAGGGTATGGGTGGACTGATGAGGGGATTGAGTCCGACGAATTCGTCACTGATGAACAGCAACTGATTGTTCCAATTGAAAATGCCCTCTCTGAGGTAGGTGAGTTTATTTTTTACTTTTTTCATTCCTTGTCGGTTGGATTCACATTGATTTTCTCCCCCAAAACAATCACCGCATTGTCAAGTATGGTGATGGGGCTGTACCCCATCACTCGTTTCATGGCATTGTGAAGGGCAATGACCCTTCTGGCTTGCTGGCGCGATCCGACAAAACCGGTTTCAACCGTTGTATTATAAACCTCCACCAATTGCTCGGGAGTGAACTGCATCAATTCCTCCAAATATTGTTGAATGGGCTCCGCATCTTCCTTGCGACCAAAGAACACATACTTATCCATGGCGCTCCGTA
>JACCDW010941117.1_pt1 | contig 17892 bp, 13 predicted proteins | sample 7449781 | NCBI WGS metagenome assembly JACCDW01 (sample SAMN15323449, study PRJNA562643) | freshwater metagenome | isolation source: river surface water | place: USA:Blue River Watershed | collected 2017-08-18
GGAATCGGACGCGGCCTGTCCACGGTATCGCTTCCTTCGGGAAGCGGGATACGACGCGGCTGTTCGCCGGGCTTGACCGGCTCTTCCCTGATCGGCGCAGGCGGCTTGGGAGGCTCCGCGACCTTGACGATCTTGGACAGGGTCGCCGTCTTGTAGAGGAGCCCCCACAAGGTCTGCTGCATGGCGGACAAGCTGACCTCGCGGTCCGCGGGCGCCGTCCAGACCACGCCGGGTTCGAAATCGACGGAAGCCGGCGGAGCGCCTTGTTCGAAACGCCAATCATACGTCGTAGTGCCGAAGACCACGATCGCATCGAGCTGGGTATGGTTACGGACTTTGGCGGGCTGTCCGGCCTCCGCCTCGACCTCGAAATCGACGATGGGCCGGGGGAGGAGCGCCCAGACCAGCAGGAGCAGCAAGGCGAACGCGAGCAGCGCTGCGGTGACGATCTTCAACCAGCGAAAGAAAGCGCTGTCCCGTTCCTGTCCCGTGGTCTCGACGTTGCGACCAATGCCGCTGATGACCTCCTCCGGGCTGAGCGTGGTGAAATCCCCCCCGCCCACGGGCTCCAAACCCCACAGGATGAAAAGGCGTGGCCGCGAATACCAATGCGGACGGTAGATACGATAAGCCTGGGGGTAGCGGTCAAAGGCCGGCGGGCTGAACTTTTGGATGAAGGCCCGGTTGTCGTCGGGGATGTCCGTCCGTTCCCCGAGCCGCTTAAAGGCCTTCCAGGTCTCGAGGAAGCGCATCCATTCCGTGCGCGGGATGCGCTCACCGGCGCGCAAGGGCCGTGACTTGGCGAGTACTTCCACGCCTTCCACATGCTTGGTGAAGATGACCCGGTTGCCGTTGTCGGCGAAATCGGCCTGCGGGAAGAATTCGCCGAAGGCTCCCTCCACCCGCAGAAGGTGCTGGTAGGTCGACTGCCAGAAAAGATGCTGGTCACCGACGTCGATGCGCAATGGACGGTAGTTCTCGACCCCGGGAGGATTCACGAACAGGAGGCCGCCCGTCGGGGCGGGCTGGGACTGGGGCGAAACGTAGGCCATCGATCAGGCGACCTCCGCGAGGCTGTAGTTGGCGCCAGCCGGATTGCGGACCTGCCAGCACAGCACGTCTTGGACGATACTGGCCGACGAAGCCGTCGTCATCTTGGTGCGGTCCACCGGAGCGCCGATGGCGGGCACGAAGAGATTATAGCGTCCCTTCGCCTGCTCATTGAGGCATCGAGCCCAATGCGTCAGGCGCTCATGACTATCCTTCGGCAGGGAGCCCTGTCCCTTCCAGTAATTAACCAAGACGGTGCCCAAACGCTTGAGGATGTGAAGTTGGAAGTCCTTGGCCTGCGGGTCGGCGTCGGCGGCGGCGAAGGCCGTCAAGGTCGACCAGGCGGCCGTCGCGCTGACCGAGCCGGCCAGGGCTTCGCCGTGCAACTTACGCATGAAGGTCAGGATCTCCGGATCAACCAAGGTCTTGGGGGCTAGCTGCACGAAGGAAGCCTCCAGTTGGCTGGTGGAAGCTTGTCCCGCCAAGCGTACCGTCTCAAGCTCGGACTCGGCAGACGAGAGGGCCCCGCGAACGGCGGTCAATTCGGTCTCGAATGCGTTTTTATCCCTGAGGAGTCCCTCCGCCTCGGCCGTTAGGGCATTCGCACGTTGGCGGAGCGATGAGATTTCTTCTCCGGCTTTCATGATTTGCGCCTGTGCTCTCTCCCCGAGCGTCTTCATGGCAGCGAGGTCAACCTTAAGGGCCGCAACTTGGTCGTGAGCAGGAGCTAGGTCTTTGAGCGCCTTGTCACGTTCTTCTTCGGCATTTTTCAATGCCTGTCGAAGGCCTTGGCTTTCATCCAGTTGCTTAACCGTCGTGGCGATCTCATTAACCTTGTTGGCGACGTCGATGAACTTGTCCACAGGATCCGACTTGGCCGAGTGGTTCGTGGCCAGGCTGCTGATCTTACTCTTAATTTCATTTAGCTTCGCGCGGTCTGCATCGGTGAAAACTTCCTGCCCGATACCTCCTTGCCCCGCCATGTCGGCATCGCCAGCTTGAACTTTCTTGCCGGAAAGGAAGATCGTCAGGACTTGGGCTAGGAAGATCAGAATTAGACCCAGATAAACCCATGAGAAAGAAGGGGTTGTTTTTTCTTCAGAATTCGCCGGGCCTTCATCCTTTCCGCCCCCCGGGGGGGTGGACGCTGCCTTGCCGCCATCGGCGTTTAATTCAGGATTCGCAAGAGCCTTGGGGGCCTTTTCTTTTGGGTTTTGCAATTGAGCGGCCGTGGAAAAAGGCGGGCTGGGAGCGGGGCTAGCGAACTTGTCCTGAGGCGCCGTGGGCGTATTGTTCCTGCCCTGTTGAGCGGTCGGCTTGATGGGGGCGTTGGGCTTCGGGCTACTCTGACTCTTGCTACCCGACGAGCCGTCCTCGGCGGCGGACATAATCGCCGCCGCGAGAAAAAGAATTGTGGAGATTGTTCTCATAATCGATGTGCAGGACTCAGAGGTCGAACATACCCGTGTCCGTCCAGTGGAGGGCGTGCTCCCCGATCGGGTAGAGCTTGAGGGCGACGCGGCCGGAGAGGTCCTCGCCGGTCTGCTCGTCGACCACGCTGACGAGCTCCAGACCGTCGCTGTCCTGCGTGGCGCCGTCTGCCTGGGGCTTGATGCGTCCCAGCACGGCGCGGATGGCGCGGACTGGCTCGTTCACGTCGAGCCAATCGAGCCGGTAGACGGGCTCGGGGAAGCAGGTGTTGGCGTCGAACATCTTGCGGCCGATGCGCGCACCCGTGCTGAGGCTGAGTTCGGCCGAAACGTCGTCCTCGACCCCGAGGACCGGCAGGCTGAAGCGCGGGCCGCTCTGGGGCATCTCGCCCCAGATGTTCCGGTTGCCCGACTCATTGCGCACGTTAATCTTCCACTGGGGGATGATCTGCAGGGCCATCGCGCGTTCCAACGCCGCACCGACGCAGGTGACGCTCTTGGCGTCCGCGATGGCGGCGTCGGGGCCCTCCTTGAAGGGATACCAGGTGCCGGCCTTGTAGCCGCGGGTGAAGAGCATGCGCTCCGACGCGACGGGCACCATGCGCTGGATGAGGGCGGCGATGGCGGGCTGCTCCGACGGCTTTCCGCAGACCATCAGCATGTCGACGTCGAAGGCCGCCGCGTACTTGGCCAAGGAGCGGACGAATTTGCCGAAGATCGCCTCGATGTGGCGGTCGAACTCCGCGGCATCGACCACCATCGGCTTATTGTCGTCGATGAGTCCGAGCCCGAGCTTGGTCGTCAGGATATCGAAGTTCTTGGCGCCGGCCTCGCGCGGCGTGAAGTTGAGGGCGCCGTCCGTCCAGCGACCCGAGCAACGCATCGAGAGCAGGTGGATGGCCATCGGGAGGAGGCTGCCCGTGAGGACGGCGACGCGCCCCGAGGTCTCGGTCACGTTCTTCTCGCCCTTCAGGTATTCCCCAAAGCGTGCGAACTGTTCCGGGGTGTCGGCCAGCTTGGGCAGCACCACCTTCTCGATGATGACCTTCACCAGTCGATCGCCGGCCACGGTGGAGGAATCCTTGAAGAGGATGCGGGCGTCGAGGTCCACGGCGATGCCCTGCTTCTTGTCCTGGTATTCGACGATGGAGACGTCGGACGTGCCGCCGCCGATGTCCAGGTTCATCACCCGCAGTTTGGGGGACTCGCCATCGACCTTGCGGCCGTTCACCTCGATCCAATTTTCGCCCATGGTGTCGCTGCCGAGCCGCTTCATCGCGGCGTAGATCAGCGGCAGCTGACTGGCGACGGCCTCGTCCATCCGCATCTCCAGACCCACGGCGGGCGCATCGGAAGGCAGATTGGTGGCCTGGAAGATGCGGATGGCCTCGAGCCATTTCGCGCGGTAGTGGGAAATCTCGGTGCTGGTCCAGCCCGAGGGATAGGTCGCGATGACGTTGCGGATGGCGCGACGATGGAACAGGCCGGCTTGCTGGGTCCAGTTCTGGTCGTTGATCTGGCGATGCGCCGTCTCCAGGATGGCCAGGATGGACCAGGTCAGGGTGTTGCGGCGCGGGTACCGCGGGCTGGCGGGGGAGGTCACCGGGCGTTCCACCACCGGCCAGGTGCAGGGCAAGCCCGCCTCCTCGCCCCAGCTCCGGCCGTTCTCCGGCTGGAAGCGGAGCATCAGGCCCGACAAGAGGCTGAGTCGACCCAGGCCGTTCTCGGGTCCAAAGATGTTGTCGCCGTAGTTCGGGACGCAGGACCAAGCCTGCGGGCTGGGCTCACCGTCCCAGAAATAGCGCTTGGCCGAACTTTGCTGGAGCAGTTCCCCCGCCTGCATGCGGCGTTCCGCCTCGGCGCCGAGCGGGGTGGAGCCATGGATCAATTCCTCCATGTCGTCCCCGAGGCAAACCGGGGACAACTTCACAAACATGTGCGGGATGCGGCGCTCGACGAGGTCGAGGCGTTCGACAGCCTGCGCCCCGCGCATCTTGGCGAAGAAAGACGGCTCCTCCCAATGCTTCTTGTAGCGGGTGGCCGTCAAGGCCACCGGATTGGTCGCCGTGACCTTGCTATCCGGATCGAAGGTGCGGAATTCCGGCGACTTAAGCACGAACCGCGAACTGACGATGGCCTCATCGACGCGCGTCTGCTTGGGCAGCAGGGAGTAGAAGGAGGGCTTCAGCGACAACGGGCGGCAACTCTGGGCGAAATTACCCGGCTTGCCCTTGGCATGCTCCAGCGCCAGCACCGCCGTACGCGAATTTCCGAAGTCGATGATCAGATCCACGTCGACCGGCGTCTGCTTCAGCACGTCGCTCCAGCGGAAGTTCAGGGTCAGTTGCCGGCCCTCGATGAGCAGGACCTTGGGGACGTCGCCTTGGGCGGCGGTGTCGTCCTTATCGTAATAAGGCTGCTTGGGGTCGCCGGCCTTGGCAAAATGTTCCTCCTCCTGGGGACTGGGCAGGGTCTCATCGTAAGCCCAACCCCGGTCGATCGTCCCGAGGTTGGTCTCGACCGCGAGCCAAAGGCCGACCACCTCCTCGTTGCCTTGGCGGCAAACCCCGAAACGGTAGCGCAGGAACTTGATCCGGTTCGGACCAGCTTCCCTGCGGTTCGCGGCGGGCGGCCGCTCTTCAAGCGCCTCCGTCCAGGAACTCGTCAGGTAATTCGTGACCTTGTCCACCCACGGGCACTCCGCAGGGTCGCCGAACTCAGCTTGCTTCCCGTCGGCAAGGGTCGTGCAGGCCGCTCGGTTGGCGATGATCATCGCGCGGATCTCCGGATCGATGACGCCGAAGGGGTCGGGCCCCAGCGGGAAGAAGAACATCCGGAAACCGGTGTCGGGCACCAACAGGATGGTCTGATCGAAGGTCTTCATGCGGTTCAGGAGATCCAGAGGTTGCGGAGTTCGGCGTCGCCGGGGAGCGTCGGTCGCTGGGGTGCGGCCGGCCGCAACGATTGCAAGCCCTCGAGGAAGGGCTTGATCACCTTATGGTAGTGGGGCGAATCGGCGTTGCCGCCCAAGTCGTTCTCCCAGGAGACGTGGCGACGCATGACCGTGGCGAGCGACCCGACGGCGGCGCGCGGACCGGGACGGATGCAGCCGGTACGGACGATGTTGCCGAGGACGACGGCCAGCTCCTGCCGGAGGACCCGGGCATCGGATTCGACCTGCAGGAACCCCATCTGTTCGGTGAGCCACTCCACGAGCTCACGGTCGAGTTGGCGACCTTCCGACATGAGTTTGAGGAGGCCACGGGCCTCGCTTTCGTCGCGCAGTCCGAACAGGCCCCAGTTGAAGCCCTTGACCTTCTTCATCCTCGCCACGGAGCCGTCCCGCCAGCGGGCCCATTGGCGGGCGACATAGCCGAATTTGGATTCGCGGTTCTGCTGCGCGAAATCCAGGGGCAGCGGCTCCAGCTCCTCGGGCTCGACCGCGAGCAGGCTCCGGATCCAATAGGAGTAGAGGGAAGTGGCGTCCTCGATCTGGTCGAATTGCTTCAGTTCCCGGGGGAGGCTGGTTTCCCACAGGCGCAGGTTGGCCTCCACCGCCCGGGCGACCTCGGCGAGCGTCCGCTTCTGCTGGGCCCCGGCGTCTTCGACCTCGGGAACGGCGATCTTGAGCAAGTCGAGTCCGGTCCGCACGTCGCGCTCGGCCAAGCCGGCGAGATGACGCATCCGGTCGGACGCGCGGATCTTGGCGAGCTGGCATTCGAAGAAGTAGCTGACCCCACCGTCGGGGTCGGCGATGAGGCGGTCGAAGGATGCCTGCGACTCCGCCGAACGGAAGACCCGCTGGAAATCCGCATCCTGCTTGATGATGTCGACCGCGCACTTCCGCTCGGCCTCGTCCAGGCGGATCTCCCCCGCCGCCTTGAAGGAGGTGTACGTGGTCATGAAGTAGCTCGCGTTCGCCGGGCGGTCGAAGGGCGTGAGCGGCTCGAGCATGTCCTTGAAGAGCGGCCCGACGCCCGCCTTGGGCTTAGTCTGGGCCAACTCGACCAGCACATGGCCGAAGAACGTCATGCAGACCGACAACGGCAGGGGCGTCGGCGCGGACTCGTTGGTCGCGGACTGGAAGCCGGGGCTCACGCGTTCCCACCAGTAGCGGATGCCGGAGCAGAGCTGCTCGGGCTTCGACGGGTAGGTCTTGGCGCGGATGAGCAGGGCGAAGGCATCGATCGAGACGTCGTCGCCATAGCCCATCACGATGGAGGAGGTCTTGCCGCGCTTGAAGACCGTGGTGAGCAGACGATGGTCACGCTCGCCGAGCTGGGTCAGGTCCAGGCGGGTGAGCGCGTTGCCTTGGGCGTCCTTGAGCGCCACGCCGGGGAAGTCGAGGATGTCCGCCTCCTTGAGCAGCCGGAAGAACGGCTGCGAGGCCAGGGCCGGCGGCGTGCGCACCGGCACGACGATTTCGCGGACCAGAGCCTGGAAGAAGCCGAATTCATCGCCGGCGATCTCCGCGGCAGGGGTCCCCTCCTCGATGAGCACGGCGCCGGCTTCCTCGCGGAAGCCCAGCGAACGGATCCGCCGGAGGGTTTCCCTCCCGAAATCGTCGGGCGACTCGGCCTTCACCCGCTTGAACGTATCGATGTCCAGCAGCAGGGCGGCGACGCCCATCGTGCAATAGACCTCCCGACGCGCCCAGCGCAAGGTCTCCACCTTCGTGCGGAGGCAACGGAAGACCCCCGAGAGCGTGGGGGAGCCGTCCCAGAAGATCGTGGAGGCGAAATGGATGGCGGCTTCCTCCGACTGCACCAGGTCCGAACTGTCGAGCAGGTCGCGCCGCAGACCTTCCCAGTTGGTGCCCAAGGCCGCATAACGGGCCTCGCCGCTCTTGATGAACATGCCGACGACGTCGAGGATCTCCCGCAGCAGCTCGTAGGCGGCGCGATTGGCCCCGGGCGCGAGCCGATCGGGCTTCTTGAGAAATTCCTTGGAGATACGTTCCCGGTCCCAATAGACGTTGGCGCCGTCGTTGGTCGCGGACCTGCACTCGGACAAGTAGCCGCAAGCCAGGGCATGCATGACGTGCGAAAGCGAGTTGAAGCGCAACCGCACCGGATACCGGTTGTTCTTCACGTAACTTGCTTCCACGTATCGCGTTACGCAACCGGAGGCGTCCGCCCCGGCAGCGAAGGGATTCAGGGAAATCACCCCGGGCTTGCCCCGGTAGAGGAAGGTCACGGGCTCCGCCTCATCCCAGGTGAGCAGCGTGCTATGCTCGCCCTTCGGGCCCGGCTTCAGCTCGGCGTCGAGGTAGGAAGCGAGCAAGGTGGACTTGCCCGATTGCGAGGGGCCCCAGACCGCCAAGGTCTTCCGTTCCCCGGCCGCGGGGCGGCGCGCGTTCGCGACGGCGTAGAGCGAATCGAGCCAACTGCCCCGGGGCAGCGCATGGTCGGGATGGTCCTTGATCCGCTGGACGCCGAACTGCCAATACCAATCGAGGGATTGGGCTAGCTTGGGCGGGGAAAGCTCGAAGCACAGGGGCATGGCGCAGACTCACGGATTCGGGGGCTTTTTTCCAGAAGTTTCTTCAAAAGAGGCCTTGGGACGGGGTAAGGATTGCTTAAACCTTTATACTAAAATATAAGACCTTGCGCATTAGCGACTTACGCGTCGGCCTCCGGAGTCCACCGGGACGGGCCGGGGCGAACGGGCTTTTCCTTGTTGTCGCCCCCTCCCCGAAGGCCAGATTGACGGACCTTTCGCCCTCCGCCCGGCCCCACCCACGCACCGCCCAAGTTCCATGGCCTTGCTTCCAGACGGACACCAGATCGGCGGGACCCTCGAGGTCGAGAAGCTGATCGGCGAGGGGGCCTTCGCGGAAGTCTACCGGGTGCGCCATCGCTTCCTCGGGCGGCAGGCGATGAAGGTGCTCAAGCAACCCGGGATGACGGAGGAGACGATCCATCGGATGCTGGCCGAGGCCATCCTGCTGTCGCAGCTCGGCCACCCCAACATCGTCCGCGTCTTCGACGCAAATACCTTCAGCCATCGCGGCGTGGAGCGCGGTTATTTCACCATGGAATACGTGCCGGGGGGCACCCTGGAGGACCTTTGGCATGCGACGGGCAGCGCCCCGATGCGCGCGCGGACGGCGGTCGACCTGATCCGCCAGATCTGCCAGGGCCTCCATTGCGCCCATTCGCAGACGCCACCCGTGGTGCACCGTGACATCAAGCCGCAGAACATCCTGGTAGGTTACGAAAACGATGGCCTGCGCGCTCGCCTCAGCGATTTCGGCCTGGCGAAGCAGGCGAACCGCCTGACTTTGCTGGCCACGGCGGCGGGGACGCTGGCCTACAAGCCGCCGGAGGCCTTGGGCGAGGTCGCGGCCGACTCGCCCGCCTCGGACATCTGGGCCTTGGGAGTGACCCTCTACCGCTTGCTGACCGATGAACTCCCCTACCGACCCGCGGGCGACTGGGGTTGGCATCCGAAATCCTTCCAACGCCGACCACGGCCGCCGTCCGCGATCCATCCCGATGCCGACGAGGCCTTGGACGCGATCGTGCTGCGTTGCCTGGCGGTGCCCCTCCACGAGCGCTACCAATCGGCCGGCGAACTCCTGGCCGCCCTTTCCGGCTGGAAACCCACCCCCGGGAGCCCGGACGGGAAGGCGCCGACGGCGGCGAGCCCCGCCGACCACCGCGAGCAGGCCCGCGCCGCGGGACTTGCGGCCGAGGCCAAGGCGCTCGCGGCGCAGCATCGCCTGGCCCAAGCGGCCGACACCATGGAGGAGGCCTTCCTGCTGGACCCAGCCCTCCGGGACCGGTTCGAGCCCCGCGTCATCCTCTGGCGCAAGGGCTTGCTTGGGTGATTACATTAACTTTTCTCAATAAGAGCATTTACCGCCTTGCCGACCGCCCCCGACCATCTTGACGAAGCCGTCCGCGCGGCCGCCCAGCGGGACGCGCTGCGCGCCAACCCCTTCCGGTTGTCCGGCGCCCGGATCGACGAGGGCGCGCGGGCGCTCAACCAGCGGCTCGCGACGCTGAAGATCATGGTCGAGATGGACCAGTTCCCCGAGCACGGCTTCGCCGGCGAACGCCCCGACGAGGGCGCGGTCCGCCAGGCGATCGAGCGCGTGAAGGATCCGGTCAAGCGGCTCGCGGACGAGTGCCTCTGGTTCTGGCCGCTCGAACTTGGCCAACCCGACGCGGCGCTGGAGGCGATCGCCGCCGGCAACCAGCGCGAGCCCATCGCCATCTGGCAGCAGATGTGCCCGCACGCGACGTGGGGACCGATCGCGCGGCATAACTTGGGCCTGGTCGCTTTCCTGGAGGCGACCGAGAAGACCACGGCCTTCCTCCAGAAGGCGCGGGACGCGGCGCGGCCGGAGGCGATCGGGGCCGCCTGGATCGAGGCGGCCAACAACCTGGCCGCGATGGCCGACTCCCTGCCGATCGAGGATTTCCTCCGCAGCCGGCTCCGTGCCTTGGACGATCCCCGCCTGAACGTCCGGGCGGCGACGGTCGTGCAGGTCGCGCTGCCCCGCGCGGTCGGCCGACAGGCGGCCCTGGCCGCCCTGGCGCTGCACGACGCGAACTGCTACGCCTGCAAGACGGTGGCGTTCTGCGCCGACAAGCTGGCGGGCGACGAACTCGCGGGGGCCTTGCAGGAACTGCTCCGGGCCGACCTCGAGGCGCTCCAGGACTTCAGCCGGCAACCGCCCACGGGGGACCCCCGCCGACTCTGGCGGGAACCGATGGAACGCCTGATCGGAACCTTCACCAAGCTCGACATGTTCCAGGGCGGCAAGGTCCGGGCCGCCGACGTCGCCAACGCCTGCAGCCGCCGGCTACGGGGCTACGCGGTCGAATGCGCCAATGAGCACGATGACTTCGCGGTCTCGTTGGAGATCCTGAAGGCCCTCCTGCCCATGGTCACGGGCGAGGAACTCGACCGGGTGAAGAAGGACCTGCAGACCGCGACCGAGCTCCTCGCCAAGAAACGGACGGCGGCGGAGGTCGAGGGGCCGATCCGCGACTTCCTCGGACGGCTCGACAAGCTGCACAAGGCGACCGTGGGCGACCTCAAGGCTAAGGCCAGCGGACGTGACCCCGTCGCCGCCCTGCTCGCGCAGGGCCGGGCTTTCCTCGCGGAGATTGAAGCCCTCAAGCAAGGGCCCGCCCCGGCCGCTTCGGCCGAGAAAGCCCGCCAACGGCTGGCCTTCGTCTTCCGGGACATCTCGGTGGAGCTGAACAACAAGCTCAAGGACTACGGCGCCGCCCTGTTGATCTGCGACTTCGTGCTGACGTTCGCGACGGCCGAGACCCGAGATAACCTCCTCATCGGCCGCGCAACCTTGCGCCAGAACTACGACATCGCCCGGGAGGAGAAGCATGGGCCCTACGCCGGCACCTACCTGAACAGCACCGGGGAGTGCCTCCTGCGGGGTCTGAAGTTCGCCGCCGGCGGCGCCCTTCTCGGCGGACTCGTCGGGCAGCACGTCGCCGGGGCCATCCTGGGCGGCCTCCTCGGCGGCTGCGCCGGATTTTTCTACAGACCATGACCACCACCCCACCCCAACGCCCCGGAGTACTGCTCGTGAGCAACGAGCTATTCCTGCTCAACGCGGCCTCCCTAAAGCTGGTGCAGGTCGAAAAGCCGGCCCAAGGTGGCGGGCAGGCCGGCGCCCCGGGCACCTTCCCGCCGCCGACCGAGCGCATCCTGGCCTTGGCCAAGGTCATGGGCGAGCTCGGGGTCGGGCTCTGGCGCGCCCGCCAATCCCTCGAAAAAGATGCCGAGGGCGAACCGGTCGACCGCCGGATGCACCGCGCCCTCGAGGTGATGGAATCCGCCCTGAAACAGGCCGGCGTCGAGGTGATCGACCGCACCGGCACCAACCTCAGCCTCGGGCACTACCGCGACATCGTGGTCATCGCCACCGAGCCCTCCGCCGACGTCCAATCCGAACTCATCGTGGAAACGATCAAACCGGCGGTCCAATGGCGGCATGGCTTCCCACACGTCGCCCCGGAGGTGGTGCTCGTGCAGCCGAGCGAGGTCGTGACCAAATCCCCCCTTTCCACCCCCAACGCCTGAACCGCATGAGCAGACAGACCTTCGACTTCGGCATCGACCTCGGTACGACCAATAGCGCCATCGCCCTGCTGGAGGGCGTCCGGGCGCGCATCCTCAAGAACCAGACCGACAACGACATCACCCCTTCCGCCGTGCACTTCGACCGGCAAGGCGGGGTGGTCGTCGGACAGATGGCCAAGAACAAGATGGGCGCCAGCGGACGGGAGAAAACCCAGATCGAGTTCAAGCGGATGATGGGCACGACCAACACGTACCGCTTTGCGGACGCCAAATTGACGAAGCTCCCCGAGGAACTGTCCGCGGAGGTGTTGCGTTCGCTGCGCCAAGACGCCGAACGCGTGACCGGGGAGCTGCCCAAGGCCGCGGTCATCACCGTGCCTGCGGCCTTCGAAGCCCACCAGTGCTCCGCGACGATGAAGGCGGCCGAACTGGCCGGCTTCGCCCAGGCGGCCCTCCTGCAGGAGCCGGTCGCCGCCGCGCTCGCCTATGGCTTCCAGGCCAACGATACGAAAGCCTATTGGCTGGTCTACGACTTCGGCGGAGGGACGTTCGACGCCGCGCTCATCAAGGCCCAGGACGGCGCCGTCGCGGTCATCCATCACGGCGGGGACAACTTCCTGGGTGGCTCCGACATCGACTGGGCCGTCCTGGAACAGTTGGTGCTCCCGAAGATCCATGCGGCCTACCCCGATTCCGCCGGGTGGCTGCGCTTCGCGGACAAGCCCGAGGAATCGACGGCGAACATCTTCAAGCTGAAGAAGGCGACGGAAGAGGCCAAGGTGCAGCTCTCGCAGACGGCCACCGCCGAGGTGGCCTTCAGCCTGCTCAAATCGCCGGACAACGCCGACACCATCGACGGCGCCGAAGCCGGCATCACGATCACCCGGGAGGAACTCATCCACGTGGCCACCCCGATCATCGACCGCTCGATCGACATCTGCCTGAAGGTGCTGACCGAAAAGGGCCTCCGGCCCGAGGCGGTCGAACGGATGATCCTGGTCGGAGGTCCGACCAAGGCCGAGTATTTCCGCGCGCGGCTGCGCGAACGGATCGGCATCCGCCTCGACCATAGCGTCGACCCCATGACGGTCGTGGCCACCGGCGCCGCCATCTTCGCCGGGACGCAGAAGATCGCCGGCGACGCCCCCAAGGCGACCAAGGGTCAATTCGCGATCAACCTCAAATACGAGGCCATGGGGGCGGAACCCGAGCCCGTCGTGGGCGGACGCGTTTCCGGCGTCGAGGAGATGTCCTTCGCCGGGTGGACGATCCGGTTGCTCGAGAAGGAGTCTAACTGGCAGAGCTCTGCGATCCCGCTCAAGAAGGACGGGGCGTTCATCACCCAGGTCCGGGCCGTGGTCGGCCGCCGCAACACCTTCACGATCGAACTGCGCGACCCCAATGGCGCGCTCCAGACCTGCTCGCCCCAGACCTTCAGCTACACGGTCGGAGCGGTCTCCCAAGGACAGCCCCTGATCAACAACCTCTCGATCGGCCTCTCGGACAATTCGTTGGAGCTGCTGTTCGAGAAGGGGCAGACCCTGCCGATCCGCAAGCGGGCGCGTACCTTCAAGACGACCGAAGCGCTGAAGGCCGGCGATTCGGCTACGAGCATCAAGATCGCCCTCGTCGAGGGCGACCAGGGGAAGGCGGACCGCAACCGCTATGTCGGCGACATGACCATCCCGGGCACGAAGGCCAAGCGCGACCTGCCGAAGGGCAGCGACGTGGAGGTCGAGGTCCGCATCGACGAGAACCGCAACATCAAGCTGCTGGTGTTCATCCCCGCGCTGAACGACGAATTCGAGCATAAGCTCGACCTGCGCAAGCACCGCACCGACCTGCGCGCGATGCGCGGGCAATTCGAGGAGGAGACGCGCCGCTTCGGCTATCTGCTCGCGAAGGCCGCGGAGCCCGACCCCGTGCTGGTGGCCAAGATCGAGGATGAGCTGATCCCCTCCCTGGAGACGCTCCTGGAGCGGGCCGCCGCCGACGAGGGGGCCCTGGAGAAGTTCGACCAGCGGCTGCTCGAACTGCGGCTGGCGGTCGACGGCATCGAGGATTCCGCCCGGTGGCCACAGGCGGAGAAGGAACTGCGCGAGTGGATGGGCTGGTGCCAGAAGGTATTGGACACGGGGGAGGTCGACGGCCCGGCCGCCGACACCCTGCGCAGGCTGATCGGCGAGGGCGAACCGGTCATCGCGCAACGCCGCACCGAAGCCGCGATCGAACTCACCCAGAAGCTCAAGGGAGCCCATTACACGGCGATCCAAAACCAACCCGGCTTCTGGATCGGCAGCCTCAAATACCTCGGGAGCAAGATCGAGGTCATGTCCGATCGCCAACGGGCGGAGCGCCTGCTGGGGCTGGGCCAACAGGCGATCCAGCAGGGAGACGTCCCCGCGCTGCGTTCGGTGGTCCAGCAGCTCTGGAGCTTGATGCCCAATGACGACGACCAACAGGAATTCCGCCGAGGCATCGGAGCCAATATCCAATGAGCCCGGAATCCGACCCCCTCCTGGAGGCCCAGGCCCTCATCGGCGAGGCGAAGCTGATCGCGCTGTTCAGGTCGGGCCGCCGCAAGGACGCCTTCGAGTCCGCCCTCAGCCGCCACCCGACCTTGGCCGCCGCTTTCCTTACCGAGGCCGCGGAGGAACTTAGGCATAGCCTCAACCCCGCAGCCTTGCGAAAGCGGGCTCGGCTCCTCGAGGTGGCCGCCGAGACTTTGGGCCGCCTAGACCCGCCGGTGCCTACGCAGGGCGAAGCCATCGCCTGGCTGCAGGCGCGGGCGACCGAGGCCCGTTCGCAGGCCAGGGGTCTTTGGTTCGCCTATGGTTTCGTGGGACTGCTGGGGCTAATCCTGGTGCTCCTGCCGGCCTTACTCCAGCGCGACTGACATGCCGACCTCGCATGCCTTGGCTCTGGCGCTCCAGCTGACGAACCTCGAGGCCCGCCACCTCCAGGCCGAGAAGCTCCTGCCCGACCATCTGCTGCTTGGCTTGCTCAAGCTCGTCGACGTGGACTTGACGGAATTCCTCCAGACGCTGCCGACCATGGAGGCAAGCGCGACCCGCGGGGAGATCCGGACCCTGGCCGCGGTCTTCCAGGGCACCTCGGTCGATACGACGACGCTGCGGCGGGCTCTACGCCGCCGATTGAACCCAAACGGACCCTCCCGGACGCCAAGCAAGCATAGTCCGCCCCCTTCCCTCGCCTACACCGACACCTTGGCACGGGCCGACGTCCAGACGACTTTGCCGACGTTGGCGTTGTTGACCTGTGGTCTCGAAAGCTGCGGGGAGCAGACGATCGAATTGCTTCGCGAGTCGGGTCATGACCTCGACCGGCTCCGGCTGGCGGCGGCGCGCCACCAAGAGGGCGCCGAGGCCGCCGGGGATTGGATGGCCCTGATCCGCGGCATCGCCAAGCTGGCCAAGGACTGGGAGGGACTGCCCAAGGCGTCCCCGCCGGCGCTCAGCACGATCTGGCGCAGGCTCCTCGCGCAGACCCAACTGCGGATCGAGGCCAACGGAAGCCTTCATGCCATGCTCGGCAAGAAAACCATCCTGTACGCGCCGTCCGCGCTGCGCGCCGAATGGGCGGAACTCTTCGGCGAGGATCTCGCGGCCTCCTTGGCTCAGTTCGCCGGACAGGCGCGCGACGCGGGCCAAGCCGTCGTAGTCCCCGCCGACGAACTCTAGGGTCGGGTCAGCGCTGATGCTGCCGGGCGTAGACGTGCATCGCCTCGACGATGGCGTTGTGCTGATCCACGTAACTGTTGAGGGACGCCTGCTGGACGCGATAGCGTTCGACCACCTGGTTGGAAAGGCCGACTTGGGCGTTGTATCGGTCGACCGAGAACTCGTCGCTGCGGTCCAAGGTCGCCCGCATGAGGCGCAGCTGCGCCTGGTTGCTGTCGATCTCGGCCGACAAAGCCTGGCAAAGGGCGCGTAGACGGGTGATGTCCGCGTCGTGCACGTTGGCCTGGCGCTTCATCTCGCAAAGATGGTCGAAGGACCCTTGGCCATCGAGGACGTAGGTCGTGCCGTCCAAGGTGAAGCTGTAGGTGGTGTAACCCCGGCCACGTCCGGAATTGGTCGCCCGAGGGGTCGCGGCGTAGGAGATAGGCGCGGGGGAAACCGAAGGAGCGACAGGGGTGGGAGCGGCGACGACCGACACCGGTGCCGCAACCGGTGGCGTCACCGGGTCGGGCGGACGGGTAATCACCGGGGCGGGCACGGTACTTTCGAACGAGGACTGCGGGCGCGTGACCACCGGGGCCGGCACAGTGCTTTCAAACGATGACTGAGGGCGAGACCGCGGAGCCTCCTCGTCCGTGATGAGGCGGACCAAGAAACCGAGGGCAAGCGCTCCAAAAAGGGTGACGACGAAAGGATAATCTCGAAGTTTTTTCCAATCCATGGAGCCTGGCTGAAGACGATGATGTCGAATCCGAGAAGCGCCTGGCAAGCGCTTTCCCCGCCGCTCCGCCCGACCCCGAGACGGCTTTTCAGCCGTGTTTACCTCGCCGGAGCTGGCACAGGTCCTGATAGTCCTGGGCCTTGTTCAGGTCCTCCGAGTATTCCCTGAAGTAAAAGTAGCATTCGACATAGTAAGCCACCCAGCTGATCATCGAGAAGAGTCCACCGGTGAAGATGGAAACGCCCAGGAAGATGAGGAGCCACATTCCCCACTCCCTGTCGCGCTGCCAATAGCTGACCAGACTCCCGATCGCCGCGGCGGCGAACAGCACGGACCAGATCGGGAAGGTCTGGAAGAAACCATCGTAGGGGTGATAGCGCAGGCGGCCGGCCTTGACGGGTAAGGCTTTGAGCGCCTCGAAATGGGAACGATCCATCAGCGACGGCGGTCGGAAGGAATAGACGGTGTAGGAAATCTTGGCCATAGGCAGGGAAGTTAAGAGCGCGCGACGTCCGGACAAGGCCAGGAATCACGGGGGATTGGGGCGATCAAGCCGGGCGAGCGGATGGTTCAGAACTCGTCCTCATCGATCTTCTGCATGCCCCCGCCCCCGCTCCCGCTCCGGCCATAAGTCTGGAAGAAAGTCACCGAAAGACGCTGGTTCGAGCCGATGTAACTCGTGTCGGCGGCCCGGAAACTGGACCGAGACCCGAAGTAATGCTCCGTACCCCGCCACTCGTCCCCCGGGCCGCTGACGTACTTGAGCCGATATCGACCGGGATCGACCCCGAGTTCATAGGATTCCCCGGCACGGAGGTAGACGGTCGCGCGGGTCATGCCGGAGGAATCCTGCACCTTCACATAGGCCGGATGCGGCAGCTTGTTGGTCATCTCCAAGGCCGATTCCGTCCGGCCGAAGCCTCCCGATTGGAGTTTGCCGAAAGGCTCGGAGACCCGCGCCACCTCGGGGCGGCGCGGGGCGACGTAGCCGGTCGCCGGTTGGCTGAGCTTGGGGGCGTCGGAGTGCTTATCGTTGCATTTGCTGATCGCCGCGATGACGGCGAAGACACCCAGAAGGACGAGGCAGCCGCACCCGCGATCCGACGCGCTCATCTCAGCGGCGCGTGACGATCCACTGATGGCCCCGCGAGCACTTGTACTTGTCGCCCGCCATCGAGAGCCCGTTCATCATCACGAAACCCAGGCATTCAAAGCCGGTGTTCGCATTCACGAACGGGCACTTGGAAGGCATGTAGGCCGACGGCTCGTGATGCTCGCAGGCGGGGGAGGAGGCCCCGAGGGACAGGGTGGCGCCGAGGGCGAGCAGGAGGGCAAGGTAACGCATGCCCCATCCCATCCCCGGGCCGGCCGCCCGTCAACGCGCTTTTTAGAATAAAGTTGTAAAATAGCGGCGCGGCGGGATTTGACCCGGCGGAGGACGCGGCCTAGCGTGCCACATGCCCCACGAGCTCATCAGCCTCATCAGCAACCCCACCCTCCCGGTCGCCTTCTCAAGCCGGATGCGCGACGATGACCCTCGCGGATGCATCCTCGCGAACGAGGAGTACTTCCTGGTCTTCGAGCATCGGCCCTTCACCGTCCAACAGATGAACGAACTGGCGCTGAAGAAGTCGGCCACGCAGTTCCCGCTGGAGTACCTTTACGCCGCGAGCTTGTTCTACCGGAAGTCCCGGAATCCGCATTATCGTTCAGCCCGCCCGATCTTCGCCTTCTGCCTGGAGTACACCGAGTTCACTTGCGCCATGAAACCCCAGGGCTTCTGGGCCAAGCTGACCGGTTCCGCCAAGGAACCGGCCGAGGTCTTCTCCGCGGTGTTCTCCGCACGACGTCGCCTCAACATGGGTAAAGTCCCGAACGACTTCACCGACAAAACCGCCCTTAAATTCCTCTTCGAGCAGATGTGCGAACA
>JACCDW010032590.1_pt1 | contig 17890 bp, 16 predicted proteins | sample 7449781 | NCBI WGS metagenome assembly JACCDW01 (sample SAMN15323449, study PRJNA562643) | freshwater metagenome | isolation source: river surface water | place: USA:Blue River Watershed | collected 2017-08-18
GAAGGCGCCGAACCGTGGAAAAATGTTCTACGACTTACATGGAATTCCTATAAAGATCGCTATGAGGCCCTTAATCAGGTAGTCAGTAGCAGCGGCCAGTCAAAAGATTTTATGAAAGATCTTGGAAATGGCTTGAAAGCACAAGTTACTAAAAAAGGACCGTTGCTTATACAAGAAGCTGCTGAAGAAGGAGGTAAAGCCAAATTCTATGGCTGGCCTCAAGGAGTCACATTCACTGATATCACACCTGAAGTGGCTCGTCAATTTATTACTCGCTCTATTGCAGCTATTCCAAAAGTTGGAACACATGAGGGCGAACCTATTACTAAGCATAAAGGTCAATATGGCGAATATGCTAAATGGAAGGATATTTCAGTTCCTTGGAAAGAGGCTGATACATTGGAAACTATTATTGAGAAAATTATTGCTAAGGGTGGATCTGGCTTCGCAGGAGCACAAGCAGGCGCACAAGGAGGTGGAGCAGGTTCCGCAGGAGCACAAGCCCAGACTGTCGGTCCATTTACATTTAAAACAGGTCCTTACGGTCCATATATGTATAAGACGGAGCTGAAGACGAAGAAATTTGTTTCAGTACCAGCTGGTTTAGATGCAAGCAAACTAACTGTCAGAGAGGCAGATGAAATTTATAAAAAAGGTCTTGAAGAAAAGGCTGAGAAGGCGAAGAAAGGTGCTCAATGGGCTGCAGTGAAAGCAGCTAAAGGGCGTTAATTAAATTATTAAAAACTATACATAATTTTTAGTAATATGTCCTTAAAAATCACATATGAAGCATATGGAAGAACAGGAAACAATTTAATTCAATTTGCAACATGTAAATTGATTCAAATAATGTTTGGACGACATTCTTTTGTTTTTAATAAAAAACTAGCAGATTATTATATTTTAGATGATAAACTTTATCAAAAATTAATTAAAGGTGATAGGGACACGGAAGAAATTGTGAAGAATAGGAATATATTGTGCCAAGGATATTTTCAAGATGATCGTCTTCTTCTTCGCTTCAGAGAACAACTAGTAGAAGAAATTATGAAGAGTAGAGACACTATTTACGATAATAATTGTCGCAATCGTAGTCTTCACTCATTCTTCCAGACTATACCTCTGATCAATCCTTCAGAAAAAGATATTGTAGTTAGTCTTCGTCTTGAAGATTTCTTCCATGCAGATGCATCTTCCACAAATATTATTCCTCCACAATTCTATTTGGACATATTATCCTATCAAAAGTATGAAAGATTAATTATAGTATGTAAGCGTCCTTCATCTGATCCAAAAGCCGATTGGGAAAAGAAATATTTATCCAAGTTTATGCATCTAAAACCTTTAATTACTCACGGTACTGTGGAACAAGATTCCGCTCTCATACGAGTTGCACCAAGATTAATTCATTCTAATTCAACTCTCTGTTGGTTTAACAGCTATCTTAGTAATAAATTTCAACGATTTATTCCTGATACGGGTTTCTATCCTGAACAAAGACTTGGACTTATTGATCCAGATACTGATATTTTAATTAAAGTTAAACCAATGACACATAATGAAGTTTTACATTTATAAAATTGATTAAATTTTTAATTATGTCAGAAGTTTACTTACAATGTGTGATATTCAACAATTATCACATTTTAATTTGACCCATCATGTTAATTATAATAAGACACCATTTCATACTTATATAGGATCGCGTCTACAAATCTGCGTGGATGAAATTATTTCAGAATTCTATAATATTGATGGATTAAGTAAATATTCTGTAAGTTATTTGAAATATTTCTTTCAGACTATTGTGGAAAATATCTGGACCTTGAGGGATTTTAATACGACACTTGTTCCGATTATTTCAACACTTTTAGAATATATGCGTAAAAATGTGAAAAATAATAGTGAACTTAGTTCGCTTATAGAACAATATAATTCTTTGTTACAACTAGAAAATGGAGGTTAAGCCTGAAATTCCCCTAGATGGTATTGTTATACCAAGCGCAGGTGCGCCCAAAATTGATGAAAAACCCAAGAAAAAAAAGCCTAATAATGGCTGGACTATAGAGCAAGAGGAACTTGTTGCAAATTGGTCCGATGTAGCCTCTTGTTATAGGCTATTACATGATAAGACTGAAAAACGCTTCAGTCGTTTCAATATGGCTATGACCATTCCTGTAATTATGCTATCAACAATGACAGGTACGGCAAACTTTGGCATGGGATCTTTTTTTGGTGATGATGTTAAAAGTCAGAAGTTTGCTAATTTAGCTATTGGTGGTGTAAGTTTAATTGCTGGTCTAATGACTACTTTGGGCAACTTTTTGCGATTTGCCCAAAACATGGAGTCACATCGTGTATCATCTATTGCATGGGGAAAATTCCAGCGACGTATTGCGGTTGAATTGGCGCTCAATCCAAATGAACGCCAGGACAGTATGGATTTCATTAAGATGCTGAGAAATGAATATGATCGTTTAATTGAACAGGACCCTCCTATTCCTGAAAAAATCATTAATCAGTTTGAAAAACAATTTAGAACTATTCAGATCAAGAAACCCGATATCTGTAATCACTTGGAACGTACTGCAATCTATAAGATGAAGGCTGCAGGCTCTACCGCTGAATTAATGGAAGAAGATATCCCACCTCTAGTTGCCCCTGGATCTGCTGCTTCTCGTATCCAGAGCTTTATTATTAAGGCCAGCTCTGAAGCTAGTACTCCTAGAAATATTATTGATATTGCTGGAATTGTTGAGAGTCAGGAGCGCGTTTAAAAACGTGAATTAAGTTCTTCGGCATGATTGTGGGAAAACCCACAAAGTGCTTCGGTAGCTCGGCAGATTATATCTGTCAGCGTACGCAGCACTCTGTGCTTCGGTAGCTCAGATGGTTTAGAGCACACGGCTGTTAACGACAAAGATTCGGGCACCGTGAAGTCGTAGGTTCGATCCCTACCCGAAGCGTTCTTAATAAACTTTAAAATAAATTATAATGGATCCTATAATATATGTTCCATTACAATTTAATATTAATTTTTATTCATATTCAAAGACTTTTAATTGCGACGTCTTGTGACTCTGCGCCGACGCTTACCACCTTTCAAGTTCCGTGTAACTGCACAACGCGCACCGAAACGTCTCATTTGATCTTTATCTGAAGGATTGATTAGATCATAGGTTATTGCAAGTTTTGAAGGTGGTTTTAATGGAGCACCTCTATAAGTTATTGCAGGTTTTACCCTAGGTCCATATGTGATTGCAAGAGGCCATAATTCAGTATTGAGAGGTGAATTAGGACCCATAGCATATGTTGCAGCATTAGTGATTGTAGGATGTAATGATCTCATCACATTGGCATGTGACACAAGTGCATATGATCCATTATTTACAATTGAATTATAAATAGTATTAAGGAACTCAACAATATTTGGTTTGGATTTGGTTGCAGGATCTCTAGCGCTAATTACAGTGAAATCAACTGGATTACGTACAGTACCTGGTGGTGGCATAGGTCTAGGTTCTGATCCTAATTGTGACTCATACCAGGCTATTAGTGCAGGTAGTCCAATACTTTCATTTTCAATATCCAAGCCACCAAATGCACGTTCTTCTGAAATGTAAGGAATAACTTTGATTGGAGGATAATTTATACGAGGAACAACACTTGATCTATAGGCTCCTACATTTAATTCAGGGAAGAATTTACGAACAACATCTGGTTCGCCAAATACAATAAGAGCTGTTTCAATTGAACGTCTCAAGTATGAGGCAAATACCACTGGATATTCTCTTTGCTGTAACATAATACGGAGCTGTAATGCCTGTGATATACCAATATTAGCTAGAACAGGATCTTTACCTTCTGCTGTGGCTTTAAAGGCTCTACCAATCTGCGCACCGAGCATTGCAAATCCTTTTGACTTTTGTCTAACACCCTTTTCAAGATTTGCACATGAGAATCCATGACGGATTATATCAAGATTAAATGTCTTTTCTGCAGGGACTGGTGCTCCTGGTGGTTCAGGGACTCCTGCAGGTGTTCTAGGTGCAGGGGCTGGTGGTCTTGGTGCTACTACAGGTGCTCTAGGTGCTCCACCAGGTGCTACTACTGGTGGTGCAGGAACAGGTGTAGGTGTTCTAGGTGCTACTACAGGTGTTCTGGGTGCTACTGCAGGTGGTGCAGGAACAGGTGTAGGTGTTCTAGGTGCTACTACAGGTGGTGCAGGAACAGGTGTAGGTATTCTGGGTGCTCTAGGTGTTCCACCAGGTGCTCCACCAGGTGCTACTACAGGTAAGGCTCTTACAGCTGGAACTCTTCGTAATCTTGGATCTAGTCTTACATAGGGCCCAGGAGCTGGCAACCCATTCAATGTATTTATAAAGTCAGCAGGTCTCAAAGTATTACCATCTGAAATCCATCTTTGATAAGTAATAATTGGTTTAATAAAATCTCCTCTAGCATCTGTAACGTGTCTGATCATGCCTCTAATCACATTTCTTTTATTTATATAAGGTGCTTTATATAATCTAATCATATTATCAAATGGTATTGCATTACCAAATGCATGTAGAACTGCAAACCATGTCATATTGAATAAATCTCTTTGTGCTTCAGGCACAACAGGGGGGCGCATATTACCATCAAACCAATTTCCCATTATTTCTGGCTGGAATTTATTAATCAAGAACATTAATTGAGGATGCATATCAACAATTAGATCCTTTTCAAGAAGGAAACGAAGAGGTTCAGAATTGTCTGCTAATTGATCTTGTTTAACAGCTCTTGCTGAAGGAGATATAATTACACCTGCAGGTGTTATAATCTTTAAATCACGAATTTTATAATATAAAAATGCAGTTTCTAAAATTTCAATATTATCAGCATTTCTGCGAATATATTCAGGATTAAAATTAGTATTACGTTCTGGATTTAATGCATATGTTCCTATATGATTGAAATAATTTTCACGATCACCTGCAGTGAATAATACAACTGCTGAATTAATATCCTTGGGAGCATTTACGCCGGCAATACCATTGTTTAATAATGGTATATTTGGATCTCTTTCTCTAATTTTACTAATTTCTATAGCAACAAACATTTTAATCGGCCCTGTTATTATATGATTAATACCTCTTTCAAAACCTCCTGCATTGGCAATAAGTCTTAAAATTCTATCCAAATGTCCAACAAGCATATTATAACCCTCATCCGTCAGTTGTAGTCTAAACACATTAAGTACAAGTAGTTTTCTTTTAACATCTGCATCAGCTGCTTCAGGCATAGCATCAATAATTTCTGTCCAATAATTCCATAGTTTAATAAATTTCTTCCAGAAATCATATTGCTCATCAATTGACAATTCCTCAAATTCATCAAATGGAATTCTGAATAATAATTTTGACCATATTTGTAGTTCTGCCCCATCGCCTTTTGTAGTTTGACCTAGATTAGTACTATATGTTCCATCGTCATCTTTGGCAAGCCTAGCGCCATTTGAATCTAAGAATACTGGGTCTACATTAATATGTAATTCGTCAATTAAATAATCATAATCAATTGGATCATATGCAAAACCTTCAAACAATGTTGCATTATGATATTTTGGTGGCAGATTTGCACGATTTATGAAATTAATTGGGTCTCCCGCGGCAGGTCTAGCGGGTGGCGGTGGAGGAGGTGGTCCAGCAGGTGCTCCTCCAGGTGCTCCTCCAGGGGCTGCACGACCTAGTTTAAATCCAATCCGTGGTCCTGCGCGTAAGCGACCTCTTGGTCTTTGAACTAAGCTGGCATCTGGAGCAACAGGAGGTGGTCTTGGAACTAAACCAGCATTAATAGCTGCTGGTACAGGTGGTGATCTAGGTGCTACTACTGCTGCTGGATCTGGATCTGCACTCCAAACAACTGGATCATCTACAAAAATATGAGGTCTTCCCAATTCTAATTGTTCTGTTGCGCGTATAATTACATTATAATACCTCTCATTTACTAATTTTGTAGGATCATGAATAAGTTTTAGAATCTGAACTGGCCTTGTTATACCTCTTTTTATTAAACGATTAATGAAAAATGCAGCTGACATACCAACATCAACAAGGGCTAGACGTGGTGGGCCATCAACAGGGTTAGAACAACGTACAACAACACAGCCCTTTTCTTCTCCACATCCAGTGTAATCACCTTTTTCCATACCATCATCCATTGTATTTTGATATGAATGTGTTGGGCAATGTCCAACAACTGTTAATTTAATTGGTGATCCATTAACTAATCTACATCCTCTACTAGGTTGTTCAGCATATATACGATTCCATAAAACAGAGCTATCATTAGTAGAACCATTGATTAAAATATTTCTAAAAGACTGAATTACATCATGATCTCTAAGTACATTTCCTGGTTTTCTATTAATAAGATTTTGTATATCTGTTATTTGATCTAATTTAATTTGATAATTATTTGCACCCTCATATACATGGAATCCTGCATGAATACATGAAACTTCTTTACTACCATCTTTTATTAAATTAATAAAAATATATGGAGAATGACTATATAATGCTCTGAAACATTCTTTTGAATTATTCCAGATATTAAGTGCTTGACCTAATTCTTGATTACTATTTGGCCCTACATTAAAGAATTGCTTAGCAGTTTCATGTGAATATTTCCATCTAACACTCCTTTCTTTAAAAAGTTGTAAAGTATCTGGATTATTAGGAAGCGGATTTATGAATGTTTCTATACCACCAATTGGTTCAATACAATGATTACCCATTGTAAATAAAACTTCAGAACCATGTCTACGTGCGCTTAGACGTAAATTATAGAGTAAAATCAATAATAATATTTCAAATGTTCCTTGTGGATCTTCTACTTCTGATATGTTACGACCTAATTCACGTTTTCCATCAATCAAGTCGCCTACAATTATAAACAAAGTTCTAGGATGTGCTGGATTCCACATAATATTTTCATATACTGAATAGTCATATATATCATTAGTAGTCCAGTTGTAGTCGGGCCTATTAATAACTGCTAAACCACTTGTTGTAATTATGCTCATAAATTTACGTAAATCTGCATGAATATCACTTGTTATATATACAGTATCATATTTAGTTGCATCAATATTGTTATTTAAGTTACCAAAGTTGGCACCAACTATCTTTCTCTCAATATCTGGTAGGCCTGCTATCAATAATTTTTTTTGCTCACCCAATCCAGGTCCAATAAGTGCATTCAAATCTGCTGCTGTAATACGGTGTCCTGGTTCAATAGGTATAGGCCTTATATCTCTTACAGGAGGTGGTCCTGGTCTTACAGGGGGTGGTCCTGGTGGTCCTGGTCTTGCAACTGGTGGTCCTGGTCTTACAGGGGGGGGTCCTGGAGGTAATAGAGGCTCACCTGTTCGTCTTAATCCATATGCAGCGGCACTAGCTAGAGCACTTGCTGCTCCCAATGGTAATAATACATTTGTAGCAGTTGGACCTGTAGCAGGACGAGGAGGTGGAGGTGGAGGTACAGATGGAGGTACAGATGCAGATGCAGGCGGAGATGCTGGCACATAACGACCCATTACAGAACTAATTGTACTTGGTGGTATTATACCTGTAGGTGCAGATCTTGGCCCTATGGCACTTGGTTCAAAACGACTTCTTAGACTTGAAACACTACCAATTCTTCCTGTATTTATATTTGCTGATCTATTTCTAGCAGATGTTGGAACAGGAAGAGGTGCCACAGATGCAGGTGCCATGGGCTCAGCAATAGGTGTAGGCGATGATACTGGACTTGTAAATTCTCCAACAGGTGAATCAACTACAGGGAGTCTAGTCGCCCGTGGTTCATGGTTAAGAGGGCCAGTAGCAGCACCTGTTCCTCCAGGATATGCTTGAAAAGGCATACTATTTAATGGATTTGTATTACCTGCAATTGTTGTAGAAGTAGGTAATACATGTAATCTACGTCCTGTTTCTGAATTATATATTTCTATACCAGGTGGTAATCCAGTCATACCTCCAGGTGGAGTATTTATAGATTGATAAGGTGCTGGTAATGCACCTGTTCTAGGATTAGCAACAAATGTATTTCCATTCCAAACATAATTCCATGCACTTGTTTCTGTGTTAGTAGGAATAGGTGCTCTTGGATCAACTAATGCATGGCTAGTTCTAGCTACTTCTCCAGATGTATATGGGCCTCCAATTTGAGACATATTTAAATATGTACCAGGTGCTCCTAATCCTGGTATTCCTGGTGGAGCATTAATTGATTGACGAGGTGCTGGTAATACAGGTATTTCAGGTCCATATCCAACAACTTCTGAATTGTTTGGAATTCTATTAAATATAGAGTAATCTATACCTGGTATTGTTGATCGTATTTCTGGATTTGGATTAAATACTGCAGTGCTTATAGGCCCAGGTTGTCCAGGTTGTCCATGCATAGTCACTGCGCGACTATTATTACGAGTATTTGGCCTTGCACCTTGCGCTGTGCCTGCTGTTGCTGCAAGCAATCCTGTAGCTATTTTTCCCAATGTTCCACCAACACCACCATCTTGCTTAATATGTCGCGACAATCGCAAGGATCGCCTACGAGATCGCCCTCGGCCTCTCGGCCGCTTACTTCTACTCTTGTGTGCCATTACTACAATAATACCACAAAAATGTAGCTACATATATACTCTCTTTTATTCCTGCAACCAGTGTCGGCGGCAAACAGGAATATATTTATCTCCTGATCCAATTTCAACAGTATTATCTGTCCCAGCAATCTTTTTACTGAAATGTGCAGATGTTCCATCACGACAAACAGAACAATAAGATGATAGCCGGATTACTGATTCTGCATGAGGAATCAGCTGCAACAGCTGACCAAAAGGACGCCGCTGTGCATCCCCATCTAATCCACTAACAATTACTTGTAGTTTCTCATTATTATCCACCCAGGTTGTCACCTTTTCAAGCAAATCCGGATAGAACTGTCCCTCATCAATCACAATGACATCGTATGCACTAATATCATCAATCTCAGCTAGACTCTCTACTGCCTTGGCTGGAACTGTATCACGATCATGGGATGCAATAACATTAGTTCCATAGCGGACATCGTGTTTATAGTTGATGACAAGCACATTGAAGCCAATAGATCGGCTACGTCTAATATGACGTAAAAGCTCAGTAGTTTTCTGAGCAAACATACATCCTAGAATGACAGTCAAATGGCCCATTTTCCTATTTGTGTGCCTAGGATGCCGTAACTGTCAATTTTACCTGCTGCTGCGGCCATTACTCGTAAGTAAATATGAGGCGTTAATAGGATTATGCCTATAAAGCTAGAAGAGTTACCTTCAGTATGTATATCATTGGCCCGGCGCCCAGATCGTTGGTCAAGATTTATTGAACAGCCTGAAGTTAGGCGCGCGCTTCCGAAGATTGAGAAGTTTGCAGCAGTTGATGGAAAAACTATTAATCTGAGAGCAGATTCAAGGATCGCAGCATTCACGAAGAAGAATATTTTGAATAAGACTCGGCGCTCACACTATGAACTGGATTCAATTGGAGGTGTTGGCTGTGCGCTCAGTCATATAGCAGTCTGGAAGCAATTCTTGGACTCTGGAATGCCATATATGTTGGTCTTTGAAGATGATGCAGTGGTTTATCCTGGTTTTGTCGGCAAGGTAAATGCTGAGTTAGAGTCGGTTGGTGAAAATTTTGATCTGATTGTCTTAACGCGCGCCTATAAGCCCGCTGAGCCTTCACCGATGGCAACAGGTTTTGTTCGTGCATCGTCCTTCGTACTTGCACATTGTTATATCATTAGTCGCAAAGCTGCCCAGATTTTCTATGATGAGGCTTTGCCAATTACAGGTCATATTGATCTCTATATGTCAGCGCAATGTGAGATCAAGGGCTTACGCTTGCTCTGTTGCCGTGCTCTAGCAGCACCACAGGCAGGTGCGACCTCTGATATTGTCACTAAGCCAGTGTGTCATATATGTGATGTACCTGCAAATTACAATGAATCAATGGATTTAATGTATCGCTGGGATATGAAGGTTGCGCGAACTTGTCAGGCTGTGCTTGTAGTCGGTCTTATAGCATTCTTTGTACATAAATGGCGATCATCTGACTGAATTTTGTGCGATCGGTTGGCACTAAAATAAATCAGTAAATGAATTAATGATTTCACAGGGGCAAAATCAATTGTTACCAGAAGCAACAAGAGCTAATAGAAGACCACGCACACTCCGGTATGATATAAGTTCATTAGATAGAAATTTTCAAACAGAAACTTCAAACAAATTTCGCTGGCGTCTTCCAAATCCTATTCGCGAAGTCTGCGAATTAAGTATTGTAGCTGGATCAATTCCAATACCTGCATTAAATATTTATGAACAATCATCACAAACAGAAAACTTCAGTTATAATAAATTTACTGTATTATATAATGGAACACGTTATAATATTAGAATTACTCCAAATTATTATAATATTGTTACCGCACTTGCAAATGAAATAGAGACACAACTAAATACTGTAATTGGACCTGGAACATTTTCAGTAACAGTTTCTGCAAATAATAATTTGATTTTTAGTGCTAGCAATCCATTTTCACTTCTATTTGGAACAGGTTCTTATGTTGATCAAATTGATCCTATGACTAAGGCAGTTATAAAAGCAAATTCTCCTGCAATGATTATGGGCTTTTTACCAGCTACTGATTATTCTTCAACAATGAATCAAATTATCAGTCCAAATGCAGTTGATTTATATCTACTCATAAATCGGATATATGTCTATATAAATTATGATTCAACACAAGATTTAGTCAGTTTTGATCGTGGAATTGGTCGTCGCCAACCAACTGGCATCTTATACTATGACTATAGTAATATAAGTGATAGATTTAATTTGAATAAAGATACTTATCAACCAATTATTAAATTTCGCCCAACACCGATTGCACGTATTGCTACATTTGATATTCGCTTTGAAGATGTATTTGGGCGACCAATTAGTTTTCTTGGTCGTGAAACATCTCTTGTAATTGAATGTGTTTCATTGGAACCTTAAATAAAAAATTGAATATATCTACATATAATATTATAAAGTATAATTTGTAATCAATAACAACCATGGAATCTATGATCGTTAATGCTTATAAGGTTAATAACAACAGTACATACGTGAAGATCAGTGGAGCAGCAACAGCAGCTCCTCATGTTCCCGTCCATCTTATTGCAGTCATTGATGTCAGTGGCTCAATGGAAATCAATAATCGTCTCACAAATGTGAAACGATCGTTGCAGCATGTTGTGCCGCTGATGACAGCGGCCGACACCTTCTCTCTGATCTCCTTTAATGACGTCAGTCGCATCATTTGTCATAATGTTGCACTGACTGATGCAGGTAAGCGTCAGACGGAGGCCTACTTGGATCAGCTGGTCGCAGATGGATCAACAAATATGGGATCAGCTCTTATTGCAGCTCAAGATCTTATTGCACGTACTCCTCCAACACAAACAGTGTGTATGCTCGTTCTCACCGATGGTGATGCAAATGCGGGTATCACTGAAACGGAGGATCTGGTACGTCTTGCACGTTCAGATCGTGCTAATACCACAACTTATTCCATCGGATATGGATCGGTTCATAACTTTGAACTGATGCGTCGTTTGGCCCAGGAGGCGAATGGCTCTTATTCGGTGGTGGAAAACCTTGAACACGTTGCCACAGTATTTGGCGACATTCTGGGTGGAATTCTGTCAATTGTCGCACAGAACTGTGAAATCATGTTGCCCCCTGGGGCGACCGCAGTTACGCGACTTAAGACTACAGAGGATGCGAGTGGCACAAAGGTGCACATCGGCAATCTCTATCAGGGCTCTGAACAGGCCCTTATTGTAAATGGACTCCCCTTTGATCCTTCTGGATCACGAGTCCTAAATTATCGGTATTTCAATGTCGCAACGCGCTCTCTTGTTACAGGGACAACCGTTGCTGCAGTTGAATCCGATGTAGTAATTCAAGCTGATGCAGAGGCCTATATCCTTCGTCTGGATGCGGCCTCGGTGATGAATAACATCAGCAATGGAACAGTGACTTTGGCGGAACTGGATGAAATGATCCGTCGTCTCACTGAATTTCAACATGTCGCATGGGTGCCCGTCATTAAGGCGGAACTGGAGCGTGTCGCGGCTGATATGCGCGCACATCCTGGTATGAACCCATCATATCTGGTTCGCGGAGTAGCGGCCAACAATTATGCGGTACTTTCCATGGGCCGTGGTGTCTCAATGGCATCACAGCAAGTGGATTATTCGCAGGAGGCCGCTTCGGCGTTCTCCACTCCTTTCCAGAGAATGGTCTCTGGGTCAACGAGTCGTGCAGTTACTGGCGCCATCCCTCTTCCAATTAATGTTGGAGGTAGTGGTAGGCCACAGCTGTCACCAATTCCATCAATGACGGATGCAATTGCATCATTGATGACGGGTCATTCAGTCCCGAGTGTTATCATTCCCCCACCACCTGCAACATTTGAAGATATGGTGGATCCTGATCGTCCTACCACTCCTGTCGCGCAGATTCGTGGCCCACCTGCGGCCCCTCCTGTTCTGCGACGCGCTCGTGCAGTTATTAATCCAGCGCCGAGCCCTCAAATGGTTGATGAAGATGAACACATGAATCCAATTGATTAAATAATAAAATAATAAATAATAAAATAAAAGTAAATATTTTTAGTAGTTCAGCAAAAAAATGACTTAAACCTCCAACTGAAGATCAGGTAGAAATGTCTGAGGCTGCTGCAAATAAACATTATCTTTCTGATGGAATTGGTTGTGTGGAACTTCTAGAGACCTTCGGATCAGATCTAACAGTAGTAAATGCTGCGCGTGTATCATTTGCCAAGGAGAGCACTGAAATGTGCCTGGCTGATGAGAAGCTGATTAACTATTTGGCGAAGCACAATCATATTACCCCTTTCTTCCATCCCCAGATCCGTTTCCGTATTAAGATGCCGATCTTCGTGGCCCGTGAATGGTTCCGCCATCAGATTGGTCTTGCTCGCAATGAGGTTAGTCGTCGTTATGTGGATTTTGATCCTGAGCATTGGCTTCCAGTAGATGGTATTCGTGCCCGTGATCCAAAGTTGAAGCAGGGTTCTAAGGCTGAGAATATTGCTGATAATGATCGTGTCTTCGGGCTAATGGAGGATTTTACTAAGAGTGCTGTTGGTTTCTATAAGGATCTTCTTGCTCTTCAGGTGGCTCCTGAAGTGGCTCGGACTGTGTTGCCTCAGAGTATGTATACTGAGTTTATTGAGACTGGCTCCCTTTCGGCATACGCCCGTATTTGTGCTCTTCGTCTTGATCCGACTGCTCAGAAGGAGATCCGTGATTACGCTGGCATGGTTAGTCGGCTTCTAGAGGCGGCCTTCCCTGTAAGCTGGAAGGCGCTGGCTCCAAAGGCAGAGCCTGCAAAGCCTCAACTAAAACTTCTTGCAACAACAAATTCTATTGAAGCAAATGTGCAAGACCGAGATATTGCAGTTGAGGGAGAGACAATGAAGATCACTATTCGCTCTGCTCCACCAAAAATTGTAGAGTCGGTCCAAACAATTGATCCGGTTACTTTAAAGAAAACGGATGGACAGCCTCATGAATATCAATGGAGTTGTTAGTGAGTTATAAATTTTATTTTAAAATAAATATATAATAAAATGATTATACGTTTATGTAAATCCATTTTATTATTTTTTGGTCGTATATTTGAGACTAAGCGTCAGCGGATAGCTATTTTACCAGAAATAGATCCTATGGCTCCCCTAGAAGAGGCTGACGAATTAAGACGTATGAAAGTATGGGGTTACGGCCAGGATTTTGTTCCAAAAGATAATGATTTTGTAATCACAAATAGCCGCATCTAAGAGTCTAAAATTGATTTAATTTGTTATAATTAAGAAAATTATCTGATGTCTTCGGCTGATCAAGAGATTGTTGGTGCATGTTATATTTGCCTAGATGAATCACAAGCAGAATCACCTTTTGTCAATCCAAATCCTTGTAAATGTAAGGGGACAATTCGTATCCATGAATCATGTTTAACACAGGTAATGGACTATAGAAAATATTGTGGAATATGTAAAACAATATATGCCCGTTTTGTTGATGGGCTTGCAACAATAAAGGAGAAGCGATTTCTAGGAATTGGATATGAGCTTTTAATTGAATATACTGTTGATACTAATTGGAATAAACAAGGTCTAGAAAAACATTATCGTAAACGTGGCCAATACATTGATATTAATGGACAACTTGTTAATCCTGAACCGGTTTTAATTAAAACAATTCCGTATAAAGATGGAGTTATTCATGGAATTCTAGAACAGCTAGATATTGTAAATCCTATTATACCGAGAAGTGAATGTATAATTAGACAAACGATTCCATATGTTAATGGAAAAGTTCAGGGTCTTAGATCTGTTGTGTACATAGATACAATTGCAATAATACCCTATGTAGATGGATTAGAACATGGAAGAGCGATATATTCATTTATGAATGGTCGTCTTGCACAGAGTGCAAATTATGTGAATGGCACAATTATTGGACAAGTAAAATCATTTTATGAAGATGGGTCAATTCGTTCAGAGAAGAATTTCAATGATCGTGGTCAGCTTAATGGAATTGAAAAATACTGGTCAGAAGATGGTTTTGTGCGATCAGAGACTATATATATAAATGGAAAGCGTGAAGGTCTAATGAAGGAATATTTTGTCAATGGGCAAATTAAAGCGGAAACGAATTTTAAGTCATCAGTTAAACATGGATTATGTTCTAAATATAATTTAATTGGGATCAAAGTTGAAGAGATTAACTATGATATGGGATTAATAACTGGAATCTATAAATCATGGCATGATGATGGTACACCGCTGTGTGAAGCGGAATATATTAATGGTCTACGTTTTGGATATTATAAGACATGGCATGAGAATGGAATGCAGGCATCTGAAACTGAGTATATTAACAATAAAAGATATGGAGTATTCACTGAATGGGATAGTGCTGGTAATGTAATATCGGTTTTAACTTATGATGAAGATCCGTTTGAAGAGGAAGAAGAGAACGAAGAACTCTTTGAAGAATCTGATGAAGAGGAGGAAGATGAAGATGAAGAGGAACCTGAAGACGAGGAAGATGATGAATAATCATAAAATTGAATAATTTTTTTCAGGAAATAAGTAATAATTCTAAATGTCAGATAATGAAGAGATTCAAACATTTCCTGTGGTAGAGTTGCCGCCCCCTGAACCTCCCTTACCTGCAATGAGTCATTATGCACCCCCTCTTGAGGCAGTAGCTGAATATTATGCACCTGCACCTACACCACAATATCCAGTAATTTACACTTTACCTGTATCAAAGCCAATTACAACACGCTATGATTATTTAATTCAAATTAGTCGTCAATTTAAATGTCCAATTGATTCCCTGCAAATGGCACTTGGTCCAAACTTGCCAGTTCAGATCTTTTATTTGGCCTGTTTATCTGCAGATTGGCCTGAAATGTATCATATGATTAGAGAATTTAGTGTTGATGTAAATACACCATTATCGGGGGGACTTCCTGCATTATGGTTTGCGGCACAAAGAGGCAATTTTGAAATTGTGCAAAATCTTCTATTAATGGGAGCTGATCCAAATCCTAGAAGTCAGATGACTGGTTTATCAGCAGTTGATATAGCAAATAATAATCGGTTTAGTAGAACCGCCTATTTATTGCGTGCATATGGTGGATTGGCGTCACGACCGCACAAAAAATAGATTATGAATGTAAAATTGAATTATTTTTTTCTATTAATTTATATTGTAATTTACTACTAAAAATGCAATTTAATCCTACAGATCCTTGGTTTTACAACCGATGTTATTTAGATGCATTGAGTAGTTGGCCTGGAAGGACTCCTGAAGAGATCCGATCACAGTTGCCAAAATATGTTCTTATGTTAGCGACTTTACAGGGAGATCTGTTTCAGATTCAGCGAATTCTTGTATCACATGTAGCAAACATTAATGATACTGTTCCTGAATGGCCAGGAACACCAATATGGTATGCTGTGCAAAGAAATGATCCTGAACTTGTGGATTATTTGCTTGATTTTGGACCAGATTTGACAATTGTTAATCCAGAATATGAAACAAATGCACATCAGTTGGCTATCAGTAAGGGTAATAAAAAAATCATTGATATGATTGAAGCCAAGCTCAAGAAGAAAAAGTAATTAATTGTGTATTTTTAGTTTCTAATCAATTAATTGTTTTCCAAAAACATATTCTGCATTTAGTATTAGATCTCCATGTTCAGACCACATTTTATATCTTCCATGTTTCTGTCCATGAATATATGTCGTATCTGTAAATAATCTTCCATTAGGATACCATCGTCTATGAATTCCATGACGTTTACCTTCTTGAAATTGTAATATACATGATGAATGTCCATTATCATGGTAACTTACACATAGGCCGTCTACTTTGCCGCCCTTTAATTCTACAAATATAAATGGAAAACCAGTATGTTGAAATTCTATCGCATATCCTGTAAAATCGGATGTTGCCTCCACTGGTACAAACATCCCATCCTGAAATTTATAGAAATTGTACATACTATTAAAAATAGATTATTAATAATTTCAAATTTGTCAACTAACCAAGTTCTAATGAGCAATATTATAAATACGGCTAATTGGAATTTGTTTTGCAATACTATAAGGGATATCCATAACAATCCCATTCTTATAAACCAAATGATGTACTAGCTTACCGCTACTATTCCATTGTCTATAATGACCATGGCGCTTACCATCCTTATATGTTGTCTTATATTCTATTGATCCATCAGGAAAGAAACTTGCACATAGTCCATTAAGGACATTATTTTCAAAATACATTTTGGATGCAATCTTTCCATTCTTATAACGTTTAATATAATAACCATGTTTATTACCAGACAAATCCGTATAATACTTTTCAGTACCACCGTCATCACAACGTGACTTAACAACTAGATAAGGTTCCATGGTAGTATAGTAATTTATATTACTTTACACGCAAATTTCAATTTTATTGTTGCAAAAAGATCAATGATGAATATAATATATTCATTATTGGCCCTTTTTTGGATTTGCTAAACCCTTTTGGAGGTTATCAAACCCTACCAGGGTTGCAGACTGCTTTTAGTAATTTTTGAGGGAAAATTCAAAATTAGTTGCTGTGAGCAGTCTATGATTTTGGAAGTTGCTGATTTCTTTTGACAGTAAAAAAAAGGAGTTTTTTCTTTCAATTGGTTGCTGTAAGAAATCATAATGCCCTCCTCGGATTATTTATTGGCTAGATAAATTCCGATGATGGTCGTCTAATATTGCCAGTATTAAAAACGTTGCCATCTAAGACAGGCATGCTGGTTTGCTTTCGGCGAATTACTTGGGTTGCTGCATCAAACCGCGGATATAGTTGCCCATATCCAATTTTATAGTGTTGTATGGCTTTAAGTCGCCTCGGCGGCGACCAATAAAATAATCTAACAATAAATTAATGAATAGTGAGACTCGCAAACAAAGTTTGCTTGCCATAGGCCTGGATGAGGCTCCGACCTATCCTTATAAGAAGTATTTTATGAATATGCAAACGCTCTATAAGAAAGCAAAAGATTTCAAACCATGGATATTAACTGAAGATCGGCGCTGGAACATTCCAAGAGGAGGAGTAAAACTTCTTCATGATATTCTTGGCCGTTTGGGCAATGAACCTGAAGTATTTGGATCAAATATTTTCATTATTTTCACAGATCCTACAGGACGCTATATGGATTATGAA
>JACCDW010372280.1_pt1 | contig 17890 bp, 16 predicted proteins | sample 7449781 | NCBI WGS metagenome assembly JACCDW01 (sample SAMN15323449, study PRJNA562643) | freshwater metagenome | isolation source: river surface water | place: USA:Blue River Watershed | collected 2017-08-18
GGACTGTTAAAACTGTGGATGGCCGTTATCGTTTTGATGTGGACTACAAGGTGGTGCAGATTACGAGTTACCGGACCAAAAAGCGCATGACCTGGCACTGCCATCGCAACTACGAGCTGGGTAAAATGCACTGGCGCAAGCGTGTGAAATACGAAGTCATGCTGGACTGGCATCATGGCAAATTAGTTTTGAACTTTTGATAGCATTGTAAATACATCATGAACAAATATATCGAAAACCGTCCTGAACTTCAAGCACTCATGCGAGAGCAATGGGAAAGCATTGCTCGCATCACCGGCAAACACACCTGGTTTGGTGTACACACCCAAAAGCATCCTTGTGATCTTTGGGTGTACCAAGAACTGCTCTATGAAATCAAACCAGATGTGATTTTGGAAATTGGTAACTACACCGGCGGCAGTACCTATGCCTTTGCACACTTCTGCGATATCATGGGCAAGGGTCGTGTGATCAGTGTGGACATCACTGATGAAAATCATGATCCCAATCCACTGTTGCAAGAGCATGAGCGTGTTCAATGGATCATCGCAGATGCCACTCAACCCAACGTGGTGGAAACTGTCAAGAGCATGATTGAGCCACACGAACGAGTGTTTATTATTGAAGACAGCAGTCACACCTATGACAACACTCTCAAGGTGATGAATGCCTATCACGACCTGGTGCGTCCCGGAGATTACTTTGTGGTAGAAGATACTGTGTGCTATCATGGACTGGACGTTGGTCCAAGACCAGGCGCATGGGAAGCAGTAGAAGAGTTTCTGCGTGATCATCCAGAGTGGGAAGTGGATCGATCACGCGAGAAGATGATCACCACCTGGAGCCCAATGGGATTTTTACGGCGCAAATACTGATGTTACTAAAGTGTTAACAAAAACCCTAGCATTTGCTAGGGTTTTTTGTGGTTGACCAAAAAGAGCCCTTTTGTTATACTGTAACTGTAGTAAAAGAACCAGGAGCTCAAGATGTTTTACATTTTTGTAATATTTGTTATTTTGCTAATCTGGGGCTATTTTGCTCACAAAGACGGAGGTAATCATCATGGCTGAAGTCAAACTGCAAGGTCCACTGTTCAAGGTTGTTATGACAGAATACGAGCGTGGTTGGGGGCAGCGACCCATGGGCGAACGCTACTTTGACACTGAACAAGATGCTCGTGCGTTCTGTGATGAGTACAATCGCGATCCAGGCGATCCAGACTGCTACTTCCGTGCCAGCTATCAACGCATAGCATGAACAGACTGGAACAGTGGTTTTTAGAGCGCACCATTCGCAAGCAGGTGCGCTCGGGTGGACATGCTGCTCGCATTGTGGCACTGTATCAAATGATTAACACTGCCTGTGAACAGGAGTTCACAGAAGACAACCTTCCCACACTCAACGACAGTTTGGTTGTGTGGTTTTTAGAAAGTCTAAAACATGAATGAACGAATTAAACAACTGGCAGAACAGGCTAGAGAATATGCTAATTCTAAAGAGCCATATGAAAAGATAAAAAACAAAGCCTGGATCGATGTTTATGATGAAAAGTTCGCCGAGTTGATTGTTAGAGAATGTGCTGGCGTTGATTTATATTGGTTGAGCGAACAGGATCGTAAAGCGGTTGCTGAAAAGATCAAACAACATTTTGGAGTTGAATCGTGAGTGACTTTCCTGATTTTGATGCAGCGTACAAAACGGTGCTGATTAAGGACCCAACAGATCCTTTTGAACAACTGGCCGCTGATGCACACTTTAATGTGTACCATTCGGATATCTGGCGAGGCACTGCACGACGGTTTGCCGAAGCTGTTGTGGAAGAATGTGCTCGGTGCTGTGGATCACAGGCAGACATGCGAAACATTAGGAAAAGATTTGGCCTGCCAGTGGAAAGCAATGTGAAATATCCTGGGCCAGAAGCACAAGGCCATCATTCCCAATATGACAGGGAGTACAACATACCCAAATAAACAATTGACACAAAATGCACATTTTCATACAATACACACTCAATACTATTTTTAGGAGTAAAACATGGCAGCAACTGAATCTCGTACAGTAACCGCACTCGAAGCTCGCAAGAGCATTCTGCGCTGTTTTGCAAAGCAGCGTCCTATCTTTCTTTGGGGTCCTCCCGGCATTGGTAAATCTGAACTGGTAGCAGGCATCACCGAAGAACTTGGTGGTTACATGATTGACCTGCGTCTTGGTCAGTGCGAGCCGACTGACATTCGCGGCGTGCCCTATTTTGATCGTGACCGCAGTGTTATGAACTGGGCTCCTCCTATTGATCTTCCCAGCGAAGAACTGGCCAGCCAGTATCCTGTTGTGGTGCTGTTCTTGGACGAGATGAACTCCGCTGCTCCTGCTGTTCAAAGTGCTGCCTATCAGCTGATCCTCAACCGTCGTGTGGGCCAATACAAGCTGCCCGACAACGTGGTTATGGTTGCCGCAGGCAACCGTGAAAGCGACAAGGGTGTTACTTATCGTATGCCCAGCCCGCTGGCAAACCGTTTCGTTCACTTGGAGATGAAAGTGGATCACGGCTCATGGGAACAATGGGCAGTGAACAACAAGATTCACAAGGACGTGGTTGGTTACCTTGGTCACAGCAAACAAGATTTGTTTGACTTTGATCCTCGTTCAGCCAGCCGTTCATTTGCTACTCCGCGTAGCTGGAGCTTTGTGAGCGAACTGTTGGACGACGACATGGACAATGCCACACTCACTGACCTGGTTGCAGGCACTGTGGGCGAAGGTATTGCCATCAAGTTCATGGCTCACCGCAAGATTGCAGGCAAGATGCCCAAGGCACATGATGTGCTGATTGGCAAGGTCACTGACCTAGATACCAAAGAAGTTTCTGCTCAGTACTCACTGGCAATTAGTCTGTGCTACGAGCTCAAGGATGTGTTGGACAAGGCCGGTGGCGACAAGTCCAAGATGGATGAGTTCTACAGCCAAGCAGACAACTTCCTGGCATTTATGATGAAGAACTTCAACACTGAGCTGGTGGTTATGGGTTCTCGTGTGGCGCTCACTCAGTACAACCTGCCACTGATTCCTACCAAGCTCAAGAACTTTGACGAGTTCCACAAGAAGTTTGGTAAGTACATTTTGGCAGCAAGCAACAAAGACAGCCGCTAAACGGCAAGGGAGGGCTTGACCAAAAAGCCCTCCCGTTGTACAATACTAGAAATATCACAGGAGCCAGAATGTCAACTGCAACTACCACCGCCACCGAAAAACTCAAACCCGCAGAACGCAAGCCCGTAGATCCACGAGTGGATGCTATTGTTCGTGAAAAGCTGATCACTGCTCGCGTGGCGCTGTTGCTCAAGCAACCTTTCTTTGGCAACCTAGCCACTCGTATGACACTGGTGAATGCTGACGACTGGTGTCCTACTGCTGCCACTGACGGACGCAGATTCTATTACAACACCGAGTTTGTGCAAAAACTGCCGGCCAAACAGTTGGAGTTCTTGTTTGGACATGAGGTACTGCATGCAGTGTATGATCATATGGGTCGTCGTGGTGATCGTAACCCCAAGGTGTTTAACATTGCCAACGACTATGCTGTGAACGCAGACTTGGTTGACCAAAAGGTTGGTGAGCGTATTAGTGTGGTGCCCATGCTGTATGAGCCCAAGTATCGCGGCATGGCTTCCGAGGACATCTATGACGACCTCATGAAGAACGTGAAGGAAGTTACCCTGGATCAGCTGGCTGAAATGCTGTTGGACGAACACTTGGACGGCAACGGTGATGGCACAGGTGACGGTGACGGCGAAGATGTAGATGGCAGCGGCAAAGGTCGCCCACGACTCAGCGAAGAAGAAAAGAAACAGATACGCGACGAATTGCGCGAAGCTGTTCTTAATGCTGCTCAGCAGGCCGGCGCTGGTAACTTGCCTGCAGGTGTCAAGCGCATGATCAAAGACTTGACCGAGAGTGTTATTGACTGGCGCACTCTGTTGGAGCAACAGATCGAAAGCACTATCAAGAGCGACTTCAGTTGGATGAAGCTGAACCGCAGGGGCTGGCACATGGATGCTGTACTGCCTGGCATGCTGCCCGGAACCATGATTGATGTGTTCATTGGCATTGACACTTCAGGCTCAATCAGCGAACGTGACATCAAGGACTTCTTGGGTGAGACCAAGGGCATCATGGAAGCCTACGACGAGTATCGTGTGCATGTGGTCACCTGGGACACTGAGGTATACAACCATCGTATCTTCACCAGCGAAAATCTTGACAGCATTGAAAGCTATGAGCCTGCCGGCGGTGGTGGCACTGATCCTGCCTGTGTGTGGGAGTTCCTAAAACAAAACGACATTGAACCTAAGAAATTGATCATGTTCACTGACCTTTGTTTCTACGGCAGCGACTACTTGGAGTACGAAAGCTACTGCGACACTGTGTGGATCATCAAAGGCAACCCCAACGCCGAGCCAGAGTTTGGTGTGTGGGCACACTACGAAGAAGCAGCCACAGGAAAGAAGCGATGAAAAAAATCTTGAACTTTTTACAATGGCAGTGGAAACAACTTGAGGTCTGGCAGAAGTGCTGGATGCTGGCCTCGTTCTTGATTGGTGCAGGTGTTGGTGCCAGCGAACCTTATAACAGATATTTGCTATTGTCTGGCGCTGCTATTATTCTTGGCTTCATGCTCAAATGGGCCATCTGGGATAGTATTCGCAATTCCTGGACTCGTTACAACGAAGAGCAGGAAAAGATTGTTAGCATGCTCAAGGATGGCGTTAAGTAATGCTCAAGTACGGAGAAGTCAATCCACTGAATGTGTTTGGACTGCGGAGGATGGAACACTGTCCTCCGCATTTCGTACGAGTGGACTTTGATCTAAAAACAGAAGAAAAATACATTGTCGACTGGATATACGAAAATCTAGCCGGCCGATTCTACTTTGCTGATGCATACACTCTAGACTCACATGGTCGCACTCAAATGTGCTATCGTGCTGCGTTCGAAAACGGTGGTGAAGCCAGTATGTTTGGACTCATGCTGGAAAGCATCAATTCTCGCGACTACTAAAAATTTTTTTCGATAGAGATCTCCGCTTAAATAAAAGCGTAGATTACGGAGAACTCTATGTCAGAAACAACGGAAGCACAAGCCCCACAAAGCGCACCAAATTTAACCATTGCGGATTTAATTATGGTTGCCCAGATTTTTCAACGCGGTGCCAGCGCAGGAATATTCAGAGCCGAAGAATTAAAATCAGTAGGCGACTTTTATGATCGTTTGATCAAGTTCCTTGAAAGCGCCGGAGCAATCACTCGCCCGCAAACAGCTGAACCAACAGTTTCCGCTGAAACAGTCGCACAAGGAGAATAATATGTTAAAGCATGTTGCAAAACACAATGATAAAAAAACGGTACTATTATTTCGTGAAGTACCCAACGAAGGGCACATGTGCCTGGTAGCCTATAGCGATCTTTTACCTCGCTTGGTACATGACGAAATAATGAAAGTTCTAGAAAGTGCAGCTGGACAAGCAGCAGAAAATCTAGCTGATGCTCTTTTTAGAAATGTTATGGCCGATGGTCGTAACACTCTTGAAGTGCTGCACAAAGAAGGATTCATCAAGAAGATTCCTACCAATCAGGTTATAGTTACCCCTGGCGGTAAAAGCAATGTTCGTTTGGATGAACTAAACGACATTCTAAATGAAATGAAAAAGGGTGATGATGCTATCAAGAAGATGGCAGAACTTGATGCCAATGCAGGTATGACTGGCAAGCGTCGTAGAGCAGAACCAAAAGAAGTTGGTGCTCCTCGTGCAAGCAGGGCTACCCCAGCCACAGTCACTGATTCAGTACTAAGCGACGAAGACCTGGCCCAGCAAAGACTTGACCAAGCTGAGCGCATGAGAGCCAGCGCACGACAACTACTCGAAGAAGCTGAACGGTTGGCCAGCGAAGCGGCAAACCTGACACCAGTACCTAAAGCAAAGGCGAAAAAAGCAAATGTCAAAAAAGCCAAGGTCGAAACGCATTAATATCAGTGTCAAGGATCAGTGGAAGCAAATACTCAAATCCGTTAATAAAAACGAAGTTCCTGTTAACCTACTACAGAGTGTAACTGTTAATCTTATCGACGGCACCAGTGTTGAAGTGGACATTCAATCTTTGCTGAAAGAAGGACATGACCCGGACGACGTTAGAGACATGCTGAACAGTCGTCTGGATCGAATGGACGCACTGATTAAAGATATTGATTTTTTGATCAGTATTGATGCTGTTGCTAAAACTGTACAACCTTTGACAAACGAATTACTCAAGCATCTACAATGATTTGCGCAATTTTTACTGTAGACCAAATGGGCGGAATGGGGCGTCAAGGATCCATGCCATGGAATCATCATCAAGAGGACATGGCATGGTTTCGCGAGCTCACTGATGGGCACGTGGTTATCATGGGCCGAAAGACCTGGGATGATCCCAAGATGCCCAAGCCCATGCCCGGTCGAATCAATTATGTGGTAACCAGCAGGCCCATTGGTATGAGACAGGTTCACACACTGTCTGGCAATTGGACCACACGGTTGCATGAAATTCAATCGTTACACCCAAATCGTAAAATTTTTATAATTGGCGGTCCAGAGTTAATCGCTGAATCTAAACCTTATACAGATTTTGCCTATGTTACATATCGGCGTGGTAACTATCGCTGTGATGTTCGATTGGATATGAACGACTATGTTGTTAAAATGCGAGCCATAAGTGCTAGACCTAGCACTGATAAACTGCTAAACTTCTGTATATTTAAAAACATAGAAAGCACAAGACACATCCATGAAGGCCTATCATGAAGCTCTCCAAACTGTTCTACGAGACGGTACCCAACGCAGCGACCGTACTGGCACTGGCACTATCAGTGTATTTGGTATGCAGCAACGCTATAACCTTGCTGAGGGATTTCCTGCCGTAACTACCAAGCGGCTGGCCTGGCGTGCAGTGGTATCAGAGTTGCTGTGGTTCATTGAAGGTTCAGGGGATGAAAAACGCCTGCGAGAGATACTACATGGTAGCAGGGATAGCGACAAGAAAACCATCTGGACTGACAATGCTACCGCAGCATACTGGCGACCCAAAGCCCGGTACGAAGGCGACCTAGGTCGTGTGTACGGTGTGCAATGGCGCAAGTGGCGCACTCCTGTAGAACACAAAGCAGAAACCTTTAAAGATTCTTTTGGCAACCTATACCGTCGAGACGGTTATGTGCATTTTAAAGAAGTTGATCAATTACTAGCTCTGATCAACGGTATCAAAGCAGACCCACACGGACGAAGACATATATTAACAGCGTGGAATCCCGGAGAATTAGAACTCATGGCTCTACCACCGTGTCACTGCTTTGCACAGTTCTATGTTGCTGATGGAAGATTGAGTTGTCAGATGTATCAAAGAAGTTGCGACATGTTTCTCGGAGTTCCATTTAATATCGCTAGCTACAGCCTGTTAACGGCCATGATAGCTCAAGTGTGCGGCCTCCAGGTCGGTGAGTTCGTTCATGTACTCGGCGATGCACACATCTACTTGAATCATGTTGAACAGGTAAAAGAGCAATTATCACGTGAACCATTGCCTGCGCCAACTCTTTGGCTGAACCCTGACATCAAGGATATCACACAATTTACCATGGCGGACATCCGCTTGGACAATTACACATGCCACAACGCCATCCCAGCCCCAATGGCCGTGTGATAGTTTTCAAAGAACTATACATAGGCGATGTTGAAGATCCGCAGCTTTATGCTGCGTTTCCTTTACACGAATGGGAAAAAAGCGAACACGGAAACTGGGTGATGAATCATGCCATTGAAGAGCCTGTGTGGCACACCTTTATAGATCAAAACAGTCTTGGCTACAAGGTTAGAATAACTGGACGTCTTACTGAAGCTGATGAGATAATCTATCACTTGAAGTTTGGACATCTATAGCCGTCAAGTGTGCGGTTTCGCCAAATAACAGTCTGAACGCACCACGTTGGATATTCCCATACCAAACCTTTTCCACAGCACAGTTCTGTAGAAATACCTCATCTGGAAACTTAATAGGACACGAACTCTTGCACAGACGTTTGACTGGGCAAGGCGCACAGTGGTTCTTTTTACGATCCAAATCAATATTCAGCACACGAATACCTTTGAGATGTGTGATGTGTCCTGCATTGTATTTTTCGCTGGCATGTGGGCACAGTCGAACTGCGCCTTCTGTGTCCACACTGAGTACATTTGCACTGTCTGCTCCACAACGACTGTGTGTGGTAACAGGCAGTTGGTGTCCTAGCAAACGGGCAAAGTCAATCATTGCGCCCGGACCATGAACGATACCTTGATGCAGCAATTCCTTGTCTTTCATAGGATCTAGTAGCTGATCAACATACTGGTCAATATACCGTGCCATGATTGCATTGAATTTGCGTAAATCATCACCTCGAAGCACATGATTTGCACTGTTTACTGTGTTTGTGGCGTCGTAATTTGTAGCATGTATAAAGTATAGTCGCAGGTCCGGCATGTCATATGCTTGTCCAAAACGACGAAAGTAATCGTTGATTGCAAACAGATCGTAATTGGTTGCCGAAATCACAGTGTTAAAACTGAACTGTACTTTTGGAGCCATTCCATACATGCGTTTGATTGTGTTAACACGATTTGGACGCAATAGAATATCCTCACCGCGCAGTGCTTGTTGTCCAGGACCATCGTGACTGATGCTCATGGTCACGCGACCTTTTAGCTGTTCAAAATAGTCTAGGTGTTTGTTCTGTAGTGGACTGCCATTGGTGCTGATATAAAACTCCACATGCGGTGCATCCATACGGTCCATGATCTTGACCATGTCCTTCCAGTAGAGGAAAGGTTCTCCGCCCCAGAGTTCTATTCTTGTGAGATTGTCATATTTGATGTTTGCATCTAGATCAGCCAGGAAACGATCCACATGCAGGCTTTCTGGCTTTTCTGTTAGGTTGCCAATGTCCTTTTGCATGCAGTAGGTGCAACTATAGTTACAGGCCTGTCCTAGCAGTATGCGCAGAGCTTTGGGCGTGTGGTTTTTAAATCGAACACCTTCGCTCTTTGCAGCAGTTTCATAGAACACAGATTCCTGCAAAGCAGGAAGACTGAGCATCACACGATCCTGGTCTAGGATCGCGTGTAGCTCGTTGTCGTAATAAAAAGTGCGTTTTGAAGTTTCTAGTGTAAATTGACTTATGCTCATTAGTACTCATCCGATACATCGTGAATATGATTAGCTCCTGCCCAGCCTACTAAGTTCTGGTACATGTTATTTACATGAGCTGCACGGATCACAATGTTACCTGGATCATTACTGAAGTAACTATGACGCACTGCAATATTTGGCATTGCCACGCCTGGTTCTGCAAAGTTGGTAATGGTCAATCTTACATAACCGTCACCACCTTTGGTACCCACATACTCTACCTGCTGAGCATTGGCTGCAAATCCGCCGGCGCCGCCGCCACCAAATGTGCCTGGTCTTCCGTCTGGAATACCCAGTGTTCCTGGACGTCCGTTGTTAGCAGCATTGTCTGGGAACACACTAGCACCACCAAATCCGGTTGTTGTACCAGGTGCGCCTGCTGCGGTAAAGAAGTTACCAGCCAGGTTAGTGGTGTTAGAGAATGTCTTAACTACCAGTGCACCTGCTCCGCCGCCACCGCCAGCTGTGCCATTGCTTGCACTTGCGCCTGCTCCGCCGCCACCGGCACCAACCACCCACAGTTTAACTGAAGTTGTTTTAGCAGGAACAGTGTAACTGGTTCCGCTGGTAATAATAGCAACGTTTGGTGTAGCGTCTTGGAACTGTGCAACAATCACACCGTTGCCACCGTTACCACCGCGTTGGATATCACTGTAGCCAGCAGCACCACCGCCACCACCTCCATAGAGTCCATTACCGCCGTCGCCGCCCCAATAGCCAGCACCGCCACCACCGCCACCAAACTGTGAACTGTTTCCGCCTCTGTTCAAGTTCTGTGTGCTTTGTTGTCCAGCTGGAGCTCCTTTACCAGCTCCATTAGCAGCAAACGGTACATTCAACAATCTCAGTGCTACACCTAGGTTGCTTACATCTGCGCCTGGTGCACCTGGATCTCCTGCGGTTCCTGCATCTTGCAGCGCATTTGAACCACCAATACCACCACCGCCTGATCCACCAGTGTTGCCCTTGGCTCCGTGTCCTTGGCCTCCACGGCTGTTAACGTCACCGCCAACTCCATTTCCGCCCAGTCCTGGCTGACTGTTGTTAAACTGTCCGCCACGTCCGCCGCCTGCAACCAGTGTGACACCTTGGTACTGTACAGTGGTTTCTCCACCGTTTTCACCGTTGGCGTTTTGGTTAACGTCACCGCCACCACCAGGTCCACCAGCGTCTGCTAGACCAACACCGCCTCGTCCACCGCCGTTAGCACCACCGCCACCACCACCTGATGTTGGAATAAACACGCTGTAGGTTGTGTAGCTGTCGCCACCAACTTGACCATCACCGTTTGGTCCGGCTGAGCCACCGCCACCGCTGGCGCCCAGGTTCAGTGCGCAACGACCGCTGTTACCACCGCTGTAGCGTACTTCGCCAATGCTTTGCCCAGCTTGTCCACCAAGTCCAACGGTTAGGATTCCGCCATCGCGTCCACCTTTGGCCAATGCGCCTTGGTTGCTGTTGGTTGGAGCACTGTTGATCACACTGTTAAACCAGGTATCTCGTCCAGTGCCATCAAAGCCGCTGCCAACATTTACATAGCACTCTCTATTGGCAACCAAAGTAGGTACCACTGTGGTTCTAGCATACGCTCCGCCACCGCCGCCATGTGCAGCAGCTCTGTTGAACGCAGTTGCTCCGTTACCACCTGCACCAATACACTCAATACTGATCAGTCTCAAGAAGTTGCTTGGCACACGGAAAATACGCTGGCTGGTGCTGGTAATAAAGATAGTCTGTGGCTGGAAATCCCCAACTTTGTAGTAGTTGAAAATAATAATACCTTGAGCACCAAGACCACCAACAATACCTTGTACAGCATAGCCGTTACCACCTGAGCCACCATTTGTTAACTGGCCAGATTGTCCGTTGCCGCCGCCGTTAGCACCACCACCTCCGCCACCTGAGTGACTTGGTTGTTGTGCGCCATTGCCACCACGTCCGCCTTCTCCTGTTGGGCCAGCAGCACCGCCACCGCCACCACAGCTTTCCAGTGATAGACTGCCGCCTCCACGACCTCCGTTGTAACGAACATCGCCCACGCAGTTGTTTGCTTGTCCACCAAATCCAACCTGTACGCCATTTCCATTGCGTCCATAGTCAGCTAGTACGCCCTGTGTGCTGTCAACTGGAATTGTGTCTGTCGCGCTGTTTGGATCATATGCCACTGTGTTGAACCAGGTAGATGTTGCTTCTACTCCTGTGTTTGGCTCTCCGCGACGTCCAATACGCACATATACATTGCGTCCTGGTGTTAGTCCAGTCACGCTCACACTGGCTGCATAAGCGCCGCCGCCGCCACCAGATCCATAGTTCTGCCCAAAGGATCCTGCGCCGCCGCCACCAATACATTCAACGCTAATGAAGCTGACAAAGTCGGCTGGAATATTCCATCTGTATCTTCCTGGTGTGGTTAACAGTTTGGTAACTTCGTCGCCCGAGGTGTTGTTGTAACGGAACACAATCAAACCTTGTCCGCCGTAGCCGGTACCAGCAAAACGTCCCACGCTGTCACCGCCACCACCGCCACCATAAGTGCCGCCATTACCACCACCTTGTCCATCTTTACCAGCAGTGCCACCACCGCCACCTGCTGGGCCAGCATTGATTATGCCAGTTTCGCTGAACACTGTTTCAGCACTGTGTCTTACTTCTTGTCCTGTGTACAGCTTGGCCATTGCACCATCGCCGCCACCGCTTCTTACACCACCATCTGTTGCACGGTTGCCAACCACTTGGTTGTTAACAAAGCGGAACACAAACTGTGAACCAGTGAAGTAACCACCACCGCCGCCTGCTCCTGTGTCGGCTCTTCCGTCAACTGCACTGCTCTTGCTGGTAGCACCAAGACCTGCACCGCTGGTACCAAAAGTACCCACAGTACCGCCATTACCACCACCGCCGCCGCCATACAGTCCACCGTTGGCACCCACACCACCATTGGTGATCAAGGTGTCACGTGGTGCTGCTTTGTTAGCAACGTCTTCTAGTTTGAACGGACTGAAGTTTCTAGGTGTGGTTGTTCCAACACCAGTAACATCAAAGCTGTTTGGACTGTTGTCCACAACTGCTTCGTTCTGGAAGGTCAACAGGCCTGTGCCGCTGGAATAGTTGTCCAACGGTGCTTGTGGCACTGTGAACTTGTCGTCGCGGTAGATTGCAGTACCAATTACCAAACGCATGTTTGTTAGGTGTCCCTGGTAGTACTCTGCATTGTTAATAGAGTCGTATCCGCCAACATATCTCACAGCATCTGTGTAGTTGTATGCGTTTGCACTGCTTACCACACGCTGTCCATTGATATACAGTTCTTCTTTTGGACTGCCGTTTGGTGATGTACCACCTACCCAAGCCACATGATTCCATGCGTTCAGTCTTGGATAGTTTTCGCTGGTAACAGAAATACTCTTCCATGGTATAGGATCGTTATTGTCACCAATCAATCCAAAGCGATTGTCTGCGTAACCAATTGCAAACACGTTTGCAGTAACATTACCCAGTGTGGCTGTTGCAATACGACGTGTACCATCTTGTTTTTCTGGATAGAACCAGAATTCCAATGTAGCAGGCTGTGTCTTGATCTGTAGGGCTTCGCTATTTTGAATGGTGAATCTTGTGCCAATTCCATCAAAGTATGTGCTTGCACCTGAACCATCGTAATCGCTTTCCTTCTCTGTGGCAATTGTGGTTGCAAACGGTGAGAAGTCAGTCATTGCACTGTTACCGTATGCAGTCAACTTCCAGTGGTAACCGCTGTTGTCCACAAAGTTTCTGTTTTGCAGAGTCAAAATTGCTGTGCCAGTGATATTGGTCAATGGACTGGTAGGCACTTTGTATTGAGTGGTATACAAGCTCTTGCCAACCACAATACGGAAGTTACTGATATAACCACTGAAGTCCCATGCGCCGTCTGCAGAGCATGCACCAATTGTCAATCTTGCGTTGTTGTCTACCAAGCTGCCTGTCAGACTGCTGGACCCAACCAACACACCGTTGGCAAACACACGCACTGTGTTACCTGTGCGGTTCAAGCTCAAGTGATACCAGGTATCAAAGTTGATCTTGAAGTTGGTATTCATGAGCACTTGCCATGAACTACCAGTGGTGCTCATTGCCACGCGAAGAATGTTGTTTTCCAAGTACCATACAAACGCACCGTAGATACTGCTGGTAGCACGTTTGCTGGAAATACCAGTATAGTACTGTGTGTTCTTCTTGTCAGTTTTGATCCAGCACTCCATGGTAAAATCTTGTGCTTTCAGCTCTAGATATGGACTGTCAGGTACAGTGATGTAATCACCCACACCATCAAAGTACACACTGTGGCTGACTGTAGCACCAGACTTAAATGGTGAGCTGTTTGGCAACTGTGCATCTTTACCCTGTGAATAACGGCTGAAGCTGCTGGTGTATGTGTCACCATAGGCCTTCACTGTTCTTCCACTTGCACTACCATCGTACAAGCTCTTGTCATGGCAGGTCAACAACACAGTACCTGTGCTACCACCACCATTGCCTGCTTCGCCTGCTAGAGCAAAGATGCTCTGATTGTTGCCAGGACGAATAGTGTATGGACTTTCAGCCACCGGTGTTGGCTTGGTAGTGCCTCTTGCTTCGATTCTGTCGCTTGGTTCGCTGTTGTCAACGATTGCTTCGCTTTGGCAAGTGAGCAGTGTACACTCATGGCGTCCAATTGCTGCAATGTTGGTGCCTTGATTCTGAGTAGCGTAGAACGGCTCTGCTGGCAACTGGAAGTTGCCAGTGTATACCATCTTCTGTGTCATACGGAAGTTGCTGATATAACCAGTGATATGGTTAGTTGGTGTACCGCCATCGCTGCTGTCAAAGTCGCAGCCAATGCCCAACACACACTCATAGAATGGAATGAAGTCCACAATGCTCGGAGTTGTGTAACCCAATACACCATTTTTGTAGATCTTCACAAAGTTTCCATCGTATGTGATAGCAACATGCTGCCATACATTGTCTGTGAATGTCATGTTGTGTGTGAATGCCACACCCTTGACATACAGTTTGTCTGCAAACAGCACCAGGTTGTTGGCTGGTCTTGAAGCGTTCACTGTGAACGGAGCGATACAGAATGGTGCCATTCCGTTGGTTACATTAATGGTACTATACCACCAGAACTCAACAGTGAATGCTTCTGTTGCCTTGGTATAACTGCCCAGTGAGCTGTCTGCACGAAGATGTCCAGTACCATTGAAGCTGGTGCTGTACATTCTGCTGAAGCTGAATGGACTAAAGTCTCTTTCATAAGCGTTGCCTGCCGCAGTAACAGTCACAGCATTTGGACTGTAATCTGTTAGAATTTCACCTTGGCAAGTGAGTAGCTTGCACTGTGTTTCCAACAGCGCAGTGGTATTACCACGTGGGATAGCATCCTGCTTGGTATTCAACGGTGTTAGAGTGACATTAAATGGTGTGCCTGTGTACACAACCTTGCTTGCCACACGCAGATTGCTGATGTATCCATTGATGTAGTTGTTTGGACCACCACCAGTGGTTCCATTGCTGGTCCAATATCTTGCACCAACAACAAAGTTACACTGAGCCAGTGTGGCCACGGTAAACTGCACAGTGGTTGGAGTGGTAAACTTCAACACACCATCATGATACAGTCTTACATAACTGCCATCATATGTAACAGCCACATGCTGCCACTTGTTCTGTACAAATGTCACACCGTGAGTGTAAACAATGTCATTCACACGAATGATGTCGCTTTGCAGAACCAGTATGCCTGCTGCATCAGTTTTCTTGGTGATGCCAATTGGTGCTGGCTGATTGTCCAGTGGAGAATCTTGATACCAGAAGAATTCAACAGTAAACGGACTGGTACTGGTTGTGAAGCTGGATAGTGCGCCGTCTGCCATTAGGTAGTCGCCAGAACCATCAAATTCCACACTGTATACCAAGCTGTGACCAAATGGACTGTATGTGCTGATACTTGGAGTACCGTATGCAGTAATGGTCTTTCTTCCTGGGCCTGTGTCAATGATACGGGTAGCACCCAATGCTAACAGTCTTGTTCCAGTGGTGGCCTGCAGAGGAGCACTTGGAATACTGATTCGTGCTGGTCTTGCTGACCAACCATAGTAGTAGTACAGGTGTGCGCTCCATCCATAGCGGTAAACGCGATACCAGTTGTCGTTGATAAATCTCAGATTACTGATATAACCTTTGAACTTGCGCTGTCCTGCACTGTCTGCACCAATTGCCAATGGCAGACTGCTGTTGTATCCACTGTTGTATTCCGGGCTGTAGGCATCTCTTACGCCGTTAATATACATTTCAACCTGTCTACGGCTGTACCAGTAGTAGCCCACATAGCTGCTGGTAATAACCACATGATACCAACGGTTGGCTTTTAGCACAGTAGTCGAATCAAGACGATCAGGTCCAATACCAGTCTGGTGAGTGTAAGAAATCTTACCTGCACTTGCTTCGCTTAGTGTGACTTTGAAGCTGCGATTGTTGCTTGCAGCAGCATCGCTCCACTGAGCAAACAACACAGTGTAGCTGGCTTGACTTGGGATTTCGCTTGGATTCACCCAGAACTCAATCACATAATCATGGTTGGAATTCAATGCCCAGTCGTTACTGTCTGCTAGTGTTAGGTAATCTGCTGTGCCATCAAAGAACACACTGTTGCCCAGGCTGGTTGTAGCTGTTGCTGTGAGCTTGGTCTGTGGTGTTGGAATTGTAATGGTCAATGTACCAGTGTTCAAGCCTTGATGCTTGCCAAATGGTCCAATGTGAATGCTTCTTACAGTTCCACCAATTGGCACAGTCAATGCCTTGCCTCTTTCATCCACAATGTCTGGCTGCTGACAGGTCATCAAGATGGTCTGACTGATCATCTTCAGCGGAGCTGCTGGAATTACCAGACTCTCTGCCAACAGATTGTAAGGAGCATCTTCGCCGCTGACCACTGGGGTAGGTTCTGTAGTACGAATGGTGTTGCGCACCACACGCAGGTTGCTCACATAACCAGTGAAGTTATCAGTGTTGTCTGCATTTGCACCAATTGTTACCAGTGCGCTGCTGTTTTGAGCATCACCACTCCAGGTGGTAAATGCCACTCGCACACCGTCAATGAACATACCAATGTTCAAACCGTTTGCCATAACAACCACGTGATACCACTTGCCAGGCTCCATTGGAGCATGCTTTTCTGTGCTGTCCAACACAATCTCATTGCCGCCAGTCATCTTTTGAGTGTAACGGATGCTGCCATCAGTTTCCATGGTAATACGGAAATTGAGGTCGCTGGTAGTTGGATTCCACTGACCAAAAATGGTCTTACGAGCAGCTGGAATGCTGTTTGGCCATACAAACATCTCCATTGCAAAATTCATATTGTTAAAGTACCAATCTGAAGTTGCAGGAGTGGTTATACGATCGTTGGTTCCATCAAAGAAGTAACTGTTGTTGCGTTCGATCACAGTGCTCACATCGCCGTTGTATGCAGCAATACCTCTAGTGATACGGAAGTTGCTGATATAACCTGTGAAGAAGTTGCCCTTCTTGCGACGTGCAGCACCAATGCGTAGATCTGCGTGATTACTGTTGATCAGTCCTGTATAGGTTGCAGAAATTGCTTCCAGTCCGTTGATGTACAGTTTAACAGCAGATCCTGATCTTGTGATAACAAAATGGTTCCACTGGTTCAAGTATACCTTGTCACTGATGTCTCCAAAGTTGATACCATTGATATAGAAGTCACCTGGTAGATCAAACTCTGTAAAGTTGGTGTTTGTGGCATTGCCTTTGATTGCCAACAGGATACCGTTGCGATAATCACCAAATTCAAAAATTGTGTGTACGCCTTCACGGAAGTCTTGCTCATAAGTGAAGCACTCAATGGTAAAGTCACCTGGCAACATAAAGTTGCTGGTACCCGAGATGTCAATGTAATCACCGTAACCATCAAAGTGTGCGCTGTAGCTGGTTGAAGTCACTGCCTGGAATGGGCTATGCTTGCGAATCTCAGCATTACCGTATGCACTGATCTTGTGTACAAGATTACTACGATCTCTCCACTGTGGATCTTGGAAGGTCAACAGACTGGTTCTGCTGGTGTTCTGCAGATTGTTTTGGTTGGGTGTAAAGTCGTCTAGGTATTCTGCAATGCCCTTTTGAATACGAATGTTACTTAGATAACCATTGAACCATTTGCCCAATGCGCCATTTACCACCTGTGCACCAATTCTTAGATTATTGTTGTTGTCCACAACAAAGTTCTGTGTGCCTTGTGCATCCAGCTTGCCATCAACATACAGTCTCAAGTCGCTGGCGCCATAACGAACCAGTGCAAAGTGATGCCATTGTCCATCAGTTACCTTGCGAGTGCCTGTGATCTTAGCACCAGTACTAGCATATCCTGCCAAGAAGCCGTTGCTGTCTAGGTCCACACCCCAACCTTGTTCAACTGTGGCAGATGTTATCACGCCCACGTTTGCTGTTGGGAACTGTCTTGTAGATCCTGGCCAGATAATACGCACTGCACCATTGCCACCTTTGCTGGTGAAGTCTGCGGTGCTGCTGGTACCACCTTGACCCACGTGAATCAAGTATGTTTGTCCAGGTGTAACTGGGAAGTTGTTGATGTAGCCAAGGCC
>JACCDW011111620.1_pt1 | contig 17889 bp, 14 predicted proteins | sample 7449781 | NCBI WGS metagenome assembly JACCDW01 (sample SAMN15323449, study PRJNA562643) | freshwater metagenome | isolation source: river surface water | place: USA:Blue River Watershed | collected 2017-08-18
ATCGGTTAGACCCGCCTTTTCGTAATACTCAGTTACTACCTTTGAGCCAGGTGCGAGTGAGGTCTTAACCCATGGCTTTGCCTTCAAACCTTTTTCTACTGCCTTCTTTGCCAGTAGGCCAGCCGCCAACATCACTGAAGGATTGGAGGTGTTGGTGCAGGAAGTGATGGAAGCAATAGTTACTGCACCGTGGTCGATTTTGAAATCTTTGCCTTTCACGGCAACCGGGTTTGAACCAGAAGCTGCGTAGTTCTTAACATCCTTTTCAAAGGCACTCTTGCTATCAGTAAGGGCGATGCGATCCTGCGGACGTTTTGGTCCTGCAATTGAAGGAACAACGGAGGAAAGATCAAGTTCAAGATACTCAGAGTAAGCAGGTTCAATCGAGCTGTCGTGCCAAAGTCCCTGCGCTTTGGTGTAGGCCTCCACCAGGGCAATTTGCTCTTCTGAACGGCCGGTTGTTCTGAGGTAGTCAAGAGTCACCTCGTCAATTGGGAAGATTGCAACTGTTGAACCAAATTCTGGCGACATGTTTCCGATGGTTGCTCGGTTTGCCAGGGGCACCTTTGAAACACCGGTTCCATAGAATTCCACAAACTTGCCAACCACCCCATGCTTACGCAGCATCTCTGTGATGGTGAGAACTACATCGGTTGCGGTAGCTCCAGTTGGGATTTCACCGGTCAGTTTGAAACCAACTACTTTAGGAATGAGCATCGAAACAGGTTGGCCGAGCATCGCAGCCTCGGCTTCGATGCCACCAACGCCCCAGCCAAGTACACCTAAACCATTCACCATGGTGGTGTGACTGTCTGTTCCTACGCAGCTGTCGGGATAAGCAACCAGTTCGCCATCCACTTCCCTAGTCATCACAACACGGGCAAGGTATTCAATGTTCACCTGGTGGACAATTCCAGTACCCGGTGGAACTACTTTGAAGTTATCGAATGCTGTTTGACCCCAGCGCAGGAATTGGTAGCGCTCACCGTTGCGCTGATATTCATACTCAACGTTTTTCTCAGCGGCATCAGCAGTTCCAGCGACGTCAATCACAACCGAGTGGTCAATTACCAGCTCCGCTGGTGCTAGTGGATTGATTTTCTGAGGGTCTCCCCCGAGCTCCGCTACTGCTTCCCGCATCGTGGCGAGGTCTACAACGCAAGGAACACCAGTGAAGTCCTGCATGATGACTCTGGCCGGGGTGAATTGGATTTCGGTGTCCGGTTCAGCGGATGGGTCCCAGTTGACCAAAGCATTGACGTGATCGGCAGTTACGTTGGCTCCATCTTCGGTACGCAACATGTTCTCTAGCAAAATCTTCAGTGAGTATGGCAGCTTGCTTGCATCCAGCTGCGCCATGCTGAAGTACTTGTACTTCTTGCCAGCAACCTCAAGTGTCTTCTCCGCTGAAAAACTGCTTGCCATACCTTTACTCCTTGGTTTCAACCTCTAATTTACCGCTCTCGTCGCGAGCTATTCTCCGCATAAGAATCCAGGTGAGGGCGAGCAGTCCCGCGTAGGCTGGAGCGCCCATTACGACCCTCGAGGCCGCCAGCAATTCCACCTGATTAGTTAGGTACAAAGGCACCTGAACAGCCAGCCGGGCAGCAAAGAACCCAAACCAGATCAGTGTGATGAAGCGAAGTCGTTTATATTCGCGAGATTTTCGCCAGTTCTGAAGACCAAACAACAGTTGAGCCACATACCCCATCAAGGGTCTTCGGATCAAAACAGATAACAGCATCGCTGAACCGTAGGCGGCATTGGTGAAAAACCCCGGAAGGAAGTAATCAGCCGCCTGACCGCCATCACGCAGCGCTAAAAAGGCAGCCAAAGCAATTGCCGCTGCTCCGATCAGCGCTTGCTGCAGTGACTGTCGCTTCACAAGGCGAATGATGATGAAAAGTGCTGATAAACCAGCAGCCGAAGCAACTGCCGCAATTGCTTCTTTGGTAATAGCAAAGACAATCGAGAAGATCGTTGCTGGCAAAACTGCCTCTGCAATTCCAAGCGGTCCACCAATTCCAGCTAAGAGTGACTTGCTGTCAAGCTGGTAGCCGTTTTTAGACTTACTAAGCCCAAGTCTCTTTGCTACATCATCTGGATTAGTCATTGGCTGCCACCGGAAGTCTCAGGGGCAGAAGATCGCCGGGAGGAAGGGCCGTTTCTCCTCGGTTCACAACCGTCGAACGAAAGACGGAAATCAAGTCAGCGTAATTGGGGCCGGTCAAGTCGCTTCCATTGATCAAACCCCGCAAGAACCAGCGAGGTCCATCGCAGCCAATGAAAAGACTCTGCTTGTTTTGGCTTGGCACTTCTGCCAGGAGCTCTATGCCCAAGGGTCCAGTTCTCTTGGACGTGGTCCCGCCCTGTTCGGAAATAGTCTTTGCAAGACCCTCTACAGTTGCGAGCCAAAGACCTTCGCTTCTGGTTGCTGCAAATGCTTGCAATTGAAGAGTGTGCCCGTTGATTTCGATGGTGATTGCCACCACACGTTTATTTGCATCTTCGACCTCGGCCCTAATCTGCATGTCAGACCTTGGTGCAATACGAATTGCACCGAAATCTAGGTAGGGGTTAAGAATGCCTACCTCGGACGCATCGAAGGGGCCATTAGCCTCTCGATCAACTGGAGCTAACTTTTCCAAATCTAATTTCTTCCTGTTGAGCCGAAACCACGATCGCCACGCTCGGACTCTGGCAATTCACTTACGGCGATAAATTGAGCTTTCTCCACTTGCTGGATCACAAGCTGCGCGATGCGGTCTCCGCGTTTCACTTCGAAATCTGTGTCAGTGCTGTTGAACAGCGTGACCATAATTTCACCGCGATACCCCGCATCAACTGTTCCTGGAGTATTCAAAACTGTAATTCCACTTTTTGCAGCTAATCCGGATCTTGGATGAACCAGAGCAACAAAACCATTCGGAAGTGCAATTCGCACACCAGTTTTTACAAGCGCTCTCCCTCTGGCAGGAACAACGACCTCATCGGTTGACTTGAGGTCCGCTCCAGCGTCGCCAGGATTGGCATAGGTAGGAAGAAATCCATCTTCCGCGACAATTAGTACTTCCACACTCACCCCACGAGCGTAATCTATCTGGGTGGTATTTCGAGAACGCTTGTGGCCCTCAATCGGCATTTTGCTAGCAACTTCCCTGGCTTTTCCGATGCTTCTTTTGGCAGCACTGCCGTTTGGGACTCAAACTGGGTTAGTCGTTGCAACCTTGGGGACGCTTACTCTTTTGACAATAGTTGTCTTCTCATCGCCGACAATCACCGTTGATTCAGCGCTTAGGGTTTCAAGAATTCAAATACCACTAGCAGCGATTGGGTCCACGGAACAACTGGATAAAGAGCAGCTAAGAAAAGTAATTGGTCCCTCAGCGGATGCTAGATCACAACTATTTATTCGCGGCTATATCAAAACAGCTCTTAGGGTTGAAATTACTGATCCGCAGGATCCAACGCCATACTTTGTGATTAGCACGAGAAGACCGGCTGAACTAGCTGTTGCACTCCTTGCAAACCGGTCCTAGTTTGCTTCGCTTACCGAGCTGAGCCTTAGGCTTAACTAGGAAGCAACTGATGCATGTAAATTCGTTGTCCTGCTGAGGAAGAACTACTACCTCTAATTCTTCGTTCACAACATCTGGAATTGTGAATGAATCAACGTTGTCAGCATCGTCATCAGAGATTGTTGGCTTGGCCGGAATCCGCTCTTTGATAGCGTCAAGGGACTCGGTGTCGTCATCAGTTTTGCGCTGGGCATCGTAATCTGTCGCCACGGGGCCTCCTTCCAATCTCGCGCAATACCTTGCCTTAGGGCGGGCAATTTTGCAAATCTGCCACGCCAGTATCAGAAACTGTTCAGAACTCGCCCAAGAGCTGACAGCACTTCTGAGGATATGGGTGTCAAAATGCCTGCAAGGAGCAAACCTTATGGACCTGCGGTTTATTTCGCGAGACGGCGATCGATTGATTTTCGAGGCCCCGGACGGCACTCGACACTCTGCCCTACTAGAAGAAGATTTGAAATCAGCCATAAAAAGTGAGCAAGCCTCTGGCCGCCAGGTAGAGATTTCACCCAGAGAAATTCAAACCAGGCTTAGACACGGTGAGAGCGTTGAAGAGCTCGCCCGGGAATTAGGTGTGAGCCAATCAAGCTTGGAGCCATTCGCTGCACCGGTGTTAGATGAGCTGAGGTATCTTCTCGAATCCGCTCTCTCAACTCCTATTGCTGATGGTAATCACATGAGCGAATTCGGCCAGGTCCTAGAGCGCGATCACAGCGGAAGCAAAGCAAGAATTTATCGACAGGATGAGCAGTGGATTCTTGAGGTGGTTGGCGACTCCATTATGCACTGGAGATATGACCCAAAGAACCGACACCTTGAGCCGCTCGATAACAGTGCAACCAACCTCACGCTTCTGCATTCAAATCGAGATCTTGTAACCGCAACCCTTCCTCCGGTGAGCGAACCTGCTCCTACCTACTCGGAAGAGCGCTACGAGCAGAAGGAGGAGCACACCGCAAGTGTGCTAGATCTCGTTGAAGAACTTCGTGCTCGCAGAGCAATGCAGGAACAGCCCACCGTGAGACCAGCTCCTGCCAAGGGAAGAACTTCACTTCCTAGCTGGGATGAAATTGTGCTTGGTACTACCTCAGAATCCGATTCTGATCAAAGGGATTCTTAGTTCCGCATCTGAAATTGAGCCATGATGACTGATCATGTCGAAGGCTCTTTGTTTTGAGAACTTGCTGTGGTAAAGCGTGTAGTTGCTTTTGGCTAACAAAATAACCTCCGGCATTCTGGAGACGGCCTCTTTTCCAACCGTTCCATACCAGCCAGCGTCAATCAGTTCTTCGCTGGTGTGCGCTCCAAGCGCATAGGTAAGAGGCTCCAATCTCTCAATTGCAGCTTGTGAATCATCCCTATTTTCAAAATACAAGTAGCTGCTTCTGGTATCACCGCCAAAAAACTCGAGCGACAAGCCATCCAGATATTGGTCAAGTATCAGCTGGCGATCCTTGGTTGTTTCAACCATGCCATGGTCAGAGGTAATGACCAGGCCAGTATTTCGCCCTAGCCTTTGCGCCAGGGTTCGCATGCCAGCGTCAATTGATTCAAGAATTGCTGCCCAGCCTTCTGAGGTCCATCCACGTTGGTGTCCGTACTTATCAAGTTCTGGGAAATAGACATAGCTGATTGATTTCTGGCCCGACTGGGAAACTGCAATCGCCTGTGTTACTCGCTGTTCAATGTCGTCGGCCCCAATGAACTGGGCGGATCGCATGGTCGCGGTTGTGAAAGGGGTGCTCCGATACTCCTCTGCTGCAATCACGTTTGCCGTTACACCTGCAGCCGCTGCCTGTTCACCAATGGTCTGATGTGGTTGCCAAATCAGAGGGTCAGTCCTCTCATTCCAACCGACCAACAGATTGATTTTTTCATTGTGATGCCGATCAAATACCTGGTGGCCAATCAGGCCATGCTCTCCCGGCATCAGACCAGTCGAAAAAGATCCGATGTTCACCGATGTTGTAGCTGGATAAGCGGCGTAAGTAATGCTTGCCTTGCCAAGTTGCGACGAAAGAAATGGTGCGTGTCCGGAGCGCTGCCGAAGATTCTCAACGCCAAGTCCGTCAATGAAACAAATAATCACTCGCTCGCGCGAAGGAAGCTTCAGCGGATTCTCCAGCCCTTGGACCGACAGAAGGGCAGATTTGAACACATGGCGAATGGAAGCTAAATCTGCAGGTGGTCGGGGTAGAGTCGAAGGCACCCGCCAAGTTTTGCACAGCTGGAAGATATGACCAAAAATACCGACCGAATCCTCGATGTAGATGTTGCTGAGGAGATGCGGCAATCCTTTCTTGAGTATTCCTACTCTGTTATCTACTCACGTGCCCTTCCTGATGTAAGAGATGGCCTGAAGCCAGTTCAGCGAAGAATCATCTACCAAATGGGTGAGATGGGTCTTAGGCCCGATCGAGGTCACGTGAAGTCAGCTCGTGTCACGGGTGAGGTGATGGGAAAACTCCACCCCCATGGCGATAGCGCAATCTATGACGCACTGGTTCGCATGGCCCAAGCCTTCTCACTGCGCTTACCTCTAATTGATGGCCACGGCAACTTTGGATCCCTCGATGACGGACCAGCCGCCGCTCGCTACACAGAAGTCAGGCTGACCCAGGCAGCAATGGCGCTAAACGAGTCGCTGGATGAGGACACAGTTGACTTCATTCCAAACTACGACGCCCAGCTGACGGAGCCTGAAGTGCTGCCTGCAGCGCTACCAAATCTTTTGGTCAATGGCGCTAGCGGTATCGCCGTTGGCATGGCAACTAATATGCCTCCACACAATCTTGGTGAAGTCATTGATGCGCTGCAATTACTTCTGCAGAAGCCCAAGGCAACCCTTGAGCAAGTTATGGAACTAATCCCTGGCCCAGACCTGCCAGGGGGCGGTGTAATTCTACTCAGCGAAGGAATCACCGATGCTTACACAACTGGACGCGGCAGCTTTAAGACTCGCGCAAAAATCTCTGTCGAGTCCGTAGCGCCTAGAAAAAACGGACTGGTAATCACTGAACTTCCGCTGTCAGTTGGCCCAGAACGCGTGATCGAAAAGATTCGAGATGCAGTAAACAGCAAAAAACTACAGGGAATTAGCAATGTTGTAGACCTTACTGATCGTGAGAACGGCTTGAAGCTAATTGTGGAGCTAAAAAGCGGCGTTGACCCAGAGTCTGTAATCGACACTCTCTACCGCCTCACTCCCCTCGAAGAAAACTTTGGAATTAATAACGTTGCTCTGGTCAAGGGCCGCCCACAGCAGCTAGGTCTGATGGATCTTCTAAAGCTGTATTTGGAACACCGCATTGAAGTGACGACCCGGCGATCAAAGAACCGTCTAGAAAAGCGACAGGCCCGACTGCACCTGATTGAGGGCCTTCAGCAGGCTGTGCTCAACATTGACGAGGTAATTGAGGTCATTCGCAGCTCTGACACTGCCGAAGAGGCTAAGAAGCGAATGATGAAAGTCTTTGATCTGTCTGACTTGCAGTCTGAATACATCCTGGAGCTCAAGCTCAGGCGCCTTACCAAACTGAGCATCTTGGAACTGGAGGCTGAGGCGGATCAGCTTCGCAAAGAGATCGAGGAACTCAAGAACATTCTTAGCGATGACAAGGTTCTCCGAAAGACCATCTCTAAGGAGCTTGCCGAAGTCCAAAAACTGCATGCGACACCGCGTCGCACCGAACTTATTGACGCTGTCGGGATCGAACTGGTCAGAAAGCCAAGTGCTGTCAAAGAACTGGAAGATGAGCCAACAGTTGTAACTCTTAGCCCAGCAGGCTTAATCGGGCGCGCTAGCGAAGCAAAGCGCGGGGTCGCATTCGCAACCAGCCTCAGAAGCGACCTAGGAATCGTCTTGGCGGATGGAAAAGCTATTCAAATCCATGTGAGCGATCTGCCTGCAGGAAAACCAATCTCTGCCGCTAAATTTGCTGGCACCAAGCAAAAAGTGCTGGGAATTATCGAATGGAACTCCGAGCAACCAATCGCACTTGGCACCGCTAATGGAATTGTTAAAAGAATTACTGGCCCACTGCCCGACAAGCATGAGGTGTCGCTAATTTCCTTCAAGGACAAAGACCAGCTGGTTGGGGTTTGTCAAGCTGACGACAAGCAGACCGTTGGGTTCGTGACTTCAACTGGAAACATCTCACTATTCGCGGCAGACTCCGTGCGTCCGCAAGGTTTACCCGCAGCTGGCATGGCCGGTGTTGGTCTAAGCGATGGTAAGGCCGTTTACTTTGGATTAGTACAAGACGGCGGGCACTTAGTGACTGCCGCCAACAGTTCAGCCGCACTGGCCAAGACGGACGGTGGATCCGTCAAGATAACTCCGATGAAGGCCTACCCCAAACAAGGTCGCGGAGCAAAGGGCGTGCGCTGCCACAAATTCCTGAAGAGTGAGGACCAGATCTATTTCGCGAAGTTCGTTGGAACAGATCCGGTAGTAGTCGATGAGTCAGACAAAGAGATTGCTGGACTGGAAATAGACGCTAAGCGTGATGGCACGGGCAAAAAGATCAAGTCTTTTGTCGCTGGAGCTAACTAAGCGTCGATTCTTTCGCGATCAAATTCGTCTGCAGAATCAACAATAAAGTCGCGTCTTGGTGCTACTTCGTTACCCATCAATAGCTCGAATACTTCGTCAGCGGCTTCTAGATCCTTCACGGTGATTCGACGAAGCATTCTTTTGTCTGGGTGCATGGTCGTCTCGGCCAGCTGATCCGCATCCATCTCCCCTAGGCCTTTGTATCTCTGTATGGGCTGTTCATAGGGCTTGTTGGCCTTGTCGAGCTTCTTGAGCAAATCAGTTAGTTCCTGCTGAGAGTAGGTATAAATGGTTTCTTTGTTCTTGCCGGTTCCGGGTATAACTCGGTGTAGCGGTGGCACAGCCGCAAACACTCTGCCTGCTTCTACCAAGGGCCGCATGTAGCGGAAAAACAGAGTCAACAGAAGGGTTCTAATGTGAGCACCATCTACATCGGCATCGCTCATCAGAATGATCTTCTCGTAGCGAGCGGCTTCTATCTCAAAGGTTCTGCCCGATCCTGCGCCGAGCACCTGAATAATCGATGCACATTCGGCGTTAGAGAGCATGTCAGAAATGGATGCCTTTTGAACATTGAGGATTTTTCCTCGAATCGGAAGCAGGGCCTGGAAAGCGCTGTCGCGAGCTAACTTGGCAGTGCCCAATGCGCTATCACCCTCAACGATGAATAGCTCGGAACCTTCAGTACCACTTGCTCTGCAATCAACCAGCTTGGCCGGCAAGGTTGAGCTTTCTAGTGCGTTCTTTCTGCGCTGAGTGTCCTTGACATCACGAGCACTGATACGTGCCTTGGCCTCGCTAACAACGCGCTCAAGTAGCTTTTCTGCCTCCGCCTTTGTTCCGCGAATCTTGCCGGCTAGGAACTGATCCAAATACTTTGTGACTGCGTTGGTGACGATGGCCTTGATTGCTGGTGTACCAAGGGTTTCTTTAGTCTGACCTTCGAATTGCGGTTCTGGGAAACTAACTGTGATTGCAGCGGTTAAGCCAGTGAGAATGTCGTCCTTCTCAATTTTTAGGCCAGTAGCTTTAAATCTTCTAGCGTTAGCTTCAATCGCCGAGCGGAATGACTTCACCAAACCCTGTTCAAAGCCAGTCAAGTGGGAGCCGCCCTTGTTGGTCGAGATGATGTTTACAAATGAGCGGACATCTGTGTCATAGCCAATCCCCCAGCGCATCGCAACCTCAACTCGGCAGGTGCGCTCTACCTCACGTGACTCCATCGATCCAGTCTTGGGATCAAGTACTGGCACGGTTTCGGTAAAGGTGTCAACGGCTGAGATTCTTTTCGCCGGGATCAGCTCTGCATCTTTAGCTAAGAAATTAACAAATTCTGCAAGGCCACCTTCGAAGGAAAACTCTATTTTCTTGCCCTTGCCGTCCTTAGCGCTCAGAGTTAAGCCCGGCACCAGGAAAGCTGTTTGACGAAGTCGCGCCTCGAGGTCTGGCAGCGAAAGCTTGGCGCTGGAGTCGAATATCTGTCGATCCGGCCAGAATCTGACTCTCGTTCCTGTCACCTTCTTGGCGACTTTCCCGACTACTTTAAGTTCACTCTTTTTTACGAAGGGCTTGAATTTGGCGTCAGGACCCGGCCCATCAAAAACTCCAGGTTCGCCCTTCTTAAAGCTCATCGCATAGGTTTTGCCGTCTCGATCAACCTCAACATCAAGTCGACTGCTCAGCGCATTCACAACCGAAGCACCGACACCATGCAGACCACCCGATGATGCATAAGAGCCGCCACCAAACTTTCCACCCGCGTGAAGCTTCGTGAAGACAACTTCAACACCAGTGAGGCCAGTCTTGGGCTCAATGTCGACTGGAACTCCGCGGCCAAAGTCAGCTATCTGCACAGAACCGTCTGTCATTAGCTCGACGTCAATTTGATTGCCGTAGCCAGCTAGTGCTTCATCAACTGAGTTATCGATGATTTCCCATACGCAGTGCATGAGTCCTCTGGTATCGGTAGAACCGATGTACATACCCGGACGCTTACGAACAGCTTCCAGTCCTTCGAGGACAGACAGATGCCGAGCTGAATAGCTTTCCACGCCGCAACATTAGGCGATTTCGCTGCCAATTCAGACTTGCCACTTCGCGAATAGCGAAACGGGGTGTATTTGGAATTTACTGGACGACTTCCCAGTTATATTTCACACATGGAAACCAGTTCTTTACCAACCCTCACAGCTTCCGACCGCTGCGACATTTGTGGCGCACAAGCCTTTATTCGTGTGCAGCTTGAGACGGGCGAGCTACTTTTCTGCGGTCACCACGGAAATGCCAACAAGGAAAAACTGGAACCAATCATGATTGATTGGCACGATCAAACAGCTGCTATCAACCGTTCTTCGAACGAATAGTTTCAATCCAACCCAAGGCCTGTTCACTAAGCTGCGCTGCGGCGCCTAGTGCGCTCATGATCAACATGAGCAGCTGTGGATTCTTAGCCAGAACTGGCCCAAACAGGCTCGTGGCGATAAAAGCACCATTTACAAGACACACCGGCAAGTCATTGTCGGAATTGCGATAACCGAAGTGCCCTTCTGCCGTTGTAGTGAACCTGCTCTCTCGCTTTACTCGATTCAAAGTCAAACCAAGCTGCGGCGCAAAGTACTCGTAGGCATTTCCAACCAGCAAGGTTGGAAGACCCTTGGAATATCGATCTGCGACTATCTTTCTTAGTTTTCCTAGCTGCTTATCGAAGTGCTCAAGGCTGGCAAGGGAGCAGTCGCCAATCAGCAGGAAGTCCGCTTCTTTCGCAGTGGTTACGAACTTGTATTTCTTCTTCTGCTGCTCAAGTAGCGCAGTGATGACCTCCAAGTTTCCCTGATCGCCATTGTTGTTGAAATACTCAGGCTCGAAAGCAAAAATCTTGATCATTTGGCAAGCCCCAGGTGTCTTCTGGTTCGGCGCATGGCGTCGGCACTGAACAAAATGGTCGGCTTGCCCCCAGGTAGGGTCAAGAAATAATCCGCAGCAGAACCTGGATCCTCAATCACGTGCTCTACTTCTACTCCTGCAAAGTGCAAACGCAGAGCCAGGTCCGCTGCATTCGAACCGCCCACTACGTTCACTTTCTTTACTGCAGAAAAGTCGACTGTCCATAGCCAACTTGGATCATGAATGTCCGAGCCAGCCATCAGCATCAGGGGTTTCTCTTTGCCAGTTAGCTCGTCAAGATTCAATTGAAAGCTGGTCGGATTCTGAACTAAGCGCAGATTTACTTCTCTTCCAGCTATTTCAACTTGCTCGTTTCTCGCAAAAACTCTCTTTTGGCTCTTCAGAGCGCTTGCGACAATGTCCCACTTCAGGTCTATCAATTCATTAGCTGCCACAAGGGCGAGCGCATCGTTCAAAGCGTGCTGTGGACTGTTCGCACTGGTGGCTAGCTTCACCTTGCCCATTCGAAGTTCAAATCCCTCGCCTTTGAACACCTGCAATGACAGAGGGATTGTGACAGGTTTTTTGAAGTTATACGCATACCGCGGCGCTTCCGAAGATTTTTTCAGCGAAGCAGAGAGCCCGACCCCGGCCGGTACATTTTTGAACTTCATTTGGTTCAAGTTTGGGTCGTCGGCGTTGATTACAACCTTGCCAACTTGGCCGGCTGCGAAGGCAAGTCTTTCAATAACAAACTTCGGGTCGATAAACCTATCCAGCTGATCGCTTAGAACATTGGTAAGTACCAATAGTTCCGGCTTGAGTTCAACCAGCGGGGCGATATGGCCCTCATCAACTTCCAACACGGCAATGTCCGCAGCCAACTTACCTTTGAGGTTGCATTTAGCCAAAACCGCCGAGAGAAGTCCCTGTTGGATATTGGCTGTTGATGAATTGGTAAAGACCCTGATTTCGTGCTCCTGCAGGAGTGTTACCAGCATGTGAGTAGTGGATGACTTGCCAGCGCTACCGCTGATGATTACAAAACCAAGTGGGAGGGATTTGAGTGTGTCCGATAGAAAACTCGGTGCAATCTTGGAAACCAGCAATCCTGGAAAAGCCGAGCCGCCGCCTCGCCTAACCCTGCGAAGGAGAAACCGAATGGTCTTTCCGAGCACTATGGCCAGGGTGTAATTCATTTAGTTGTCCAGATAGTCTCGAAGCAGCTGAGAACGCGATGGGTGGCGAAGCTTTGACATCGTCTTTGATTCAATCTGTCGAATTCGCTCACGCGTAACACCAAACTTTTCACCAATTTGGTCGAGGGTCATTTGAACCCCATCACCCAAACCAAAGCGAGATCTGATAACTCCTGCCTCGCGTGGGTGCAAGCTATCTAGAACTCTCTCTAGTTCTTGCTGAAGCATGGAGAATCCGACGGCGTCAGCTGGAACCACTGCTTCGGTGTCTTCAATCAGGTCACCAAATTCGCTATCGCCATCCTCGCCAAGCGGTGTAGATAGAGAAATAGGTTCACGTCCGTACTTCTGAACCTCAACAACCTTCTCCGGGGTCATGTCTAGCTCAGCTGCCAGCTCCTCCGGAGTCGGCTCTCTTCCAAGGTCCTGTAGAAGTTGGCGCTGCACTCTGGCTAGCTTGTTGATGACTTCCACCATGTGAACGGGAATACGAATGGTTCTGGCCTGGTCCGCCATCGCACGAGTAATAGCCTGACGAATCCACCAGGTCGCATAAGTCGAAAACTTGTAGCCCTTGGTGTAGTCAAACTTTTCAACAGCGCGAATAAGACCGAGGTTTCCCTCCTGAATCAAATCCAAAAACTGCATGCCTCGACCGGTGTAGCGCTTTGCCAGCGATACCACTAGTCGAAGGTTGGCCTCTAAAAGGTGGCTCTTTGCTCGCTGGCCATCTTTGACTACCCAGTTCAGGTCGCGTCTTTCGGATGGCGAAAGTTTCTTGGTAGTAGCTAGCTTCTCTTCGGCAAATAGGCCCGCTTCGATTCGCTTCGCCAACTCAACCTCGAGTTCCGCATTTAGAAGCGCAACCTTTCCAATCTGCTTCAGGTAGTCCTTAACCGGGTCAGCCGTAGCTCCACTGATTGTTAGGTTCTGGACAGGAATGTCATCATCGTCATCACTGATCACAATCAAATCTGATGGCAGCTGTGTCTTGCCTGTTTCAGCTTCGTCATCTTCTTCGGCGGTTAGATCAACGGCCTCTTGCGCCTCGGCGACGATTTCCTCAACGGTCGTCAAATCCTCTTCAGGATCAATTTCCTCATCTTCGTCATCGTCCAAATCAGCATCTGCCGGCTTGCCAGCTTTACCCTTAGCTTTGATTCCTTTTTGCTTTTCCGGAACAGCGGCAGTCTTCTTTACCGGAAGCGGCTTACCCTTAAGTTTCTTTTCAGCATCTTTGGTCTTATTCGGCTTCTCTGCTTTTTTTGCAGCTGGTTTCGCCGCTGGCTTTGACTTAGCAGGCTTGGCTGGAGAACCCTTCGCCTTCTTGTCCTGAGCTTTAGCAACCTGCTTGGTCTTTGGTTTATCCGTCGTTTTACTTGATGTCTTCTTTGCAGGCTTAGCTGCAGGCTTTATCCCAGCAACTTTCTTCTTGTCTGAAATCTTCTTAGTTTCAAGTGGTTTCGCCGGCGACTTTTTTGAAACAGACTTAGCTGCTTGGGCGGTCGGTTTTAAATTCTTTGCAGGTTTCTCAGGCTTAGCCGCTTTTGTCGACTGTTTTTTCGCCGGTTTACTCTCAGCCTTCGACTGCTTTGTCTTTGAATCAGCGGTCTTCTTCGCAGCGGTAGCGGCCGTTGGTTTGGTTGGCTTTAGCTTTGCCGCCTGCGCGGTAGGCTTCAGCGCCGCCTTGACTGGCGCTGCTTTAGCCTTTGCGTTGTCCAGCGCTGGCTTTGCTGGTTTGGCGGATGCGATGGGAGTCCTCTTCCGGGCAGTACATAAACCCTTGTCAAGTACCTGAAACAGGACCTGAAAGGGTTTTGTGCGTTAATTATGCCACTTAATTGGCCTAGCACCTATCTAAAAGGGATAAATAGAGGTATTTATTCCTTGTCGCCTTCTAAGTTGCGCCGCAGAGTAGCCAAATACTTCTCCAGCTCGTCAGCGAGCTGATCGGCTGAAGGGGGCTGGGCGGTTGGCTTTCCAAGCGGAGCTCTGGCTGGAGCAGTCTCCCCAGATGCATATCCCTGCTCCAAAGTAGCAATCAATTTTTGAAGCTCCGGATTATCACTGACTTGATTGTTCACTTTTTTGTCAAAAGCATTGGCACGCTCTCGCAAATCATCGGCAGGGAAAACTAACCCTGTAGCAGCTGTCACCAATTCGAGACCTGACAAAGCAGCCTTCGGAACCTCGTTGTCGGCTAGGTAGTGCGGAACAAGTAAAACAAATCCTGCAACGTCGAAGCCGACTTCAACTAGACGGTATTCAAGTAGGTGAACTATGTTTCCTGGCACCTGGGTTTGAGGTTTCCATTCTGAAAAGCGTTCGATCATGTCGCTTCGATTGCCCGAAACAGTTATTCCGGTTGCTCTGGTGTGTGGAATAGGAAACGGGATTGCGTGCACCCAAGTGAAAGAGCTAATGCTATAGCGCTCAGCAATTTCCACCACAGACCGCGAGAAAGCTTCCCACTTCATATCAGGCTCATAACCCTCGAGAAGCAGGAAGGGTTGATCGGCCTCATCGTGCATCAGATAGATTGCCAGGCTGGCCGGCTCATAGGAGTCGATGTGGTCTTTCTCAAAGTACAAAACTGGACGGCGCGACCGGTAGTCCAACAAAGCATCGTTGTCGAAGCGGATCAGAACTTCGTTATTGAGATTGGCGAATAGATGCTCTGAGAGCTGCTGCACGGTGGAGCCAGAGTCGCTGAATCCAGTTAGGAGGCACAGCATCGGAAGGCCCGATAGGTCTTGGTCTTTGTGATATTCCCGATAAAGCTGGCTCATAATTCGATACTAACTCACCCCTACACTTATTAGTTATGCATGAAGTTTCCGTCGTTACCTCTTTGCCAATCGCTCCATACCAGCTCGCAATTCCCCATTCTTCCATCGAGCAATTTGCGAAGCTTGGGCTCTCACTCAGCTCAGAACAGCTCTCTTTGTATAAAGCTGAGCCAAAGTCCGGCAATCTGGCAAGAGTTCCACTGGGTGAAAACGTTGGACTGCTAATCGGTGGCGAGCTCTCCATTGCAGACTTCGTGGCGACGGCTGTACGAGCAGCCACTCACGCAGCTCCCCTGGTAATCGATCTGCGAAACAGAAGTGAGCAGGTTCAAATAGCTGCTGAGGCTGCACTGTTGGCAAGCAAAACCCCTACCAGCTACAAAAGCGAAAACAAATCAGAAGTTGTCAAAGTTCACCTTCTGGTTAATCAAGCCCAGCCAATTGAAGAGGCGAAGATCCTCGCTGCTGAAGTGATTCGAGCCCGAGAGCTAATCAATATGCCTGCCAATGATCTCTATCCAGAAGTAGTGGCTGAAAACGCCAAAGACTTCACCAAGGGTCTAAATGTTTCTGTAGAGGTTTGGGGCGAGAAAAGACTTGAAAAGGAAAATTGCGGTGGAATCCTCGGAGTTGGCCGGGGTTCGGTAAGACCTCCGAGACTTGTGAAGCTGGAATACAAAGGTGGCGGGAAGCACCTCGCGCTAGCCGGCAAGGGAATCACTTTTGACACCGGAGGGCTTTCGCTCAAGCCAGCCGACTCAATGGTTGGCATGAAATACGACATGGCTGGTGCGGCAACTGTTTTGGCTGCAACGATTGCGATTGCAAAACTAGGTTTGAAAGTTAATGTCACGACGGTTTTGTGCCTGGCTGAAAACATGCCATCGGGTTCTGCGACCAGGCCTGGCGATGTGGTGAAGATTCGAAACGGAAAGACCGTGGAGGTTCTAAACACCGACGCCGAAGGACGACTTGTTCTTGCCGATGGACTTTCCTATTTGACTGAACTTAAACCCGACCACATCGTGGATGTTGCCACTCTCACCGGGGCTGCCTCAATTGCGCTGGGTAAACGTCACACCGGATTGATGGGTCAAGGGGCTGCCATAGAGCATGTAAAGAGTGCAGCTGCAGAAACCGGTGAATTGGTTTGGCACATGCCACTAGCGGATGAGCTCAAAGAAACTCTCACTAGTGATTTGGCAGATATGACAAATGTGAAGATCGGCAACCGTGCAGGTGGGATGTTGGTCGGAGGATTGTTCCTGCAGGAGTTCGTCTCAAAAGATGCCTCCTGGGCTCACCTGGATATTGCCTCAGCGGCCAACAACGATGGCTCTCCCTACTCGGTCTATCCAGCAGGGGCCACCGGCGTCATGATTCGCACCTTGGTTCAGATGGCTAAAAATCTTGCCAACTAGCAGGTAGTAGACTTGCTAGCTGTTTGAGCAAGATGGAGCCAAAGTGGCCGAACACAATTTTGACCTTGTAATTTTGGGAGCCGGTTCTGGCGGTTACTCGGCTGCCCTTCGCGCAGCTCAGCTTGGAATGAGCGTTGCGCTCATCGAGCGAGACAAGCTTGGTGGCACCTGTCTGCACCGAGGTTGCATTCCAACCAAAGCACTGCTTCACTCTGCTGAGGTTGCCGACACCACTCGCGAAGCTGCCAACTATGGAATTCAGGCAACGCTGCAAGGCATCGACATGACTGCAGTCAACAAATACCGCGACTCCATCATCGACAAGCTTTACAAAGGACTCACTGGACTGGTTGGTGGCAAGGCAATTACTTATGTAACTGGCGAAGGCAAGATGACTGGTCCAAAGACCATCTCGGTAGGAAGCGATAGCTACACCGGAAAGAATGTGTTACTTGCTACAGGCTCAGTAACCAAAACTCTTGGAATCGAAATCGGCGGAAGGGTAATCACCTCCGACCAGGCTCTTCTGATGGACTGGGTTCCAAGAAGAGTTGCCATCCTTGGTGGTGGAGTAATTGGCGTTGAGTTTGCATCAATTTGGCGCAGCTTTGGCGCTGAGGTCGTAATTGTTGAGGGCCTTGACCGACTGGTGCCAAACGAGGATCCAGCAATCAGTAAGGCTCTTGAGCGCGCATACCGCAAGCGTGGAATTGAAGCCAAACTTGGCAGCAAGTTCAAGACCGTCACTCAGACTCCTACCTCAGTCGAGGTGGAACTGGAAAACGGAGAACGCGTTTCAGCTGACATTTTGTTAGTGGCCGTTGGTCGCGGTCCCAATGCAACAGGATTCGGTTTTGAGCAGCAGGGCATCCAGATGGATCGCGGCTGGGTGCTAACGAATGATCGACTTCAAACAAACCTCCCTGGCGTATATGCAGTTGGCGACATCGTTCCAGGCCTGCAACTAGCTCACCGAGGATTCATGCAGGGAATCTTTGTTGCTGAGGAGCTCGCTGGACTCAAGCCCAAAAAGGTTGATGAGATGGGCATTCCTAGAGTCACCTATTGCGAGCCGGAGATTGCTTCGATCGGACTTACCGAGGCCCAGGCCAAAGAGAAGTTTGGCAACGACATTTCAATCTATGAATACAACCTGGCCGGTAATGGAAAGAGCAACATTTTGGGCACCGCCGGTGTTATCAAACTGATTCGCCAAAACAACGGTCCAGTAATTGGCTTCCATATGATTGGCTCCAGAGCTGGAGAGCAAATCGGAGAAGCGCAACTAATCGTTAACTGGGAGGCTTACCCAGAAGATGTGGCACCATTGGTCCACGCACACCCAACCATGAACGAAGCAATCGGCGAAGCTCACCTAGCCCTAGCCGGCAAGCCGCTTCACGCACACGCATAAAGACAGGTAGAGAAAATGGCTGATGTAGTTCTCCCAGCACTGGGTGAATC
>JACCDW011430316.1_pt1 | contig 17886 bp, 17 predicted proteins | sample 7449781 | NCBI WGS metagenome assembly JACCDW01 (sample SAMN15323449, study PRJNA562643) | freshwater metagenome | isolation source: river surface water | place: USA:Blue River Watershed | collected 2017-08-18
CTGTGGCTCTTCCTGAGTTTGAGCTTGTGGTTGAGCTTGTGGCTCTTCCTGAGTTTGAGCTTGTGGTTGAGCTTCCGGTTGAGCTTGTGGCTCACCTTCTACTTGAACTTGAGGCTGAGCCTCAGGTTGTGCCTGACCTTGACCCTGAGCACCACCCATAAGAGCATTACCCGGAATTTTTTCAATATCTAAATTATTCATATTGATAAATTTAACAATTTCTTCAGCGATATCAACATCACCAAAAAACTGACGTAAATTTTTACCAGTAGTATCTTTTACTTTTTTAACATAAGCATTGATTAATGATTGAGGAATATCAATCATAGTCTTAACTTTATAGATATCGTTTACTTGAAGAACAGATTCTCTAATAATCTCTTCTCTATTTTTTCTAATACGATAACTCTCAAATGTTCTGATGTGCTTCATCTTTAAATTTATATTTTTTATTCTTTATATATTAATTAAAAAAATTCATTTTTATACATTTTTAATGAATTAGTAAAACCAATAAAATTCCACCAATTATACCACCAACACCAACACCGTAAGCTATATTCCTTTTGGTTTTTAACGTTTTTACTTCGTTTTCTAAAAGACCGATTTGTTTATCTCTAACAGATATCTGTTGATCACAAGTTGCAACATTTGTTTCACAATTTGCCAACCTTTCTTTTAGGTTTGATATTTGACCATCTTTGTCAGATATTTGATTTTTATAAAGTAAAATGTCTGTCTGTAATAGTGTAACTTGATGTTTATATTCATCAATTACTTTTACATAAGATAATGACAAACTATCACACTCAGCACCCGCCTTTTCCAATAAACTCAACATCTCAAAAGCATTATCAATTTTTTGAGCTTGTTCATAAGTCATAACTACTAATTTTTTTCCAGTTGAATCTGTTTCAATTCTCGGATAAGATTGAGCATATCCCAATAAACCAGTTATAACAAATAAAAATGTTAACAATGTATTTTTCATATTTTTATTTTAATTTTTCTTTCAATGAATTTAATAAATCTTCTCCTTCTCTTTTAATAGGATCTTTTTTAAGATTTTCAATTTTTCTCTTAGTATCTTCTAAATCTTTTTTATTTCTACTCAATTCACCATTTGCTTTATTTAATTGAGCCTTTGATTTATTTAATTGAGATTCTATTTGTAATATTTTTCTATTACGCTCATCAATAGACTTTTGAGTTTTATCAAAATCACTTTTTAACTTTAAATTTACTTTCACCAGTGAATCTCGAGTGTGTTGTAAATTTTTAAATTCTTGTTCTAATAATTTAAACTCTTTTTTATACCCAGTACCCTTTAAGAACCAAAGAGAAAAAAATAAAATAGAAATAACCACCAAACAAAGAATAAGAATTGATTTTAAATCTAACCTAACTTTCATAACTTTTTAAAAATTTTACCATATATATAAAATAATAAAATCCTCTTAAATTTTTCAAATTTTTATATTTTTTGTTATATTTGCAAAATGATTTTTTAATAAATAAGAAATGACTTTATATTCCTTCGATTTCGATGATACACTTTTCCACACTATGTTGCCAAATCCTGGTGAAGATATTTGGAGACAAAAAACTGGAGAACCCTGGCCACACAGAGGCTGGTGGTCGAAACCAGAGACACTAGATACTGAAATTTTTGATACACCAAAAAATGACTGGACTTATAGTGAATATTTAAAAGCAACAGAAGATACAGACTCTTTAAGAATCTTAGCAACAGGTAGACTTCAAAAAGTTCCAGGTATGAGAGAAAATATCGAAAAGATATTAAACAGTCATAACTTCTCATTTGACGAAGTTTGGAAAATTCAATCTTCTGATGAAAGACAAAACGGAAACGGTGAAAAAGGAATTTATTTGAACTGGGGAGGTGATACTTTTGATTTCAAAACTACTCTTTTTTCAAAACTAATAGAAATTACAAAGTGCGATAAATTCGTGATGTACGATGATAGACAAGAACATCTTCCGAGATTTGAAGAATGGGCATCGACTCAACAAATTCCAATAGATATCGTAGACGTAGTTAACAAAACTACAACAAGTATAAATTTTAATATATAACTAAAAACTGTTTAATTATGGCAACAATTACAAAAAAGAAAACTCAATCTAAAGTTGAAGAATTACTTTCTAAACCATATCGTTTAGACCTTCACAACGATGATTATAATACTTTTGACCACGTAATTAACTCTTTAATGAAATTCTGCGGACATGAATTTGAACAAGCAAATCAATGTGCTCATATCGTGCATTTCAAAGGTAAATGTGATGTAAAATATGGAGACTATGATACTATTTCTTCTATGAAAGAAAAACTTCAAAATGCCGGTTTATCTGTAACAATGGAAGTGAATAAATAATTACTGTCCAAACCAATTACCTGAATTACCTCCTTTATTTCTGCTAAGAACTTGTCTTCTAACTCTTAATAGCTGACTATAGTCTAGTCCCTCTACATAATCTACCTGTTTCATACATTCATTTATGTATGATGCTAGTGATTTTTCAGTATATTTATTCAAATACTCTTCACAAGCCTCTCTAAACTCACCTTTACTAAATATTGAGGTGGCATTGACTATAGTCATAACACAATCATCATGACCAACATCAGCAGCATACCTAATATTCCCAGCAGTTGTTGTGTGTTTAACAAATGTAGTAATCTCACGAATAGTGTCTTCATTGTTTATAAAGAAACCTTTTGACATCATCAAATCTTGATAATCCTTTACTAAAAGATTTTTGTTTTCACCAACCTTTAATCCAACTTTTTCCTCTGTGGAGTCAGCGCGATGTTTATATCTAACAAAAACAGAAGAACCGTAATCATTATTTCCGTCAAATACGTGAGGCATTTCAGCAAGAAGAGTGTTTCCATAGTTGTTTAACTCTAAAACAACTCTAACATTCTCAGGATTTAGGTATTCAAATACAAGAACATAAAGAAATTCAGCTAATTGCTTAACAGAACAAAGGTTGCTTCTAAAAAGTGCCACTTGGTCGAGTCTAAAAAAGTCAACTATTGACTTATAAGCCGCCTTTTGAATGTCAATGATTTCTTTAGTCTTATTATTTATTCGAAAGACATTTATTACAGAATAATCCTGACCGAGACCTTCCGAAATATCAACAGAAACTACAAACTTATACTCCTTTCTTCTTATTGGTAAAAATAATTCATCATCTTGAACCCATTTCAGGTCTTTGTAGCTGAACTTTAATTTTCTCTCAAATTCATCTAAACTATCCCAAGCATAATTCTTTTTATTCTTTAACAAATCATCAATAATTGCTTCATTTAAAAGTGATTTGGAAGCATTAATAAATCTTAGTCCATATTCTTGATTGAAAGCATCCTCTCCACCAATATCTTTGATAGCCTCTTCTTTCCAAGTTGTGACTTCAGATAGTGCTCTAATTGGAATTTCAATTGCCTTTTTATCCAAAACAAATGATGATTTTACATCATCATCAGAACAGTGTTCATTATTGTAAATATAAATAATATCCTTCTGTAAATCCGAGTTATAACCCATCTCAACTTTAGTAAATTGACCCCATTTTTGTTTACAACTCTCGAGTATATCCTCTTTCGTTAACTCATATTCGTGTAATTTATGTGGATTTAATCTTATATAAGTAACAAAACGACCAGGCACTTGATACCAATATACTCTCATTGCTTTGTAGTTGTTCTTCAAAGGATCACCCTCTGGTCTCTCAGCATCTGTTAGAAGTTTATGAAAAAGGTTCATACCATTTGGCGTAGATGTAATAATAATCTTCGAGTTTTGAACCGCAGCAGTAGTTGGAAAAGCAGCAGTATAATAAGGCTCGATGATATTAGAAGGAATATGCGCAAACTCATCTAAGTAAAGAACGTCAATTGTAAAACCGATGGCTGGAGTCTTTGTTCTAGCCGATGTTTTAATTCTACATCCATTTTCAAATGTTAATGACTTCTGGTTCCAAGTTTTAATACCTGGCTTTAAGAAGAAAGGCAATAATGAATAGATTGATTTAATCTTATCAACAATCTCTACAGCAGTATCACCTTTATTGGCTACAATCATTATGTTCTTATCATTATCAAATAGAATCTTATGTAACATGAAAATTGCAGATGAAATGGTCTTACCAACCTGACGAGAAGCCATAAGTATATTGAAACGAGAATTGACAAAATTATCAAGTATTTCTTTTTGATAGTCTCTTAGAAAAATGTTACCAACAGAACCATCTTCTCTTTTTACCTTACAATACTTTTCAACGAAATAATGAACATCTAAAGCACATTTAATATACTCTTGTTGTTCATCTGATGTCATTTTAAATGTAACACCAGCTCTTCTTAGACCTACTTCACTTTTTAACCAAGGATTCTGATATCGTTTTATTACAATACCATCATTTATTTTGTCTGTTGCATCGTCTACCAATCTGGTAGTGAAGACCATTTGTCTTTCTTCTTGTTGTACCGCCATATCGGAGAAAAGAATATTTTTTAATATATATTGTAAAAAACCACTTCTATGTCAAAATCACAAGAAGAAAGAAATAGATTACAAGACGAATTTGACCAAATTCAATCAGAAAGTGGAGAAATTGATTTCTCTAAACATTTAGCAGGACCCGGTGACTTACCGGATTTAGGTGAGATTGAAATTTATGATTACGATACAGATTTGACAGTTGCTAGTCAACAGTCTATAGACGTATTAGAGTCTTTAGTAGACCTTTACCTAAGTGATATACCACAATTAAAAGAACATCCATATATTAAAAATAAAATGAAAGAAGATGCTATGGTTTATGCAGAGGGTATCTTTTTACAAAAAATGACAAGAAAAAACTTTCTTTCTCAACTAAGACAAGTCGATAACGGGGATAACTCAGCTAGAATGCACGAAGTTGTGAATCAAACTATTGGTCAAATGAGAGAAAACTCTAAATTTCTTATGAGCCAAAGAACTGATTTTGAAAAGTTTTGGAAAACACTTAGAAAAGATATGGGTTACAATGAAATTGAAAATCCTGAGATGAAAGCAAGTGAAGAGTTAGCACAAGAGAGTAACAGCGAAGGTGTTATTACAAACAACAGAGACTTAAACGATCTTATCAAAAAGGCTATGATGAATAAAGACAACGATAAAAAGTAATTAAAATTTAAATTTAAAACTTTCAAATGTTTTTATCAAATTTCCAACTCTCAAAGTTACCACATTAGAAATAAACGGCTGTACTTTGTTACCAGTTACTTTGTTAGTAACTAAATATGTCTCTTCTTGTTTAATATTAGACTTAATATTAGACTTTAAATCGTCGTCTGTGTTTGAAAGAATAAAATCTAAAACACTATTTACACTATCAGCCAATTTAATTGTAGAAATATCATCATCATAAAAATCAATCTTTGAATATTTTTCAATTTCTTCATCTGTAAATTTATCAACATCTGTTTTGTGTCCAACTAAATGTTGTAAAACCAATCTAACTTTCTTATGAGAAATATCATCTGAGTTTTTGTTATAGAATGTTTCAGAAATAAAATAGTATTTTTTTGGCTTAAGTCCTAGTTGAAAAAAATGTTCTTCTAATTTCTTAATCATCGGTTCATAACTTGTTTTTGAAGACTTAGAACAGATGATATAAATATCATCATCTGAGTTTTTCAAATGTTCAAAATGAGAATCTAAGATGCTATAATCTAATTTCTCAATAATATCAGGATTTAGAAACTCTTGCATAGAAAATGAAAGGTCTGTAATATCTATTCTCTTTTGAACACATTTAATTTTTAAAGAATTATATAAATTCTCAGGTAACCAGTAGCTCTGACCAGACATATTCAATTGACAATTAAATTTCTTATAAATACCTTTACGTATTAAGTTAAACTCAGATTGAGTAATCCTAATAATAGGTTCTTTTGGTTTAGTTTTCGAAACTATCCAAACAGCACTATCGAAGCTAATTAAAACATCTAAATCTAAAAAATGCGCATTCATTATCTAAAATTTGTAATTCTATATTTTATTTCATGTGGACCGTCATCATAAAGACCACCTTCATAATTTTTATCAGTCCAAGTCACACCACCACTTAATTCCTTATCAAAACTATGACATTTCGGACATTGTGACGGTGAAATCTCTTCACCATCTATAATTTGTATATTCTCAGATGTGTAAGTAAATTGTGCTTTACACCAAGGATTGACACAAGCTCTTTTGAAAGTTTCCATATTATATATATTTAATAAAAAAAGCCTCAAATCTGAGGCTTTTATTTATCTTATTAAATTCTTACTTATTGCAAAGTCATATAATATTGGTAAACTTAAATATTTTATAAAGTATTCTCTCACGTCTTTAAAATTCTTTGATTTTTTCAAACTATGTATAATCAGGAATCCAAATTCTTCTTGAAAGTCTAAATAACACTCTGACCAATTTTTATTATAATGTTCTAATAATCTCCACTCTTCGTGACCACCAGTCAACCAAAATAAGCTTTTTTCCGGAACTATTGTTTCTAAATCCAACTTTTCAATTTCCATCTTCCAAATTGAGTGTTTAACATCTATCGTTCTCATCAAAATTGATACAGCCTCTGCTAAATCACTCGTAACTTCTCTGCCTATTTCGAAAAACCAATTGCCTCCATCTTTACTTATTTTTATTTTTTCATCAGAATAAACTAATTCCGACAATTCATTTTTAACTAAAACTTTTTTTCTCTTCATAGTAGTTAATTATTTTTTAAGTTAATGCCAGATTTCCATACACCATCAAAATACCCATCTTCAAAAATTCCATTCTCAAATACACCATAAAAGCCTCCATTTTTAAAAATACCATATTTCCAATTACCGGTCATAAAAATCCCGCTGTGCCAAATTAAAGTGTCTTTTTGAACCTCTAATACAGCATCTGACAGCTCAGAGTCTATTAACCAATAGAACTTGTTTTCCAATAAAATTTCGTTGATTTTCTTAGGATTTGTATAAACTTTATCACCAATCTTTAACTCTAAAATTCCCATAATCAAAATTGAATTTATAAGTTATATATTTGGTAATTTTTTAATAAAAATTGCCATTAGTGGATTTTTTAAAAAAATCAAAGATTTAAAAAAAAATAAAAAAGCCTGTCCTCTGAAACAAAGGACAGGCTTATGTTTTGTTAATTTGAATTTAAAATTCTGTTTTAGAAGCTTCGTCAAGAAACTCTTTTTCTTCTTTAAGTAAAGAATTCATACCAAATTTAGAAATTTTGTCAAGAATTTTATCTACACTCAATTCCGATAAATCAATTGATGGTTGAAGTTGATAAGATGACATTTCTGAAAGAATATTCTCTAAGCCGTTTGTATAAATGATTTCTTTTGGCTTTTTAACAGTAGAGTATGCAATCATAGTTTTGAACTCTGTATCAATCCAGATTTTATAGAACTTGAATTTTTCTTTATCAGACTTAAGTACATCGAAATTAATTTTAAGGTCAGCGCAAATAGATTTCAAAGTGTCTATTGATGTATAAGTAAAGTCAATTAAGATGATATTTTTCATAGTGATTAATTTATAATACAAATATAGTTAATTAATTTCAATTAACAAACATTTGAAACTTTTATTTTTTTAAATTTCAAAAAATAGAACATTTTTATTTAATATATAAGAAAAATTTTATTATTTTAAATGAAATATCTAAAGGGTAGAGAAAAGTTTCTTTCAGAAATTAAACATCTAAATCAACAACAAATAAACGAATCATTTGACATGGGTGGAAGCCAAGGACCATTCGGTAACGATATAGCCTGGGGTGACTCTCTTGTAGGAAGACTAATCAACTTTGTTATCAGAAAAATCGGAGTTGGTGTTAATATGGTTAGAATTCAACCAGTAATTGCTAGACTTAAAATGGAATTTAGAAACATTTTAGCCTCTTCCGAAGCAGCAGGTATAAACGAAGAAACTATGAAAAAGATTTCTATGTTTATCATCATTCAACAAATAAGAATAATCAAATTTGCAATCGTAGATATGAAATCACCTGGCACAGACGAAGATGTCGAAGGTGGTGAAGTAATGGATATTTCTCAAATGGGTTTTTCTGACATCAAAAGTGAAAACTATTTAAAAGAATGCGAAGATATTGTTGAGAGTTGTATGCAAGCAATGGGTGCAACTGTAGACCAATATGGTGAAATAGATAACTATGATGAATTAGAGAAGACTCTTAAAGAGCTTTTAGAAGTCATAAAAATAATGAAAGCCGAAATTAAAGAATCAAAGCCTAAGGATGAAACAAAAGAAGAAACAACGAATTCCTTAGATAGTTACATAGATAACTTCTCAGCAGTAGCTGGAATGGTCATTGAATATGACACTATGAAGAAAAAACAAGCCGAGGAGTTCAAAAAAGGAGGACCAGCATCAGGTGAAAAAAATGCTTTAAATCAAAACGAACCTCAGAAAGTTGAAGGTGAAAAAAACCTTGTAGGTACAGAAACAATGGATTCATACTCTTATATTTCTGAAGCAGTAGCTTCACCAGTAATGGTCCCATTGAAAAAGTTATACGACACTTTAAAGCAATTATCTCCAGAGGATTTAATTACAGACTTGACAAACTTTACTAAAATGGCACCAGAAGCCAAAAAGGCTGATAAGTTTGCTAATCCAATTTCTAACATCTACAAATATATCAGAATTAAAAGCGGAGTTAAAGAATCTTTAATAAATGAAGACCTAAATGCAATACTATCAAGAGATAGAGTTCTAGGAGATGCAATTATGGCATTATATGCAGTTTCAAAAACTAAGCCAGATGCTTCATTTCCAGATATCACTCCGAATATGAAGACCAATATGGCTTTATTCAACTCAACTATGCCAAACTGTTTGAAACCAGAGGTTAAAACAGTAGAAGCTCAAAAAGAAAGTAAATTACTTAAATACGAAAGTTTCAAAGACGAATATATCGTAAACGAAAGTAAAATCGGTGAGTTCTTAGGCTGGGGCGCGGCTAAAATTGCTCAGTTATTTGGTTATGGTGAAGATGAAGCCAAGGATATGAAAGAAGAGGAGGTTTCTCAAATTAAAGTTAATAAGAACAATCAACAAAAAGTTTTATCACTTTACTGGGGTGAAATTTACACAAGTAGAATTACTAAAATATTATTAACCGAAAAAGAATTTGAGGCACTCACTAAAGAATTAGTAGAACTTAAAGAAGAACCAGGTGAAGGAATTATCATTAGTGGATTCGATCCTATTATTGAGATTGTTAAATGTTTCAATAGAGCTTATAAATTATATACAGTACCTGTGATTCCAGGTGGAAGAAGTAGCGGTGCTGTTGATAGAGCAACATACGCAGAGTATACAAGTTTTGGTAGCGGTGGTTCTGGCGGACAATTAAGTGCTTATAACGGACCATTCAGACATAATAAAACTTACAACATGTGGGAGAATGCTGTTTTAGATATAATGAAAGACAGAGAATTTCAACCAATCTTTGATAAAGACACTAAATTGAGAATAGGTAACAAATTCAAAGAAGGGGCTGGTACAATATTAAGAAAGTTCATGACTGATATAATGGATGGTGAAACTCTTTACAAATCAAAAGAAGACTTTGGAAAAGGTTCAGGTGGTGCTCAAAAAGTACTCTTAGAAAAATACTTTGGAGAAGTACCAGATGATATAAAAGAAGCTGATTTAGCATTTTCACCTAATGAAGTTAAAGAAAATACAGAGTTACAATCTAAGATTAAAACAGCAACAGTTGAATTCAAAGCAGGAAAAACTGATGATATCAAAAATCCAGAAAGTCTTAAAGGAATGATTTTTAGCGCTGATGTTGAAATGACAAAACCAGCTGATTACAAAGCAGAAGATAAAGATAACAACAAAGAGATAGACACAACTAAGCGATATTTCTTTATTCAAGAGATAGAAGGCGATATGCTTTATGTTGTATTTTCAAGAAAATTTGGACATTTTGTAAAATATGTAGCAAATGATTATTTGAACAGAGATGCAAAAATGACTGTATCTTTTAATCCATCTACTTTGATGACATCAGCTCAGACAGATTTGTATCTGACTAAGATTAAATTAACAGACTTAAGAAAGATGATGGCACCAGGTGGTAAAACAAAACTAATGGGTCAACTTCAAGGAACTACAAATAAAGTAGAAATTGGTGAACAAAAAACAAACACTGTTCAGTTTCTTTACACATTAGAAGATGGGTCTGAAGAAAAAATATACAATCTAGAGAAATTAGAAACGGATGGCGCAAAAGGCTTCAAAAGCTCAGAATTAAAAGCACATTCACCACAAAGTTTATAAAATGAGATACTTAAAAGGTTATCAACTGTTTTTAGAAGACAGTTTTGATATAAAAGATACGGACAAAGAGGATGTTAAGATGTCAAAAGAAAAAATGAACGTCATTAACAAACAAATTAGTGAATATCAAACAAAGAAATCTCAGATAGTAGATATCTACAAAAAGGCTAAAACTATCGAAGAAGCTCAAGAATTAATAAAACCTATAATAGGCGATCCTAAATTAGGCAACCCATTTTTGATAAAATTCAATAACATTTCAAGAATAGAGAAAGAAGTTGAATTATTACATGATGAAATAGTTAAAGATAAAATTAGAGCAGATGATATGAGATCTGAAGCTAATTTAGTAAAAGATAGCGAAACCAAAGCAGCTGCGATGGGTAAAGTAACTGATATTCAAAACAGAATAGCAGACAAAAACAAGAAAATTCTTGACAAAACGAAAGAATTTGAAGAATTAGATAAGGCACATATAAAGGAAATTGAGGTTATGAAAAAAGATATGAATGATTACATCAAAAAAATATCTGATTCAGAACAAAAATAGAAAAAATATCATTTTTTCAATTTTATATATACTTTAAAATAAAAAAATTAAGATAAGAATATGGCAATTCAAATTGGAAAATACAAAAGACCAGGCATCTTCATTGAGGAATTTGATCAGTCAGTAATCACTTCCCCAATCGTAGAAGGTATCACGAATCTCGTCATCGGAGTTTCTAAAAAAGGACCTGTGAATACACCTATTAGAATTACTAATTTAGGTGATTTAGAGGCTATCTTTGGTCAGTTGGATAGAAATTTAGAAAGAAAAGGATCTTTCTTCCATAGAACTATTTCTAAGATGTTAGAGACTAGTCCTGTGTTTGCAATGAACCTACTTTTAACAGATGATACATTAGATGTAATCGAATACAAATCATTATCATCTTCAGCACAATATAATAATGACATTTTAAGAGAAGGTCCTTACAGAAGGTTCTTTGATACAACAGGCTTCTGGAAAAGAGACACTGAGTCATTTATTAATTTGACTAAAAATAACTTGGGGTATACCGAAAGAGCATTTAGTTTAACTAACTTGTCTGATAGATCAATTACTGCATTCGTATTCAAATCTTCTCTTTCCGGTTTCGATAGAACTTTACTTGAATGGTATGGTTCTGTTGAAAAAATGCCACCTTACGTTAGTCCACAAGACTATGCATCCGACTATTTAGTTGATGTAGTAGTTGTAGGTGGTGATTGGTCTAACTACCAAGAACTTGCGGTGGATCCGAGATGGAGTGCTTACTTCAACGCATCTGGTTTAAGAAAAGAAGAAATTAGAAATTTTGCCAACGATAGAAATGTCACTCTTTTATCTTACTATGAAGGATTATCTTTAATCCCATATTTTAGAGATTTAAATGGTAGAAACTTATTTATTGAAACAACAATCAATAGAGATACTGACAGAACAGGTTTATTCTGTGCTTTCAACAATGACTTAGTAGAAGCTGACTTCTACAATGGTAAAATGGACCTTTTAGGTAACACTATTGTAGGTGTAAATGAAGTTGATATTGAATTCCTTTCTTATAAAGAAACAATCGCTGAACAAATTGAAATCACAGCAGTACCTTTAGACTTACCAGGAAACGTAACAGCAATGTTAGGAACTGGTTATGGCTACACGACTGGTCAATTAGACCACGCATTTGGTTCAACACCAGTAACTTCTGGAATAATCACAAATGGCGACCACAGAACTGCTTGGTTTGGTGAGGGTTCAGTTTATGGAGTTACAGAAAACTGGATTTCAGCAAGTACACAATCATTCACAATTCAATATGATGTAGCACCTGGTTCATTTGCAGTAATCGGTGATGTACACGTACCTATTTCTGCTACAACTTCAATAACAATTGATGCAAGTGACTATCCAGTTCTTAACGGAACAGCTTCTTATGTGGCTACATTCGTGTTAGATAACACAGGAGAGATTTCTTCTGTAACAAGTTACACACCGTTCGATTCTGGACTTGCTAACTACCCAGCAGTAACTACAAGTGATATAGTTTTAGGTTATGTCAAATTTGACATCGCTGGTATAGGTGCAACAACAAGTATACCAGGTGGTATGTACAACGCTCTAGTTGGAAAACAATCAGTAAGTGTTGATTCAGTAGGATTTGTTGACTTAACATTTGGTCCATCGGCTGAATTTAATATCACAAACCCATCAACAGGAACTATTAAAATTGAGTTTCCAGGAACTAACACAACAGCTAAGGTAAATAACTATGAGCAATATAGACAATTCAAAATGTTCAATAGATTGGTTGCTTTAATTGATAGTCCTAATAAAAACAAAATGACTATGAGTTTAGGTCCAGTTGCGAACTATGACAAAATTAGTCTTGAAAACATAACAATTAGTAACATAGTTACACCATCAAGCACTACTCAGAATAAATCATTCACTTTGAGTGGATTTGGAACAGCTGATTTATCAGATGTATCTAACGGTTACTTTGTACTTTACACATTAGATAATGAGTTTATCTTAGGTGAGGACAGCGTTGTAACTAAAAATCAAGTTGCTACAACAAGCGAAGGTGTAGTTGGTGAATACTCAAGTTTCTACACAAAATACTATGATGGTATTATCAACACTAAAGATTTCTTCTATAGTAATAGACTTTTCCAAGACTATAGTGGTTCAACAAATGCTTTACTTGGTGATACAGTTAATGTTACTTTCATCGATGGTGAAACAAATACTGGAAACACATCTTCATACGCTGGTTATGACTACATTGTATTCGAGAATACAACATTAGGAGGAACAGCGGCTGCTACAGCTTTAGACTTGAATGTATTTGAACAACTTGTATTCCCTGATGCAAACTTAAATGCTGGTTCATTTACAATTGTTGCAAACTCGGTAGATCCTTCTGCAACTCCAGCTGAATTAGCTGTAGAATTAGGATTCACAGGTGGAGATTTCTTCGCATATCAAGTAAACGAAGAGGTAGTAAGCGAAACTTTACTATCTGTTGATATGGTTTATGACTATTTAAAGAAACACTATCTAAAAATGTATTTAGATAATGATGGTGTACTTAAAGTTGAATTCTTAGATGAATTATTAGAAAGTGTAGAAACTGTAAACACTGAAGCAAATAATACATTCTTAATCCAATCTGCTAAGTCTAACTTAAAACAAACAATCGAAATTGAAGTACCTAGCAACTATGTACAAGTACCAAACAAGATTCTTGTAAAGGGAGACAGATATACAGAAATCAAAGTAGGTGACTTCTTAGAGGCATTTGTTGATGAGACAACATTAGAACCAGGACAAGTAGGTAGAAAATTAGCAAGAATCTTAACTAAGAGACAATATTCTGGTGATGCTACATTAACAGAACTTACTTGTGATTCAAGAATTAAAACTTACACATATAATGGTGATTTACAAACTATGAGATATGTAAGTATTGATAACTACGCAACAACTTATAAAGCAATTCCAATGAAAGGTTTCAGAGTAAGAAATGCGTCTTTACCTGATGGCACAGAAGCTAGACAAAACTCAATTCTTAACTTAGTCGCTAAAGGTACTCCAATCTTTAAAGCACTTACAAACAAAGAATCAATTGACTTTAGATATTTAATTGATGCATTTGGTTTAGGACTTACAGAAAGAAGTAAACAACAATTAGTTGATATCTGTGGAGAAAGATTAGATTCATTTGGATTTATCAATATGCCTTCACTAAGACAATTTAAAAACTCTACTTCTCCATCATTCGTGAACTCTGAAGGAGTATTACAAGTAGAATATATTGCTCAAGGAGGAGACCCAAATAGCTCACCAGCGTTCTTCTATTCATTCGCTGATGGACCTGGTACAACTTGTGTTGGATACTTTACTCCTTATATCACAGTAAATGACAATGGAAGACCATTAGATATGCCACCAGCATCACACGTTGCTACTACATTTATGAGAAAACACATCTCTAATGTAACTTCAGTAACACCGTGGACAATTGCAGCTGGTGTAACAAATGGTAGAGTTACTAATATTACAGCAACTGAAATGGACTTCTCTAACAGTGATATTGAATTCCTTAACCAAGCACAAATGAACCCTATTACATTCAAAAGAAATAGAGGTTATGTAATTGAAACTGAAAATACAGGACAAACTCTTTATAAATCTGCTCTATCATTCATTCACGTTAGAGAGGTTCTTATCGAACTTGAAAGAGAATTATCAAGAATGTTACTTGACTATCAGTGGAGATATAACACACCAGATATCAGAGCCGAGATTAAACTTAGAGCTGATGTCATCTGTGAAACATATGTTTCAAGAAATGGTTTATATAACTACTTCAATAAAATGGATGAGGAAAACAACACTCCAGATATCATTGATAACCAAATTGGAGTTCTTGACACTTATGTAGAGCCAATCAAAGGTATGGGTATTATTGTAAATAATATCACTATCCTAAGAACAGGAGCTATTAATGCTGGTGGATTTATAACTGCATAATTTAAAACAAACTAAATAATTAAACCCTCAATGAAAATTGAGGGTTTTTTTGTATACACTATAAACTTTGGTTTATTATTTTATTATAATAGAGGAAAAGAACTATAGAATATATAAAAAAAAATAATAATAATTTATGTCAGATAATAAAGAAAATTTATCAGAAGAAGAATACCTAAAAAGACACTTGTCTGATTTAGAAGCAGGAAAGAATAATTTTGGTACAGATATTCCTTTTGATGCAGAACCAGTAACTGAGAGCTCAAGAGTAAATGACCTTCAGTATTTCAATTTTGATATCAAGGATTTACCATGTGGTAGATTCTATCCAGTTGGAACTTTACTTATGGTTAGACCAGCACAAGTAAAAGAAATTCAAGCATACTCAATGGTTGATGATAACAACTTCTATGATATCGTAGAGAAAATGAATGGTATGTTACAGTCATGTATTAGACTAAAATACGCAGACGGTAAAATTGGTTCGTTTTTAGAAGTAAAAGATCAAGACAGATTATTTTTATTATTCTTAATTAGAGAATTAACATTCCAACAAGGTAATTCACTGACTGTAAAATCTAATTGTGAAGCTTGTAGCACAGAAAATACAATTGAACTTAAAAGACAACATTTTTCATTTCATGAAATTGATGAAAAATTAGTTAAATTCTATAATCCAGGAACTAACTCTTATAAATTTAGACTTAAAAATGGTAAAGAATTTGAAGTTACACCACCAAATATTGGTCTACAAAAAGCTTTTACAGATTATATCGTTAAAGAAAACAATGAAAAAAGACAGCCGAACTTAGCATTCTTGAAGATTATTCCATTTATGTTACCAGGAAGAGCTACTATTTCATACGAAGGAATTAAAACAAAATTAAAAGAATTTGAAGAAATGGACGATATTTCGTTTCAATTCTTAAATTCAGCAATCAACAAAATGACCTTTGGTATTAAGGAGTTGAAGAAAACGTGTGAGTGTGGTGAGGAGGTCCACACTGAGATGCAATTTCCCAACGGAGCCTCAGGTGTTTTCGTTATTCACGATGCCTTTGAAGCATATATTAAAGAATAAATTAATGCTACAAAAGCACTTTCATTTACAAGAAATTGCAATGGATAACTGGCCATTCTGGATGCTAGAAGAGAATGTATCACTAGTAAATGAAATCATAGAAGAAGAGGAGAACCAACGCAAGAAACAAGAAGATGAACAAGGAAAAGGAATGGGTAACTTCAATGCCAATTCAATGATGTCTTCAGCAAATGATATGAGTAGGAACTTATCTAACAATACACCAAAATTCTAAACATAGACAAATAAAAAAAGCCACTTTTGAAGTGGCTTTTTTGTTTATAGTAATTTCTATTAATATCCAGAAACAAGTGGTGGATTGATAGTAAACTGTTGATCGATATACTCATCAATAAAGTAGTCATAAACGATTGTAGCAGTAACATCTGGTACAATTGCGTTAGAAGCCCAATCTAAGTCCCAACCAGTTAAAGACTTTAACTGACAGTTTTGGAAAGTTACTCTTCTAAGTACTACACCTTTTTTATCGTGTTGGTTAACGATGATAGTAGCAATAATATCACTCTTATAGTGTAAAGCACCATTTTGAGAATTAAATACTAAATCATACCAAGCTTTTAGTGTTGTCCATGTTTCCATAGAACCTTGATTATTCACGTTCACTTGGAACGGGATTGAAATCTCACCAGAAGTCTTAGTTGGTGTAGTTAAGAATTCTCTTGTTGAATACTTAAAACGCTGTTGAGCTTGTCCAACGTCGAACGCAGTAAGGTTAGCACCTCCTAAGTTAACTTTTGTAGCATTCTCCAATAGTAAAATTGGATCTCTACCTTGTGCCTGTAACAATACAGGTAGAATAAATGTAATTTCAAAAAGGTTCAAATATACAACCTCATCCGGTAAAGTACCTGGTCCACCTGGTGATCCTACGTTACTTATGTTTGTAAAATGTGGTAATCCCATTCTTTTTTTTATTATTTTTTATTTAATTTAAAACAAATTATGTATTATATATTATAATTCTTTTTGTCTCTATCTTTTAATGTTTCTTTTGTAAGGTATATATTTAATATAAAAAATGATTTTTTTCTAATTCTAAACAAATTCCAGCCTTGGTAATACAAATTGTATGAGTAAAATATATTTAATAGGTGATTCACATATTGGACTTGGTTATCCTAATTCAGTCGATAAGTGGTACAAAATACACCAAGAATACTTTTCAGATTTTTTAATACCTACACTTAAAGAAAGAATAAAGCCTGGAGATATAATTGTACACTTAGGTGATCTTTTTGATAATAGAAATGTAATTCCAATCAATTTATTAAACTACGGTATGGATGTAGTTGAAGAACTATCTAAGATAGCACCAACTCATATCATCATTGGAAACCACGACCTTTGGTCTAAATCAGCATCAGAAATCAATTCTATTAGACCGTTTAGATATATTCCAAATGTAACTATCTATGATAAAGTCACTAAGATTGATTATAATGGTAAGAAAATTCTTATGATGCCGTATATAGAAAAGAGGTTAGAACAAATAAAAGCTATAGATGAGAACAGAGACTGTGAATATCTTTTCTGTCACTCAGACTTAAATGGATGTAAAATGCACCTCACATCAGTCGCACATAAGAACTCAGATAAAATTGATATCGAGAATTTCTCAGCATTTGAAGGTGTTTACTCAGGTCATATACATTTAGTACAATCCAATAAAAACTTTACATTTGTTGGTTCTATATTTCAAATGGATAGAAATGACTTTGGTGACCAAAAGGGTATATTTGTAGTAGATACAGATGACAACAGTGAGGAATTTATTCCAAACAAAGTCTCACCAGTATTTAAAAAGGTAAGAGTAGTTGATGAAGA
>JACCDW010923418.1_pt1 | contig 17884 bp, 16 predicted proteins | sample 7449781 | NCBI WGS metagenome assembly JACCDW01 (sample SAMN15323449, study PRJNA562643) | freshwater metagenome | isolation source: river surface water | place: USA:Blue River Watershed | collected 2017-08-18
CATGGTGTCCATATTGGTTTCAAAGATCGCTTCTGCCTCTGGAAATGCCTCAACTGCGCGATCAATACTATCTTCGCGAATCAAATGCAATGTGGGGTAGGGTGAACGGTTGGTAAAGTTGGTGATGTCGTCTGCTTCCGTATCAGCAAACTGATAGTCTGGATGAAAACTGGCAATTTGAAGTTCACCATCTAATTGAAGATCTTCCAAGAGGCTATCAGCTAAATCCAGAAACTCGTTGTATTCCAAAAAATCTTGAAGCACATAAGGATGAATCAATAGCGTGGTATCCGTTTTTTCCGGAGAAACTTCTGCTAGATGCTCGAGTTCTTTAGCAAGATCTTGGAGTAATTGTTCGACAGTTGTTGCTGAACTAACAAAATAACGAATTTGTTCTTTGACATGGACTGATTTGGCAAACGGGCACAGGTTTAAGCCGATCACTGCTTTGATCAGCCAGTCTTGGGTGTCTTTTATGTAGTTGGATTCTGGCTGAGGACTCATTTTTTTTACCTTTTGGACAGCTTTGTGTATCGTATAGCCCATGATTCGTATTACTGAACTGCGCTTACCTATTGATCATGCTCCGGATGAGCTTGAAAAGGCTATATTAAAGCGTCTTCTTCTAAGTGCTCAAGATTTAATCGAGTTCACTGTTTTTAAGCGTAGTCATGATGCTCGTAAAAACACAGCCTTAAGCTTGATTTACACAATTGACTTATCCGTTAAAAATGAAGAGCAAGTTTTAAAAAAAATCGCACATGATCAGCATGTGCGCCCAGCCCCAGATACCAGTTATCACTATGTAGCTAAGGCACCTGAGAAATTGTCTACTCGCCCCCTAGTGATTGGCTTTGGTCCTTGCGGTATCTTCGCCGCTTTAATTTTGGCGCAAATGGGTTTTAAGCCCATTGTTTTGGAGCGTGGTAAACAGGTGCGTGAGCGCACCCAAGATACATGGGGCTTGTGGCGCAAGAAGATCCTCAACCCGGAGTCTAATGTGCAATTTGGTGAGGGTGGTGCAGGTACATTCTCGGATGGCAAGCTCTATAGCCAAATTAAAGACCCTAAATTCTATGGTCGCAAGGTCATTCAAGAATTTGTTAAAGCCGGTGCGCCTCCAGAAATTGTTTACGTTGCTAAGCCCCATATTGGCACTTTCCGCTTGGTGGGTATGGTTGAAAAAATGCGCCAAGAGATCATTGATTTGGGCGGTGAAATTCGATTTGAGCAAAGAGTGACTGGTTTTGATATTCAGAATGGCAGCATCCAGGGCGTTGAGTTGGCTAGTGGTGAAAAGCTAGCGGCTAGTCATGTGGTCCTCGCGCTAGGGCATAGTGCAAGAGACACATTCCAAGCATTGCATCAGGCGGGTGTTTATATCGAGCCGAAACCTTTCTCGGTAGGCTTTAGGATCGAGCATCCTCAATCTCTTATTGATCGAGCTCGCTTAGGGCCTCATGCAGGTAATCCTATTATTGGCGCTGCTGATTACAAATTAGTGCATCACGCAAAGAGTGGTCGTGCGGTCTATAGCTTTTGTATGTGCCCGGGTGGCACCGTTGTTGCGGCAACATCAGAAGAGAATCGAGTGGTCACGAATGGTATGAGCCAATATTCACGCAATGAAAGAAATGCAAATGCTGGCATTGTGGTGAATGTTGATCCCAAAGATTATGGTGGCTCAGCCAGCAATCCATTAGCGGGTATTGATTTTCAAAGAAAGCTGGAGTCTCATGCCTTTGAGTTGGGTGGGCGTAACTATGAGGCGCCTGGACAGTTGGTGGGGGACTTTATTGCGGGTCGTCCCTCCAAAGAGTTGGGTAGTGTGATCCCCTCATATAAACCGGGTGTTCATCTCACCGATCTAGCAAGTGCATTACCTAGTTATGCCATTGAGGCTATGAGAGAGGCTCTACCTGCTTTTGAAAAGCAAATTAAAGGGTTCTCGATGCATGATGCAGTTTTAACTGGTGTTGAAACTAGAACATCCTCTCCTATACGGATTACCAGAGGCAGTAACTTTCAGAGTCTGAATGTCAAAGGCTTATACCCAGCAGGGGAAGGGGCAGGTTATGCAGGCGGTATTTTGTCTGCCGGTGTTGATGGCATTAAAGTCGCTGAAGCTCTTGCTTTGGATTACCTTGAGCAGAGCTAAGACCGAAGCATATTCAGAAGCAAGGCAAATAAAAAAGCCGGTCAACTTGAAGTGACCGGCTTTTTGTTTAGATGAAAGCTAATTACTTAGCACCATCCAAAATCCATTTAACAACTGTCTTAGCGTCAGCTTCGCTGATACCAGCATTGGCTGGCATTGGAACTGGACCCCAAACGCCTGAACCACCAGCTTTAACTTTCTTAGCAAGTTTGTCCACTGCGTCAGCCTGACCCTTGTATTTAGCTGCGATATCTTTGTAAGCAGGACCAACTACTTTTTTATCAACTGCATGGCAACCCATACAAGCGTTTTTAGTAGCGATTTCTTTTGAAGCGAATGCAGGTGCAGATACCATCAATGCTGATGCTACCAATGCGCTGATTAATTTCATGAGTTCTCTCCGGTTAAATCATTAAAAAGGTAATTACCGGTGGGTAGTATATAAAAATATAGAGCGTGTGCCTATGCCGTGTTTCTACCTAGAAGACACTTAATTAAAACCATTAATTATCAATAACTTAAATTCAATTTTGGGCTGATTTTGCGGGTTTTGATTTGGCGCAATGATTGAGGTGGTTTTTGGGCTGTTAAGCAGGGTGCTGAGCTTGCTGAGGGTAAAATGACCAGCTTCATGGCTGATGTTGACGGTTAATGACTTATTCATATAACGATATAAGTTATGCATAGTTCCCAAACATCTAGTTATTAGGTATCTTTCGGGATTCATTTTGAAAATAAGCAGGAATCATGGCAACTTATCAGACGGAAACAGTTTTAAGCGTTAAGCATTGGAACGACACACTTTTTAGCTTTACGACTACTAGAAATAAAAGCTTGCGCTTTCGTAACGGTCACTTTTTGATGATTGGTCTCGAAGTTGAGGGAAAACCTTTGGTTCGTGCTTATAGCGTTGCTAGCCCTAATTACGAAGAGCATTTGGAATTCTTCAGTATCAAAGTTGAGAATGGTCCGCTCACATCACGATTGCAAAAGATTCAAGTGGGTGATCCTATCTTGGTCAGTGAAAAGTCAGTAGGTACCTTGGTGATTGATGACCTCAATCCAGGTAAACATCTTTACTTATTCAGTACAGGAACTGGTCTGGCGCCATTTATGAGCATTATTCGTGATCCTGAGACTTATGAGAAATTTGAGAAGGTTGTTTTAATTCACGGTGTGCGTTTGGTGAGTGAGTTGGCTTATGAAGACTATATTCGCCATGAGTTACCGAATGATGAGTTCTTGGGTGAGATGGTGCGTGAAAAACTTATTTATTACCCAACCGTCACTCGTGAAGCTTTCAAGCACACTGGACGCTTAACAACGGCAATTGAAAATGGTCAGTTATTCAAAGACATTGGCTTGCCACCATTAAATCCTGAGACGGACAGAGGCATGATTTGCGGAAGCCCTGCGATGCTCAAAGAGATTTGCGAGATGTTAGATGCAAGAGGTTTCAAAGTGTCTCCAAGTCTTGGGGTGCAGGGTGACTATGTCTACGAAAGAGCTTTCGTAGAAAAATAATTCTTACCTGGTAGAAGAAAAACAAAAGCCCTAAATTTCTTTAGGGCTTTTTATTTTTTTGAGCCTCTAATTCTTTGATGAGAAGTTGAGCTGCCGGTGATAAAAAGCTATTTTTTCTGGTTGTGATTCCAATCAGTCTATCTGTTTTTGGTAGATTGATGTCAAGCCGAATAATCTCGCCTCGATTGATCTCGTAAATTAATTGATTAGACGACACGATTGCGAGCATGTCGGTTTCTAACAGAATGCCTCTGATAATTGCTAAATCGCCAGTTTCTATTGAGGCTTGTGGAATAGTCATATTAATTTTTGAAAAAAGCTGATCTATGAGAACTCTGGATGGAGACTTTTTTCTAGGGAAAATCCAAGATGCCAAATTAATTATTTCGCGGATATCTTTTTTGTTGGCGTATGGATGTCCTTTCCTTGCAACAATAGATAAGCTCTCGCTAATAAGGGGTTGCTGGTTAAAGTCACTCGCGTATTCTGGCTCTCTTAATGCGCCAATGATGAAATCTAAATCACCTGAACGCAAGTCTTTAGCAAGATCCTCAAATGGACTTTCGATGGTGACGAAATTGATATCTGGATATCGCTTATGAAGTTGAATGATGGCGCTAGGTAATATTTTCCCTCGACTCAGTGGGAGTGCTCCGATATGAACGGTGCCAATGACTCGATCATCCAAGTGAGCAATTTCGGGTCTAATGTTTCTTAGCTCATTCATTGCCATTCTGACTTGAAGGGCAAATTCTTGAGCGAATTTTGAGGGGCTTAGACCTTCCTGATTTCTAATAAATAGCTTTTGTTTTAACCCTTGTTCCAGTAAGCGAATTGTTTGCGAGATAGCAGGTTGACTAATGTTTAGTAAATTCGCCACCGAAGGCATATGGTGAAGTTTCTCTAGCTCTAAAAATACTTCTAATCTTTTCTCATTTAAGATCTGAGTGGGTACGTGAGCCATATTTTTAAGTTGCTCCACCATCAATTTCAGTGCTCGTTGTGTTCTAAAAATTACAGGTTCTGCTTCTTTACGTAGGAGGACACCTGACTTTTTTCTTTCAAAAATCCTAATCCCTAAATCTAATTCCAAAAGAGAAATAGATCGTGAGATTGATGATTGGCTTTTGTGAAGTATTTTTGCGGCTTGGCTAATGCTTCCAACCTCTGCCACCCGAACTGAGTAATAGAGTTTTTCGAGAGAGGGTAATAGATGATATTTGTTTTTATCCATGCTATTTAGTTATCAATATTTTTAAAGTTGATAATGAGAAGTAAGGGTTATCCCTAAAATTCCTTTATCTAAATGGTTTTTTGGTTGTGTATCTATGATAACTGCCTAAGTATCCATCTATTTTACTTATTACTGTAGATAAATCTTAAATCCATTTCTATGATCTTTAAAAAGAAAATTCAATGATCGAAGGAGATGAGATGAATACTAAAAGACGATTTGCAAAAGTAATGCTGGCGATGGTCATGGGTTTTTCCTTGAGTTCTGCAATCGCTCAAGAGGTTTATCCCAGCAAGCCAATTAGATTGATTGTTCCTTTTCCTCCTGGGGGCTCTACAGATATCTTCGCTAGGATGTTGGGGGATAAGCTAAGTCAAAGTTGGAAACAACCCATCATCGTTGAAAACAAACCAGGTGCTAGCGGGCAGATTGCAGTCGATGCTCTTTTAAAAGCTCCGGCAGATGGCTACACCATTTTTATGGGGCATATTGGAACTCTAGCGGTGAACCCAAGTCTTTTTGAGACGCTGAACTACAACCCTCAGAAAGATTTGATGCCAGTTTCAAGAATTGCAACTGTTCCAAACATACTTGTTGTTAATCCTTCATTACCATTTAAATCAATTGCAGAATTGGTTAGTTATGCAAAAAAGAACCCAGGTAAGCTGAATTACAGTTCTGGTGGTAATGGTGGTGCAGCACATATAGCGATGGAATATTTCAAAATGGCTGCAGGAGTAGACATTATGCATATTCCATATAAGGGAACTGTGCCATCAGTTACCGATCTCCTTGGTGGGCAGGTCAATATGACTATGACGGGTGCACCTCCTTTAATGCAGCACATTCAAGTGAATAAATTACGAGCACTAGGCGTTTCAAGTACCAAACGAATTGATGCTTTGCCTAGTCTTCCTGCAATTGCGGAATCGGGAGTAACTGGCTTGAATGGTTTTGATGCTACGCAATGGTATGGTTTAGTGGTCAAGACGGGTACAAGTAGAGACATTATTACCAAGCTAAATGCTGGCGTTAAAGAGACTTTTGAAAACTCTGCTGCTCGAGAACGTTTAAAGGGTGAGGGAGCTATTGTTCAAACAGATACTCCTGAAGAGTTTGCAAAATTTATTCAATCTGAAACTGTTCGTTGGGCAAGAGTCATTAAAACGGCTAATGTTAAGCCGAATTAATTGAAAGCTTTTGCTTAGATGCAGTTAAAAACATTACTTGGTCATCATCCCTTGACCCATCGAGTTAGGTCAGGGGATCAGATCAACCCTGCGTTAATGTTTAATTTTGTTGATGAGCCGGTTCCTAACAAAGCTTTTAAACGGGTTGTGGCTTCCAAAGAATTTGATGTAGCCGAATTAGCTCTCGTTACATTTTTCCAAGCAAAAGCTCTTGGTCGACCTCTGACTTTGTTGCCCATCCCAGTGATGGGGCGCTCTCAGCAGGGGTTGCTGATGACTCGCAAGGATTCAACGATTGTAGATATTGATGGCTTGCGTGGCGCAAGAATTGGTGTTCGTTCTCCCACTCAAACCTCTGTGGTTTGGTTAAGGGGGTATTTAAAAGACGAATGTCATCACCTGTATCAAGATGCGTCCTGGGTGAGCTATGAAGAGGCACATATCGTTGAAGATTTAACACCCATTAATTTTTCAGCGGCGCCACAGGGTCAACATCTATTGAATGATCTGTTAGAGGGGCGGATTGATGCGGCATTACTCAATCCTACAGATATTCAACATCCTGAATTAAGAGCAGTTATTCAAGATTCAAAGGAAAAAGCAAGATTGTGGGAATCCTCAGAAGGTATTTCACAAGTGAATCATATGTTGGTGATTAAGCAGGATCTCTTGTTGAGTAATCCCATGCTGACTCACAGCATAGTCAACATATTTAGAAGTTCTTATGACCATGCTATTTCCGCTGATCCATCAATAACATTACCTTTTGGTCAGTCTGAATTAATGCCTAGTTTGCAGAAATTGCTGATGTATTCCTACGAGCAGGGGCTAATTAAGAAGAAGTTGGATGTGAGTGATTTATTTAGTTAACTAAAGTCAATTGATTAAAAAAGAGGATTCAAATGAAATTAAAAACTAAAGCAGTTGCGATTATTTTGGCAGCACTATTCAGTACAGGTGTTCATGCTCAAAATTACCCTAATAAGCCGATTAAAATCGTTGTTGGTTATGCCCCTGGCGGAGCGGTTGATTTAGTGGCTAGGACAATTGGTCAAAGTATGTCAACAAGTATGGGGCAGCCCATTATTGTTGAAAATAAACCTGGCGGCGCTACTAATATTGCAGTCAAGCAAGTGATTGATAGTCCCCCTGATGGCTATACATTGATGTTGGCTGCTAATGCATTGGCTGCCAATATGGCGCTATTTAAGCCAGCGCCTTTTGATGCTGAAAAGCAACTATCAACGATTTCTTTGATTGGTAGTGTGCCTGTTGTCATTGCTACCAGAGCTGAAAGCCCATTCAATAATTTGGGGGACTTGCTTAAAGCGGCAAAGGCTAATCCTGACACTATTACATACGGCTCACCTGGTAATGGGGCTACGCCACATATGGCTCTAAAGTTTTTTGAGCAAGCCGCAAAAATTTCTTTAAAACATATTCCATACAAAGGTGGCTCACCTGCGATCACTGATTTGATTGGTGGACAGTTAGACCTCGTAGCTTTGAATGCCTTAGAGGTATCAACGCATGTTAAGAGTGGCCGCTTAAAAGTTTTAGCAGTGATGAGTGCTAATCGCTCGCCAATATTCCCTGAGGTCCCAACGATTGCTGAAAGTGGCTATGCTGGATTTGAAGCTTCTGTTTGGTATGGCTTAGTGGCACCTGCTGGAACACCTCAAAAAATTATTGATCAGTTGCATAGTGAGGTACAAAAATCTCTAGCGACTAAAGAGGTGAAAGAGCGTTTAACTGCAGTTGGTGGTGAGGTGCGACCTGGATCACAAGCTTTATTTAAGAATTTATTGAAATCTGAGCGTCAGCGATATGAAAAGTTGGTGCGTGAAGCCAATATCAAACCTGATTAATTAAATATATCTGATTGGTGATTTAAATGAAAAAAATTACAAATTATTTAATAAGTTTCGTTGCTGCTATCTCATTAGTTGGCTGTGCCACATCCTCACAAACATTAGCTCCAAGTGGGAAATTAAGGGTGGGTATGTATCCAGGAAGCCCTACGTCGATTATTCCGGGAGCCTCTCCTGCAGATAATCGTGGGGTTGGATACGACTTAGGACAGCATCTAGCCAAAAAAATGAAGGTTGAATTTGAGCCAGTCGTTTTTCAGAAAAATGCTGATGTGTTAGCTGCGGTTAAAGCGGGGCAAGTAGATGTAACTTTTACTAATGCGACCGAATCCAGAAAGAAGGACATGGATTTCTCCGCTACTTTTTTAAGAGTTGAGCAGGGATATTTAGTGGGACCAAATAGCCGAATTAAAGCAATGGAGGATGTTGATAAGCCAGGGATCAAAGTAGGTGTGAGTGCCGGTAGTACTTCTGAGTCTGTGCTTGGTAAGCAGTTTAAAAATGCCAAGTTACTTAAGGCTAACTCATTAAAGCAAGCAGAGGCGATGCTTAAGTCTAAGGAAATTGATGCTTTTGCAACCAATAAAGCCATCTTGAATGAATTATCAGATCAGGTGCCGGGATCTAAAGTTTTGCAAGGGGCGTGGGGTTATGAGAACTTTGCGATTGGTATCCCGAAGGGGCGTGAATCTGGTTTAACACTTTTGAATGAATTTATTAAAGAAGCAAAATCAAATGGGCAAATTGATTCTGCTGTAAAACGTTCTGGCTTACGTGGTGTTGCTCCAAACTAAAACAAAATATCAGGAATGAAATGATTATTGATTGTCATGGGCACTACACAACAGCCCCCAAAGCTTTAGAGGATTGGCGGAATCAGCAAATCGCCAACCTCAACACCCCTCATTTAGGTCCTAAGGTCACAGATCTTAGAATTTCAGATGATGAGTTGAGGGAATCTATTGTTAATAATCAGTTGTCGAAGATGAAGGAAAGGGGCAGTGACTTAACCATTTTCTCTCCAAGAGCCAGTTTTATGGCTCATCACATTGGTGATTTAAATACTTCATCAACTTGGGCAGCTATTTGTAACGAGCTTTGTTATCGCGTATCTCAGCTATTTCCAGATCATTTTATTGGTGCAGCCATGTTGCCGCAATCTCAAGGTGTCGATCCTAAAACATCCATTCCTGAGCTTGAAAAATGCGTCAAAAATTATGGATTTGTTGGTATCAACCTAAACCCAGATCCATCAGGGGGGTTTTGGAAAGAGCCTCCTTTATCTGATCCTTATTGGTATCCCATTTATGAAAAGATGGTGGAGTATGAAATACCAGCCATGATTCATGTGAGTACTAGTTGTAATCATTGCTTTCATACAACTGGGGCGCATTATTTAAATGCTGATACAACAGCCTTGATGCAGTGCTTAACTTCTGATTTATTTAAAGAGTTTCCAGATTTAAAGTTTGTGATACCTCATGGCGGTGGGGCAGCACCTTATCACTGGGGAAGATTTAGGGGCTTGGCGCAAGAGCTTAAAAAGCCGCTTCTGAATGAGCACTTGCTGAATAATATTTTCTTTGACACCTGTGTTTATCACCAACCTGGCATTGATTTGCTCACCAAGGTGATCCCGGTGAAAAATATTCTATTTGCCTCGGAGATGATTGGTGCAGTTAGAGGTATTGATCCTGAAACCGGTTGTTATTTTGATGACACTAAGCGTTATATTGAGGCTACTAGTAACTTATCAGATGCTGAACGCCAAATGATTTATGAGGGCAACGCAAGAAAAGTGTATCCAAGATTAGATCGTTTTTTAAAAGATAAAGGACTTTGATTGATCTATGAGTATTTCTATTAATCAATTAGGTGTTGTGAAACGACATATTGAACGTGCAGACCCAAGTCTTATTCAAGAACTGAGTACTTTAGGGGTGGCTACGGTTCATGAGGCTATGGGGCGGGTTGGTTTGATGCAACCCTATATGAGACCTATTTACCAAGGTGCTCATTTGTGTGGTTCAGCCGTTACAGTCCTTCTGCACCCTGGAGACAACTGGATGATGCATGTAGTTGCGGAGCAAATTAAACCAGGGGATGTAGTGGTAGCAGCTATTACTGCAGAGTGCACTGATGGGTACTTTGGGGATTTACTGGCAACTTCTTTTCGGGCGCGTGGTGCTGTTGGATTGGTGATTGATGCTGGTGTTCGTGATGTTAAAGATTTAACAGCCATGGAATTTCCTGTATTTAGCAAGGCAATTAGCGCCAAGGGAACCATCAAGGCAACGATTGGTTCGGTCAATGTGCCCGTTGTATGTGCAGGGGCTCTTGTGAACCCTGGGGATGTGATTTTGGCTGATGATGATGGTGTTGTTGTTGTGCCCTTGGCTGTGGTGGGTCAAGTTTTAATCGCCGCTAAAGAGCGAGAAAGCAATGAGTCAGATAAACGCCAAAAGCTGGCAAATGGAGTTTTGGGTCTAGACATGTACAACATGCGAGACGGATTGGCGAAAGCGGGCCTCAAATATATTGATTAACCATCGACGATCCAATTAAAAAGCCCTAAATTTCTTTAGGGCTTTTTTTATGCTTGGCGGAGAAGGCGGGATTCGAACCCGCGGTAGGCGATTAACCTACGCACGCTTTCCAGGCGTGTGACTTAAACCACTCATCCACCTCTCCGTGCAAGAGCGAGATTATATACCTCGCTCCTAAAGGCTGGATGGTTTACTCAGCTTCAGCCATACCGCCAACGACATGGCTAAAGCCACCGTCAACGTATGTGATTTCACCTGTAATACCGCTAGCAAGATCCGACATTAAGAATGCTGCTGCATTGCCAACATCTTCAATTGTGACGTTGCGGCGTAATGGTGCATTGGCTTCAACAAAGTCCAAAATCTTGCCAAACCCTTTAATGCCTGAAGCGGCTAAGGTTTTGATCGGGCCTGCTGAGATACCGTTACAACGAACACCTTTTGGTCCCACTGAGTTAGCTAGGTAACGAACGCTTGCTTCCAAAGAAGCTTTAGCTAAGCCCATCGTGTTGTAGTTAGGCACCACCATTTGTGAGCCAAGGTAGGTCAAAGTCAAAAGAGCTGACTTATCGTTGAGCATTGGAAGTGCAGCTTTAGCCATCGCTGGGAAGCTGTAAGCGGAAATATCATGGGCAATCTTGAATGACTCTCTTGAAAGACCATCTAAAAAGTCACCAGCAATCGCTTCGCGAGGGGCAAAGCCGATGGAGTGAATAAGACCATCAAATTTTGGCCAAGTAGCTGATAGATCGGCAAAGAGTTTCTCGATTTGGGCGTCATCACCTACATCGCAATCAAAAATGAGCTGACTGTTGAATTCGCTAGCGAATTCAGTGATACGGTCTTTGAAGCGCTCGCCTACATAAGTAAAAGCTAATTCAGCACCTTCTCTGTGGCATGCTTTAGCAATACCATACGCAATAGAACGGTTAGAAAGAAGACCTGTAAGGACAATTTTTTTACCGGCTAAGAAACCCATTTTTGCTTCCTTTATTCTTTTTGATGCATTTGTTGATGTCTAATTACAATTGTCACACATGCCAATGAATAGACTCTTACTTTCGCCGCTTATTTTAAGCCTTTTGTTCTGGGCAGGGGTGAGTATGCATTCTGTTGCTCAGGCAGCTCACGGTTTTGCCCAATTCGGTGATTTACGTTACTCAGCTAACTTTCAGCACTTTGATTATGTTAATCCGAATGCTCCTCAAGGAGGAACTCTTCAATTACCTAACCCTGACCGTCGAACTAGTTTTGATAAGTTCAATCCTTTCACATTAAAAGGCGTTGCAGCCCCAGGGGTTGCTCAATTAATGTTCGAAAGTCTTTTAATTGGTAGTGCGGATGAAGTGGCCTCAGCTTATGGTTTGATTGCTGAAGATATTGCGGTAGCAAAAGATCAGCTGTCGGTCACATTTAGATTAAGAGCTGAAGCTCAATTTAATGACGGCAGCCCGGTACTAGCCAAGGATGTGAAGTACTCATTTGATATGTTGATGAGTAAATTGGCAGCGCCGCAATACAAAACAATTTATGCAGATGTGAAGCAGGCGATCGTTGTCAGTGAGCGCGTCATTCGCTTTGAATTTCACCGTCGAAATGAAGAGTTACCCCTCATAGTAGGATCTTTGCCGATTTTCTCTGAGAAGTGGGGAAAGGATGCGAATGGTTCAGGTAAGCCATTTAATCAACTGACTTTTGAAAAGCCTATCGGAAGCGGCCCGTACTTAATTGAGAAGTACGACATTGGCAAAAGTATTGTTTTTAAAAAGAACCCTCAATATTGGGGATCGCATTTGCCTGTGAGAAAAGGCTTCTTTAATTTTGAGCGAGTGGCTTATCGTCTTTATAAAGATGACACTGCCCGTCTTGAGGCACTTAAAGCAGGAGAGTTTGATACCTTGGTTGAATATCGCGCCAAGAATTGGGCTAAAAGTTATGTGGGTCCTAAGTTTAGAGACGGCACTTTAAAGAAACAGTATTTTCAGCATCGTAATGGAGCTGGTATGCAAGGCTTCATTATGAATATGCGCCGTCCTATTTTTCAGGATGAGCGAGTAAGAGAAGCTTTGACTTTGGCTTTGGATTTTGAGTGGATGAATCGCCAGCTCTTTTATGGTCAATATCATCGTATTGACAGTTATTTTGCTAATAGTGATTTGGGTGCTTCTTATGAGTCTGGAAGTTTACCTAGCGCTCAAGAGAAAAAATTACTCGAGTCATTGCAGAAAACCTATCCGCATAATTTTCCAGCTAAAGCCTTGGGTCCGATGCTAAAGCCCGTATCAACAGCTGAGCCATCGAGTTTACGTAAAAATCTTCGTCAGGCACGCGAATTACTTGCAAAAGCTGGATGGGTTTATAAAGATGGCGCACTGCGCAATGCTCAAGGTCAGCCATTTGAATTCGAGATCATGGATGATGGTGGTGCCATGGTTCGTGTAGTGGCGGCTTATGTTCGCAACTTGGAAAAGTTAGGGGTGCGCGTTCAAATTAGAACAACTGACTACGCTCTTTATCAAAAACGATTAGAAGAGTTTGATTTTGATATGACGACAATGAAGTTTTCGGATTCTCAAAGTCCTGGCAATGAGCTTTGGGATCGATACGGTAGTCAAGCCGCAAGCACCAAGGGTTCTGACAATATCATTGGTGTTAAATCACCGGTGGTGGATGCTTTAATTGCGCAAATTGTTAAAGCTTCTACGCGTAAAGATTTAGTCACGGCAACTCGCGCCTTAGACCGCGTTTTAACGCATAGCTACTATGTGGTGCCTCATTGGTATAGCCCGAGTCATCGCGTAGCGTACAAATCAGATTTGGCCTTTCCGGAACCCCCATCCTATTACCAAGCTGAATCATGGATTTTAGGTACTTGGTGGCGTCAACCATCTTCACAAAAGAGTGTCAAATGAATAGCGCCTTATTCAGATATATCTTCAAGAGATGTTTGTTGATGATCCCGACTTTGTTGGGGGTCATTACTCTAACTTTTGCTGTGATTCAGTTTGTGCCAGGTGGTCCTGTTGAGCAAATGATGCTCGAGATGAAGGGGCGGGGCGAAGCTAGTGTGGGTGCTGGTGAATCTTCAGGTGGTGGTGCTAATGCAGCATACCGAGGTCGTCAAGGCGTTGACGAAGAACGTTTAAAAGAGATTAAAGCGCTTTATGGTTTTGATAAGCCCGTGATTGAACGCTACTGGCATATGCTCAAGCGTTTTGCCGTTTTTGATTTAGGGCAAAGCTACTATCAGCATAAAAGTGTTTGGGAGTTGGTGGTCTCAAAAATGCCTGTTTCAATTAGTTTAGGTTTGTGGACTTTTTTCATTACCTATCTCATATCTATTCCACTGGGTATTAAGAAAGCAGTTCAGGCTGGCTCTAGATTTGATACTGCTACGAGTGTGTTGATTTTGATTGGCTATGCCATTCCGGGTTTTGTCTTAGGTGTTTTGTTATTGGTTCTCTTTGGTGGTGGTAGCTTTTTACAGTTATTCCCATTGCGTGGATTAACTTCTGATCATTGGTCTGAGCTCAGCTTGATTGGTAAGGTCTTAGATTACTTTTGGCATTTAGTTTTACCAATCACAGCTTCTGTTCTTGGTAACTTCGCAGTTATTACGATTTTGACGAAAAACTCTTTTCTAGAAGAGATCCGAAAACAATATGTGATGACCGCTAGAGCCAAAGGTTTAAGTGAGAAAAAAGTTTTATGGAAGCATGTTTTTAGAAATGCATTGATTCCTCTGGTCACAGGTTTCCCATCGGCATTTATTGGCGCATTCTTCACCGGTTCTTTATTGATTGAAACACTTTTCTCGCTCGATGGCTTGGGCTTGTTGTCGTATGAAGCGGTCATGAAGCGTGATTACCCAGTTGTTCTTGGCACACTTTATCTCTTTACTTTGATTGGTTTGGTCACCAAGCTTATTTCTGATATTGCTTATGTTCTAGTCGATCCTCGCATTCAATTAGATGGTCAGTCAGGAGGTCAAGGATGAGCCTGGCTTGGGTGAGGGGGATGCGTGAAAGTCATCAGTGGCAACGTTTTAGAGCCAATCGATTAGGTTATTGGAGTCTATGGATTTTTAGTGGTTTATTTGTTTTTAGTTTGTTTGCTGAAATCATTGCGAATGATCGTCCTCTGTTGGTGAGGTATCAGGGCGAGTTGTATGTGCCGATTGTGAAAGATTATTCTGAGATTACTTTTGGGGGAGATTTCCCAACACCAACCGACTACCTTGATCCGGATATCAAAGCTACGTTTGCCAAACCTGGTAACTGGGCTATCTATCCCTTGATTACCTATCGTTATGACACACTGAATTATTTTGCAAAAGAGCCTAATCCAGCTTCTCCATCCAGAGATAACCTTCTGGGAACAGATGATCGCGGTAGAGATGTTTTGGCGCGCTTAATTTATGGATTCCGCTTATCGGTCTTGTTTGGATTATGTTTGACCGTGCTAGGTGTTGTAGTGGGCGTTTCAACTGGCGCTGTGATGGGTTACTTTGGTGGCAAAGTGGATTTGGTCTCTCAACGATTCATTGAGATATGGAGTTCAATGCCTGAACTTTATTTACTGATTATTTTTGCTTCCATATTTTCACCAAGCCTTGGTTTACTAATTATCTTGCTGTCACTCTTTGGTTGGATGGGCTTATCTGATTATGTGCGTGCAGAGTTTTTTAAGAATCGCTCTCTAGAGTATGTGCGTGCAGCTGAAGCTTTAGGTCTATCAAGTTCTCAAATTATGTGGCGCCACATATTGCCGAACAGCTTAACGCCTGTGATCACATTTTTACCTTTTAGAATGAGCGCTTCTATTTTGGCTTTGACTAGCTTGGATTTTTTGGGTTTGGGTGTGCCTCCTGATAAAGCTAGTCTCGGTGAATTACTAGCTCAAGGAAAAGCCAATTTAGATGCATGGTGGATATCCTTATCGACTTTCTTGGTTTTAGCGATAAGCTTGATGTTATTAACTTTTATGGGGGATGCTTTGAGGGATGCCTTTGATACCCGTCGATCTAGTGGAGAGTCAAAGTCATGAGTCATTCTCTTGGAGCATCTGCTTTGATTAGCATTCAAAATCTGTCAGTCAAATTTGGTCGTAAGACAGTTGTTCAGGATCTCAGTTTGCAAATTGCTCCTGGCGAGCGATTAGCGATTGTGGGTGAGTCAGGATCTGGCAAAACGCTCACAGGACTAGCGATGATTGGTTTATTGCCTGAGCTTGCTCAAGTTTCAGGAAGCATTGATTTGACAATCGATGGACAAACAAAAGATATATTGGGCATGAGTCAAGCTCAGTTGCAAGCGATGCGTGGCAAAGACATCGCCATGATTTTCCAAGAGCCTATGACAGCGCTCAACCCGCTATATACGATTGGTAACCAAATTGTAGAAGCTGTTCAAGCCCATCATCCTTTGATGAGTGCTGGGGCTTGTCGTGAGAAAGCAATTGCCTTACTTGATAGAACAGGTATTCCAAAACCAGAAGAGCGTTTTGCTTACTATCCTCATCAACTGTCAGGAGGGCAGCGTCAAAGAGCCATGATTGCAATGGCTTTGGCTTGTGAACCGAAATTATTAATTGCTGATGAGCCGACTACAGCATTGGACCCTAGTTTGCGTCTGCAAATCTTAGACCTTTTAAAAGATTTACAAGAGGATGCCAAAGCTCACGGTGGAATGGCTGTGGTGCTGATTACGCATGATCTGAATATGGTGCGCCATTTTGCTGATCGCGTAGGCGTCATGCATCAAGGTAAATTATTAGAGTGCCATCCCACTGAACAGGTATTCCAAAATCCAGAGCATCCATACACCCATAGCTTGGTGCATAGTGAGCCTGTGCGTCAGGTGGCACCATTGGCACCGATTGCTCCTGTCTTGCTCAAGGCTCAAGGTGTCTCAGTAGCTTTCCCTAAAGCGGGCAGCGGAAGTTTCACCAAGGGATTGAAAAAGTTTCTGAGGGGCTTTCATTTTTCAGATTTGTGGCAACGTGAGTATGACGAGGTTGTTAAACGAGTTGACTTAGATTTGCGCCAAGGAGAAACCTTGGGATTAATTGGTGAGTCTGGTTCAGGTAAGTCCACATTAGCGATGGCTTTGCTCGGACTCTTGGGTCAAACCGGCGCTAAAACATCTGGTGAGATTGAAGTTTTAGGACATGATTGGTTAAAGCTTTCAGCCAAAGAGCGCAGTGCCTTGAGAGCATCCTTTCAGGTGATCTTTCAAGATCCATTTGGTTCTTTGTCGCCTCGAATGACTGTGGGTCAAATTATTGGTGAGGGCTTAGCTCTCCATCAGCCCGATTTATCCCAAGAGACCATTAAAGCGAAAGTCATCGAGGTTTTAAAAGAGGTTGGTTTGGATCGAACGGCCTTTAGTCGTTACCCGCATGAGTTTTCAGGTGGGCAGCGACAAAGAATTGCGATTGCCAGAGCTTTGATCCTTAAACCGCCCATTTTGGTTCTAGATGAACCGACTTCAGCGCTTGACGTCACAATTCAGAGACAAATCTTGGATTTATTGTCTGATTTACAGCATAAGTACAACATGGCTTATCTCTTGATAAGTCATGACTTAAGCGTGGTCAGAGCCATGTCACATAGGGTCATTACTCTGAAAAAAGGCTTAAAAATCAAGCATGAAGACCTTTAGAGCTCGCAGAAAATAGGGCTGGCTTGTCAGCTTTCATTCAGGTTATAATCAAAATTCATGGTTAAAACTACTAAAACCCTCGTTTCAGCAGTTCTTGTAGCCCTTGCACTTCAGGCGCCAGCCTTTGCACAATCGGCAGAGCAAGAAGCAACTGTTTCGAATCCAGCACCGGCTCGTTTTACGACTGTTGCCAATCAATTGGCTAACAGCGTGAGCTCGACAGTGGTTGGAGGTACAGAAGCGCTGATTGATAACGCGATGCAGTTAATTGGCGTTCGTTATCGTTGGGGTGGCAATACGCCTCAAAGCGGCTTGGATTGCAGTGGTTTTGTGCGTTATGTCTTTAACGACACATTTGGATTCTTATTGCCGCGTAAATCTGCTCAAATGAGTAAAGTGGGTTTAGAGATCGGTAAAGATGAGCTTCGCCCGGGCGATCTCGTTTTCTTTAACACGATGCGCCATGCTTTCTCCCATGTTGGTATTTATGTTGGTGACAACAAGTTCATTCATGCCCCATCCAGAGGTAAGTCTATTCGTGTGGATGACATGACTAAGGTTTACTGGGAAAAGCGTTACAACGGTGCTCGTCGTATGGAAGGCTTTGACAAAATGAGTGATGAGCAACGTCTTCAATTGCTCAATGATTATCAAGAGCGTCTAGACAAAACAGGGCGTCTCTAATCGACTAAAGCAAGC
>JACCDW010139184.1_pt1 | contig 17883 bp, 17 predicted proteins | sample 7449781 | NCBI WGS metagenome assembly JACCDW01 (sample SAMN15323449, study PRJNA562643) | freshwater metagenome | isolation source: river surface water | place: USA:Blue River Watershed | collected 2017-08-18
CCTTCGAGAAGGACTCGATGACGATTACCGTGCACGCCTCATGTCAAGCAGATGCAGAATCACTCGCGATGACTTAAATTATGCTCATTCCCGGGAAACAAATGCGTTCGAAACCGAGAATGAGATAAGGCACGCCATCCTCGAACGCGAAAGGATCAGAGAAGCCGCTGAACGCGAAAGTGCTGCACTGAGAGCAGTCTTCTTCGTCGCACTGGCAGCTGCGGACGAGAATGAGCCGATTCGCCTTTCAGACTTCCTCTGGGTAGCCCGTGATGCATTAATCAATGATAACTAAGCCAAATGTGTGGCAGAATTGAAAATACCGTACCTGCTTATCATTAAGCTTGTATCGTATTTTCTTCTGTATACTTTTGAATTATTTTTTTGTATATACCACACACTGCACGAACCTTACTAGTTATCGACAAATGTCACTCATCAGTGCCGATGAATTATGCGAGTGGTTCAGAGAACCGGCGACCGAACAACCATCAGCGGATATCCTCAGCGCCGATGAGTTATGCGAATGGGTATCCTCCTGGTATCCTTGCATCAGTCGCATCTGCGTCGATACCATGTGCTTAGGGTATCACGACCACACCGACCTCAACATACAGCATGCCCATATGGATACAAGTGAATTGTGTACCAGGTGGGTCCTTGCAAGTAACATCCTCACAGACGAAAGCCGACATCGTAAATTTGTTGAGGATGTTCAGGCAGAAGAATATCATTCTATTGTCTGTAGATATCTGAGGTATTTCAACCACTTACGGCGAGGTGTCAATACTTACCTCAATAGTATATTGACACCCCCTCAGATAGATTACAATAACCTGGGGTACAGTGATGACCGCATCAGCGCCATATCGGACATCGAATATGATATGTGCGTATATCCATATTTCGGTACAATTACCATCGATAACTAAGCCAAATGTGTGGCAGAATTGAAAATACCGTACCTGCTTATCATTAAGCTTGTATCGTATTTTCTTCTGTATATTTTTGAATTATTTTTTTGTATATACCACACATCTACAGGATATTACTGGTCATCATCATTTTTAAAAATGTCCAACATGACAGTCATCGGTGCGGAAGAGGCGGATCACCGGGCTTTCACGGAAGCCTGCCGGGATTCCTTCATGTTCGTTATGTTTCACAAACATAACGCAGTATGTGGTTCCCAGCAACAACGTCACAGGAGCAATCGCATGCTGACGAGAATGCAGCATGATGATTTGTTCCTCGTGAGGAATTCCCCCTACTTTCTCCCCAGACAAGCTATCTCAAATGAGATAGAAGAATCAGCCGAAAAGGCTAGATTAAGAAATATCTTCTGGGATGCATGGATGTCATTCTATGACTAAACAACAACTGTGTGGCAATTGAATGCATCATACTAACTTCTAGTAGGTTAATATGAAGCATTCTTTTGTATATATTTTTGAATCATGTATTCATGTAATTATACCATTTCACACATGGAACTTAATAAGTTAATAGCCGACTCGAACCTCTGTTACTCGTTCGTGACAGATATAGAGCGTTTGTTTTGGGACATAATAGAAATGAGAAAAGAGCAACTTACATCAACAGAACAGAGATATAGAGATATAGACGCTTGTATTGATTTTCTAGGCTTGGAACATAGGAATATTGATATGGCGGCTGAATGGTATGGAGATGATAATTTATTACGAATATTGCGCGATATTGAACTCGAACATATGAATAAACTTAGAAGAATATTATGGATAAGTTGGTACAATTGATACACAAAAAGAATACACTATACTAACCCACTGGAAATTAGTATAATATACTCAATCTGACCACGTTGTTTTTTTAATAGTCAAGGGCTGTCAGCCATGATGTCCATAGGACATCTCTTCTCCTTTTGGCAAGAAGTTCCTGCCATTCCTGCATCTCTCTTTCGATGCGGGGAACGTCCTGATAGGCTATGCCCTTGCTCAATAATCGTTTGATAGCATCATCGCTATCAATACGATCGGTGATGTAGGAGTCAATGTTCCTGACTTCTTCTGCGGAGGCATGAGCCCTGCGCTCCTGTTCAACTATGCATCGATATTCGAAATATTCGAATGATCTCAGATAGTATCGGTAGCAAGTTTCGTCGTCTGCTGGAATCAGGGATGACATCTTGAAATGAGAAGAATTCGCGGAGTAATGGCTGAGTAACGTGGTATATACATAAAGACAATTCAAAAATTTATAAGTATAGTGTATATATAGATGTACGAAACGGATGATAGTAATAACGGGCATATCCGGGAATGTTTCAGCAGTCTCCCGAGTCTGAATATTAATCAATCAAAAATTAATACAGTAGAAGACTATGCCGAAAATGCTAATATGTTCATGTGTGGATTGGGGTGGTTGCCTGATATAGTAGATGATAGCGATGATGAATATGTGTTATCGTCCCCATATGCTGACGATGACGATGAAATTAACCTACCGGAATGTGTTGATTTGAGACCTCAAATGCCTCCGCTATACGACCAAGGTATGAGCAATACCTGCACTGCGCAATCGACGTGTGCACAAATATGGTATTCTCATGAAGATCGCGAAGAAGGGGGGCCATCCAGACTGTTTCAATACTATAACACGCGTTTTTCGAATAATACACACGCTTTGGATAAGGGGTCTACTCTAAAATCAAGCCTAAAAGCTGCCAAAACTCTAGGTCATTGTCCTGAAAAATATTGGGAATTTGATATAACCAAAATCAATACAAGGCCCCCGATTGAAATATATAACAGAGCATATGAATCTACTCAGGTAGATTTTACTTACAAAAAGATTTTAAATATAGTTGAGAATGAATTAGAATATATCCTGTCTAATAAAATACCCATAAACTTCGGCGCATTGATATATCAGTCGTTCAAAAAAGAAGGCGGGTCATACCCATATATCACACCTTTACCCAAGGTCTCATTTGAGAAATTTTACGGAGGTCATTCAATGCTAATAGTAGGATATGATTCAAGTAAGAGACTATTTATTGTTAGAAATTCCTGGGGCGAATCATGGGCAGACAATGGATATCATTATATGCCATATGATTATATTCTTGATAAAAATTTATGTAATGATTTCTGGATAATCGAGTCGATAAAACATCATAGACATGATAACGTATCCAAGATATCTCCGACTAAAAACGCAAGGCCATTCACCTTAAAGAGAAGGAAAAGTAAAAATATTTTGATACGAAGAGCCTCATTATAACACAAAAAATATGAGTATGGTAGTATATTTAGTTAACGCTATCTACATGACTTACTACTGTCTTATTTTGTTTCTTTTCCATATTACGCGATTGTACTTGCGCAAAGTATAGACCTGTCTTTGTTTTGATAATATTCTCTAGTGTATTATATTTCGTTACATTCCCATCCTTTGTATAATAGATAATATTCAAGACGTTCAATATATGTGTATCTGTAATAGTTTTTGGGATATTCACGCCCCCTACAAGCACAGAGATATAATGTATCATATCAGATACGAATGTATTGACCATCATAGATAGATGGTCCCTGATATTAGAAGATAGCTTCTGATTCTGTTTTGTTTTATACTTTGTGAACTTATTTTTAACCAGAGATTGGAATATAGACACCGCGATAACATCGTCAACGTTTGATGAATTTAACCCTCTTGTGAACATCGGAAATATTACACTTGAAGTAATTTTATCAGTGTTTTTCATGAATGTATCCAAATCAAGTTTTTCAGGCTCCGAAGACATACATACAGAAACAACTTCATCGACAAATGTATCAATAACTACAGCAAGGGTTGCAGATCCTTGATAATTGATTTTGTATACTAATTTTCTCAACAGTTTCTGATCATTGAGAACGTTATTAACATCATCAGATTTGACATATTTATTGTATACATCAGTAGCTTGAGCTTTTGCTTCTGGAGTTGTAGCAGCATTACGCGCCAATTGCAAATCGCGTACTTTTTTAAGTACATCCGCATTATCCTTTGAAAACTGCTCCAAAGCTTCCTTTGTTTTTGTATTCAGAGCATCTTTCACAAGTTTGACACATTTAGATACTTGTACATGTAATCCGAGTACTGAAAGCGAATTTAGTTTCTTCGCGGCAGGTGCAGGTTTTGATTGAGACTCTTCATTCTTTGGTACTGATTTGGTTGATTTCTTTTTGACAACTCCTCCTGATACAGGTGCAGCAGGCGCAGGTACAGGTACAGGTACAGCAGGTGCTGGTGCTGGTGCTGGTGCTGGTGCTGGTGCTGGTGCTGGTGCTGGTGCTGGTGCTGGTGCTTCAACTGTCTTTTGCATATTGGTAGGCTTCTGAATTTTAATAGCAATCCCTTTCGGTGGCATAGTTTCTTATAAATGTAGAGTCTATATATTCAATTATTTATATTACTAATTCAACTATTCGCTGTCAAGATTCTTAAGAATATCATCATTATCTATATCTTCTATCTTCTTCTTTGTCGACCTCGGTGCCTTTTTTGGTATCCTCGATTTTTTAATAACAACCTTATCGACCTCATCTGGTTCTTTTGAGGCAGCGTTATCGGAATGCTCTATTTTATCCTTTTCGACCTCTTTTACCGGGGTATCAACTTGTGCAACTTCGGGTAATTCTGTTATATTTGACTGATAAGAGCGCGTATATGTCATATGAGGTTGCACGGTTGTTACCACAGCTTTGGATATGTCAAATATAGTTGGATGAATCGCTTGAGACTGTATATGTTGCTGCAATTGTGACAGTTGTAGCTGCTGTGGATGCAGCTGCTGCGGTTGCAGCTGTTGCGGTTGCAGCTGTTGCGGTTGCAGCTGTTGCGGTTGCAGCTGTTGCGGTTGCAGCTGTTGTGGTTGCAGCTGTTGTGGTTGCAGCTGTTGCGGTTGCGGTTGCAGCTGCATCTGCTGCTGCTGCTGCTGCTGCTGCTGCTGCGGTTGCATATGCATCTGCTGCTGCGGTGGCGGTTGCATATGCATCTGCTGAGGCTGTTGCATCTGCATCGGCAGCTGTGGTGGCGGTTGCATCTGCAGCTGTGGTGGCGGTTGCATCTGCAGAGGTTGCATCTGCATCTGCGGCTGCGGCTGCATCTGCTGCATATTTTTAATTGTTTTCATTCTGTCACGCTCGGCTATTATAGTTTGTATATCATCAGCTTTTATATCATTTATTAACGATTCATGTGACGTCTTTGGGGTTGCGGTAACATTGGCTTTCACAGCTTTTTTGTTATAAAATAAATACCCGCCTATCAACAGTGCTACCAACACGATGATTATTATGATTATTAATTTTTTATTCCGCGAATAGAAGTCACCCACACGTCTGCACATGGGTCTATCATCATTATCCGCCTTATCTATATGAATTTCCTCATTATCGTACGATAATGGGTCCAAAGGAATCATACCATTTAAAAACATATCAGTCATTAGATGAACGGTATATATAGTTATTATTTAAATGAATAATTCATTTAGCCTCGTGAGCATCTCCAATGATATAAATAATTTAGTAAAAAAAATAACAGAATTAGTAGACAATATAGATAAATCCATCATAAATTATCATCCATTGATGTATAATGATATAGATAAGACTCTGAAAAATATATACAACATATTACTGAAATCTAAGAATAAACCGATATTATCCGATGATGTTATTTTATTGATGGAACATATTGATTTCCTGATAACATGCCTAACGACATACAGTGTCCATAAAATTATATCTATAAAACAGTCAAATCTCGGCATATTAAACGATGTGCTTGATATGTACAAGAAATATAGGGCAATCATTATTGATAATATTAACAAGATAGATAACTCCAGAATGTTACTGTTTTCACAGATATGTAACGGCCTAGCTGCTGAAATATCTATAAAAAATAAATTGATGGACCTTAATGATGTAAAATATTACGTATTATCGAATACGTTTAAAATAATGAAACATACACAGTACAAGTTACCTTTTCTTAACTATATAATATCACATGGTACATTCCCATCGGACGAGAATGCAGATGCATGCAAGAATTACAAATGCATAAACAACACATTAACAAACGCAACCAGAACAGTGACATACGACATTAATAAGCTATTACATGGTCCCAGTATGAACATATCAAAAAAATCAGGAATATATACAAAAATGATAACAGATATGTCGTATGTAGTATTCAGAGATATATTGAAGGTAAACAAGACGAAACCGAATAAATATGTCAATAAATCTACTAATATAACTCTACTTGAAACAACCGATAACGGTAAGACCTACAAGAAGCTAATAACTCGAGATAAATCGGCTTTTGATGAACAGACGATAGAATCTATGATAAGAGCGCCTCCGCAATATATCGAGATGTACAGAGAACATGAGAGTAATATCTTAAACAATATAAAATATTTACCTGAGGTGGAACCAAAGGAAATACCTCTGCTTAATATAAAATTAAATGATATTAAGCCTCAGTATGAGATAGAAGCCGATGATTTTTCTGTTGAAAATCAGTCTATGCGAGAAAGAAATATATGTTCAATTCTGCATACAATTGAGAGTGAAAACAGACACAGGAAGAGAATCACAGAACCCTTATCATTATATAAAATTGAATTAATATCAATAAGTAATATACTATAACAACATGTTTCGAGCACGACGCGAAGTGTTTGAAAAGTTTGTCAGAGTTCTACCAAGTGACCAATTTGATGGTATACCGTATGATGATAATGTTATACCTTATCCATCGTGTCATCTTGGTAGAAAGAAATTATTATTCTCGGAGATAGAATTTCTCACACTTGTGGCGAAACATGATAATGTTAGAACTTTCAGTAACTATTATGCTGTATATGCAGGCGGTATACCTGGTTACCATATACCTGAATTATTGAATATGTTTGATGGGTTGGAGATGTTAATATATGACCCTAGAGATATAGATTTTTCAGATGACCGTGTTATAAAAAAAGGTATATTTCTTGATTCAAGTATATCAGAAGTTATAGAAATAGCTAATGGTAGAGAAATATTATTTATATCAGATATCAGAATAGAAAAGAAAGAGAGCCTAATATGGAAAGATATGGTCATGCAGCAAAAATGGGGTATACTGATGAATGCCAAATATATGCTTCTGAAATTCAGACCGCCTTATGTACTGCATGACAAAATAAATGTTGTGTACGATATAGAGTATCAGGATAAGATTAATAAATGTGGTGAACCAGATATGGACTGCGGTTTCATGTATTTGACTGGTGATATATATTTCCAGTTATATCCATCAAAAATAAGCTCAGAAACTCGATTGTTTGTAAAGAGAGGAACTAACAACAAATATGATATGAAATACTATGACTATGAACAGTACGAGAATCAGATGTTTTATTTCAATACACACTACAGATGTGCGCTGTTTACGTATGAAAATAGTGCTGTATTAAAAGATAACATAATTGGGTATGATGATGGATATGAATCTGTTTCGGAATACCATATCATGCATAATTATTCTCAGAATGTCAAAGGCGTCAATATTGTTTCTGAAATAAATCGACTTAATACTATATGTAACAACATAACAGGCGATAACGTTATCACTGGCATATTCAGAACATTTGCATTAGGTTACGTGTTGACATATGACAATACGACAAAAATAAATAGTGAGAAACTACTAAATATCGTGGATGTTCATAGGAGGATAATGGACTCTATACCTACTTTAAACATAATAATATCAGAGCAAGTGAAAAAAATTAATGAGTCGAAACTGCTATCATCTGATGAGAAAAATAAACAATTTGAATCCTATAACACAAATAAAAATGTATTTGATATAAAAAATTGTACCATAACTATCAATAAAAAACTATATGAGAAGTATAAAAATGTACTGAATACATTCATAAAACAAATATATAGCGAAACATGTGATAAGATAGATTACTATATGAAGTAAAATATTTTTGTCTTAAGATAATTGAATAGTTATTTCATATATATAAGTACATCTGGATAAAAATGATATCTTACAGGAACAATATATCCCTCAGGAGGAAATTCACGCGAGTATTGACTGATAATTTCTGTACGGCTACGATACAATACAATGATTATGATAGGAATTATTCAGCCGTTCATTTGGGTCAGAGAAAACTGATGTTCTCGGAGATTGAGTTTTTTAACATAGTAACGTCAGAAATTGGGAATGATTTATCTAATTATTTAGTTGTTTATATAGGGTCAGCGCCTGGCTCTCATTTTAATATTATATTAGAACTGTTTCCGACTATATCATGTATCCTGTACGATCCAAGACCATTTGACATACCCGAAAGTAATAGAGTGATAATAAAGACAGGAACCTCTGGGTTTTTCACACATGACAAGGTACCAGATGTTCTGAAGATAGCAAAGAATCGTGAGATTATCTATATATGCGATATGCGTGGAGATGTCAATGAAATAGATGTATGGAATAACATGTGGTTCCAGCAGGAATGGGGTGTCATGATTAATGCTAAGTATATGTTATTGAAGATGCGACCGCCTTATGATGATGTAGAGAATGATAAGTATATATTTTCTGGACCTATCAATACGGTTGCTCAGATAAAAATACCACAGTTTATAATGATCCCTAAAGGATTTATATACCTCGAAGGGGATATATATTTTCAAATATACCCACCTAAAAAAAGCAGCGAAACAAGACTGCTAGTGCGCAGAAACGAAGGATATAAATATAAATTGTATGATTACTCGAAATATGATATATCCCTCGCCTATTTCAATCAAGTATACCGCAAACTCACATTTAGGTTCAGAGATAGTAACGATACAAAAAATCATCTACTCGGATATGATGACAGCTATGAGTCAGTGTCTGAATATAAGATAATATATGATTATATTTGTAAGACAGATACACGCTGCAAACACTCGAATATAATAAAATTTATGCATGATATCAATATGAAGCTGCTCAAATATACTCAACAGAACTTGATAACTTCTATATTATTGACACCGATATCACCATACTTAAAAAACTTCGAAATTCCTAATAATGCGGATACATTGTACAAGCATATAAAGACCATCATGAAATATTTTGATATGGTTGATACTATAAAAATATCGTATAGTAATCAAGTACGCTCCATAAAAAATTCTAATATATTGTCTACTGTAGATATAAATAACCAGTTCAAGTCATTCGAAAAAATAATATCACATGTACCCTTCTACATAAAAAATAATAATATATTATCGAATCCTCCCATATTATACAAGATAAAACAGATGTATATCCTATTGTTGGATGAATACTACAAAAAGTTATCGATAAATGATTACTATTAGTCATTTATCGATAACTATATTATATTCGTACAGTTACTGTATACAGTCACTGCATATAACTGACGCCTTGCAACAGGTTGATGTATATGTTATATTTTTTTCTTCTAAACATATCACACAGGTCTGAGCAGTGTCGGATTTAATTAATGTAGTAGGATTCCTACAGATTGTACACTTTTTTGAAACGTCGAACGTTCCGGACTGCCTTGTTGGCATCAATAGCGTATCGAATGGATTAATTTCATTGATTCTGTGTACGCACAGAATTACGCATGCATCGCAGCATACATCCATGCAGATAGTAGTACTTTCTACATCAACCTGCATTCTAAAGTAGGCCAATGTAAATGGATAATGTTCTGTATTTGGAGCCAATCTACATTTGACGTCGCCGATGATAATATCATCATTGATACATTCTATGAATTTATACCGTGAATTTGTTCGTACAAATTCGGACAATTCTGTATGCGATGCTATTTTATGTAGCATAGCATATGCTGAATCTGTCAGTGGTTTATGTAGTGACGAACTTACATTCTCGGACGCGAGAAATCGCCATCCATAATGATATGTATCCTCCTCTGTATAATTAAACTGTCTAACAGGTGCGCCGAATATATTGAGATGCGGAAATCCATATCTCAATATATGTCTTCTCCACCTGTTATACTGGTCTACGCTTGTATTCATTATGTAAGTGTTTATATAGTAAGAACATATTCAATTTTTTTAATGTTTTCTGCTAGATGATCGCTTTCTATGAGATACCTTTTTATGGGACACCTTCTTATGAGAACTCTTCTTTGCGGACGATGAACGTCTTTTCTTTGGGCGACCGCCTTCAATTGCGCCACCTGTAGCACCACCCTTGTGACATTGACCTTCCTGCTTACTATGTTTTGATGCGCCTCCAATCATTATATATACATGTACTTAAAACTTAAAATAAATAATAATTAATTCACAGCAAGATACCGCAAACATTATCATAATTATATCCGTCAATTTGATATACATTGTCATGATAGTATCCGAATAAATTTAATTCAGCCAAACATGTCGATATATATCCATCTCGTGGCATCGAAACTGTTTTATTACCACATCCATACGGTACCATTATTTTATCTGTAAATTTAAGTTTATACTTATATAGTTTGCCTTTATTCGGAGGTATTATATTATCAAATATCTCCAATCTGTAACTATCCAGAGATTTATTTAATTTCATATGATATATGGCACCGTTGTATCCTATCAAGGAAGCTTCAAGATTATTCATGTATATGTATTCTGTATCATCTGGCCCCTGATGAACTTCCAACAGATACGGGTTATTTAATATATCTACATATATCATTCCTATACTTGTATATTCACTTGCACCGTTATCATGCTTATGTTTGAATATTAATATATCGCCTGGTTTAAATACAATATCTGTCACATGGACATTACGATTAGCCCCGTAGAAATATGCCAAATAGATAAACAAAGCTACCAATATTGGCACTATCATTGAAAGTACTAAAATATCCATTATATATACAAAAAAAATTAATATTATCTTAATTTTTTATGAAATGCATGATACAATAATTAGACCAATGTAACTTATCACCATCTTGTAAACGTGTATACATCTCATTATTCTTATGTTTAAACATATCAAGATATCTTATGAATGGTATTTTTTCTTTCAAAACTATATTATATTTCCTAAATAGTTCTACTAAATAATCAGTATTTACCAAGTATTCATCATAATATTCACCGTTCGTAAATGACATCAACATGCCTATTTTTTGTCCAACCTTCTCAAATACATTCTCTGTATATTTTTTCATGATAGATATTTTTAGCATGTCGTTCTCTATGATGTCAAACTTATCTGTATTTTTCAGAATATCAAACACTTTGCCGCCATCCATGCATGTTATGATTATCTCAGAGTCTGGTGCCAATATATCAGAACATGTCTTAACGAACTGGTTGATATCTGCAGTGTTTTTGCAGAAATAATGTATCGCAAAGTTACATACTATATTAGTAAATAACTCATGTTCTCCGAGTATTTTATCCGACACACTTGTAGTTAAATCGAGTGTCATGACATGTAATCGAGTATTGACATATACCCCGTGTTTAGTAGTAGAAATAATATGATACCACCTCGATATCATTTCTATCAAAGCAGCCTTATCGTTGTCAACTGCTAATACTTTTTTGAACCCATTCATGATATATTTCTTTATATCCTGACCCTGCCCGCATGCAAAATCTGCTATATTGTTCTTTGATTTTAGATTAGATATCAGTATATTTTTGACAAATGACCCGTATGCAGTCAATGCGACATATAGCTCTGATTTTGATACTTTGAAATAATTCGTCATTGGTACTCCATTGTACAGCATTTCGAGCGAAAAGGGGTCGATGATACACATGAATGTATCAAGCGCTGTTTGGTATGCATTTCCATACGTAATACCTGGTTCTATCTTAAGATCATCGCGTATTTTTAATATCTCCCAATTCATATATTTTGTATTATTATGAGTTATGATAGGATTATTTTCATCTCTTATATGAAGTTCAAGAATCTTATGATGATAATCTGTATTGTCGGAGACAGGAACAAACAATATATATGATTTTATTACGTAAGGAGTTGTAAACTGTATCGGTATATTCTTGTATGAATTCGACATAACATCCGGGAACATTTCATTGTATCCGTTTATTTTCAATAATCCTAACTTATTCCGCATAACAGAATTTATCGTGCAGAACATGATATATGTGGCATATCCGGGTCTACTATCATGATTATGAGAACGCACGGCATATAGATCAATAGTTTGATATTTCATAGGTTTCCATTTATAAGTATCAGTAGTCCTATACGATTGATTTGTCTGCACAAGAATCAGACCATCCATTTTAAAATCCGTAGAGTTATACGCCGATGTAAATATATCAGAATATTCACTCTGACGAGATAATGGAAAATAATTTTTCTTGTATATATTAAAGTCCTTGAATGTGTCAAAATCGTGTATAATTTTGTCCATGTATAGTATCCTATGTTCGATACCTTTTTCAGACAAATCTAGTCCATCATACATAACAACATCGAATAAAAGTAATGTATTCGAGACTGCTATATACTCGCAGTCGCATATGGTATGCCTTTTGTCATATTTCAAAAAATCATACTCCTGAAGAGTCATCGGTAACAGCAATCTAATTTTTTTATCATGTACGCTCATAATAGTTCTAACACCATCAGCCTTTCCTGTCAGTAAGTATGTAATAGGTGGATATATCTGTTTATAGTATGATTTCATCAATGTTTTCACTGCAGGCAAGATATATTTATGTCTTGCTATACATGTCCTTTTGTCTATCAATACAGGATTTTTCTCGAAGATTTCATATACGGACCTGAGTTCTCTCAAATATATCAGTGTGTTATCAGAACTACCACCTGTTATATACTTTGATACAATAGATAACAGTTCATTCAGATTAGCAGCCATAATATCAACTTTTTTACCTATATATTCGAACTCAATTTCATACTTGTATATGTGTATATTCTTTATAATTTCTCCTATAAGCTTATCCACGGTGTCGCCCATGTTAATAAAATTAAGCAAATCTGACTCGATAGATGATTCTCGGGAATCGACGTATAGTGCCACACTCATATCAATCCGCCACTTGTCATTATATGGATGTACACAGCTAAAGCGGTGCTTGAATGATGTTCTCAGTATCTTTGACTTTATATCACTTTTCTCTATCTTATTCTCGCTTGATAACGCGAGACGCGACATAACGAGTAATTTCATATCGAGCTGGTTTATCTTTTTCTTTGTATACACCTGTAACTCGCGGAGTGTCCACTCTGTTTTTACAGAAGCATTGTCCATTATGTATCTAACGACATTTTTCGTATTTATATCGATTGGTTCAATTGCATCGATTATAACAGTATGTTGTAGCTTGTACTCACGCAGCATACCAACGAACATTGACAGTGGTACATCTTTTATTCGCAGCTCCAACTCGAGACCGTCTTGGAACGTGGCTAGTAATTGTTTTTCTCCCATTATGTTTTATATATGAGCCCAACTATTCAATTATTTTTAAGTGCAATATAATTGAATATATATACTGGAGATATATACATATAATGAATAAATCAAAATCATATACAGGTAACGTGTATGATGACATTAAATCAAATGTCATACCGGGAACTTACAGCAAGGATAAAACGACATACTTATTTCCTGTTATTACTGTTAAAAACAAGTTAGAGCAGATATCTACATATCAGATATATGTTAAAGTTCTTGATACATTAACAGACTCATATGTACCATTCACGAAACAGATGCTGACAAGTCCAGTAACTCAATTGCCTCCTAATATAGTCGGTTATATTGGTATATCAAACATAACCCATACAGGTAAAGAGAGGTCAACTAAACCTACTATAATCAAGGAAGGAAAAAATATCGGAAAAATAAATGCTACTACATCGGTGTCGCAAGCTATTATAACGGCATATTCAATGTATAATCTAAAGGTTACAAAGGTTGAAAAACCTAGACAGAACGGTATATTACCAATGCTTGTAAGTAAATTGAATGCGTCACCGAAAGCGGTATTATCAGGTGATAATTTATCTGAAGGTATTATAATAGAAAGAAAATATGATGGTGTACGAGCATTATCCCACCTAACAGAATCTGATGCAGTTGAATTATATTCACGAACAGGTATACCGTATGTCGGTATGAATCATATAGAAACTGAACTGAAATCGATATTCAAAAACAATCACAATATATACATTGATGGTGAAATATACAAGCATTCATATAGGTTACAGGATATAAACGGTGCTATATCTGGTAAGAGTAGATTAGATAGAAATGATTTGGAATACTGGATATATGATGTTTATGACACATCGAACACTCATATGGGTGCATATGAACGTAAAATATTATTACAGTCACTTATAAACGAACAGTATAGTCATATTAAGCTAGTACCGTGGACATTCGTTAACTCCATGAATGATATAAATAAATATACAGAAATATATATTTCTGAAGGTTATGAAGGGTCCATATTGAGAAAAAGAAATGAAATATATGAGCCGAGCGTGAACAATAGGCACTCAGTTAATATACTTAAAGTTAAAAAATTTGAGACAGCTGAGTTTGTAGTTACAGGTATGAAAGATGGTACTCGAGGAAAAGATGTCGGTGCTGTAATATTTATCTGTAAAACAGACACCGGCCTCGAATTTTCAGCAGTACCCAAAAGTATGACATATGAAGAGCGATACAAGCTGTTCAAGGAACTACAAAAAATAGAGGATGATAACATATCTACATTTGACAAATACGTTAAAAATCAAGCAGCTACCATACAGTACAGTATCCTGAGTAAAGACGGTAAACCTCAACAACCTAAATTTATATCACTACGGCTTGAAATCGACCAGTTTGATATAATCAATGAAATAGTATCACGTATGTAGAAAAATATATTTTTGTGTACTTATATATATGGCTTTCTCATTACTCAACTTTATAAATAATCAGACTTTATCGGGTCTGAGTGATGTTGACCTCACTGGAGTCGTACCTGGTGATACGATGGTTCTTGGTACAGAGGGTCAATGGGTACCCATTCAACTTTCTACCGCAGGTGGTGTAACATCTACCCCGACTACTCAAATAACCGTTCCTGTAAATACAAGCTATAGCGGAGACGCTGGCGATGAAGCGGCTAACGGCGGTCTCCTACTAGATAAACCGTTCCAACTGCAAAATGGTTCTACTTCTCCCGCATATTCTCAATCGATTCAATTCGGTCCAAATGGTGTAGCTGGAACGCTCAGACTGATAGCAATTCAAACATCTAACGATCCATATGGTACTATACTTGTAATACAAAGGTTCGATGGAGCTGCTTGGATTACAATTTTACAATTGGTATAATTTTTATAAAATATGTATATAATAACGATGACCGGCAAAAAATACGGAATTATAAAAGTAGCGGTGTTTACGGTAACTATAGCATATACAGTTATGTTGATAGTGGTCACAATGTTATACCTTCAATCGAATGATGGACCACATTTGATAGCATTTCTAACACTAACAATGTGTGGAGTTCTGTTTGCTCTGGGTTATTTGATGATTTTAAAAAGGAAGGCAAACAAAAATTATACGGTGTGTACGACTCGCCCACCTAATGAGGACTAATTATCTCATCATAGGTAAAAATTTATCAAAAGACTGGTGCATATTACTTACAACGACGCATATGCTAACTAACGGGCTCACTTTGGTTATTCCTGTTATTGGGTCGATACTCTTAAATTTTTCATTATTTATCACAAATGCGAACTGTGACTGCTTCAGCTTCATTATATTTTTTATATAACCAACTTTACCATGCATCAGGTACCACGGCATAATATTCTTATCTGTTATGTTATCTAAATCACCCTTATGTGTCAATAATCCTATTATAAATGTAAGTTCCGTATCTGTTGATTTATTGTATATATTGCTGATGGATTGGAGTGCTTTATCTACGAATATAGCCTCGCTAACAGGATTAGCATTGAATACACCCTTATGAATATTCGACATAAAGTAGCTACCAAGTGATCCAAAATATTTATCTATATCAGGAAATATAGAGAAATAATACCTGGAATAACTATTAAAAGGCGCAGCGAATGCCTCGAAGTCGCATCCTGTAATACTTTTCAGTGCCTCATATTTTCCGACACGCGTCCACTGATGTATATCCCAACCTAATATTTTATATCTCATTAAAAGGATACATACATGTCGTTCAAATGATTTACCATCATATTTACTTTTCAGTAACTCGCACTGTGATTTTGATATACTCATCGACATATCTCGATACTTAAATTTTATCACGTTTCCATATGATATATCTATTTTTGTATCAGAAATATCATCTCTATTTATCATAATATTAGTCTGTATTATAGCACCGTGGAATAATTCTTCTATACCGATATATCTCTTATCTGTAAGAAAAAACTCCGATGTCGTCAGAGTTTTGAATGTATCACCCTCATCTAGCTTGTATTCATATTTTAAATTTTCAGTCAATTGGTCCAGCATATTTCCATTCACAGGAAAAACGGGGTCTACTGATAGTTTATTATTTATAGACTGTACATTGAAGTATCTACCTATGAAAGTTTCCATTTTATCGTATGGGACCTCGAATTTTGCGCACAACAATTTTATGACATCTTTCATCACATTAAACCTTACATATTCAGATACTAATGTAGGTGCCGGCATAGAAAACATATTACAATCTATATCATATAGTTCATGTATAAACTTTTTTGTTCGTACTGTAACTAATTTTGTAGGATTTATTATGACAAGCTGCTGATATATTCTGTCATATATATTTTTGTAATATTTTGACAACAGTTCTATAGCTGATATGGTTCTATCTGTTGATTTGACCTTCTCGAACATCCACCACGGCACCACGCTCCCAGATGAACCCACATTCCCTATCGTACCAACATATTTGAATCCTATTGCTTCGCAGTATAATAATGTTATCTCTGTATATTTTATTTCCAAGTTATCCGACTGTATACCTGACCTAATATGAGATTTTCCCTTTAATCTGTCAAGGATTTTTATGCATAAAAAGCCTGTATCTTCAAGTAATCTGTATGCTTTCATTATCGTTGCAAATAAGTAATTTATCAGCCATTTATCATATGTATCGTATGTATTGTATGCTTGTCCATTTCGGTTCTTATCAGAATAATCCCCATACTTTTCTAAATTATAAGGTGCTGGAGACATTATCACCATATTCGGCTTTATATCTAATATGACATCTTCAGAGGCTGCTCGTATCATGTTAAATTTATCATCAGATACCTTAAGATATTTGAATATCTTATCGTAACCTGCAAATAAATCACTCCACGGGTCTACTCCTGTATATGTTATATTTTTAAGTATAGCAGGTATCAATCTGTCACCGTACGCAGATGACATATCTAACACGTTACAGTTATTTTTCAGAGAATATAATGATACATATATCGATGCTTTCTCCTGTCTTGCTTCTGTCACAGTATCATAAATAGCTTCTCTATAATCATATGCAGTGGGGGTGTTTCCTTCCTTAACGCGTTTCTTCAAATTGGGCATCCACAGATAATGCAAAGATTTATCGGTCCATAACTGATATGGGCTATACTTTTCGCCGTATCCGACTGTTTTTATCCGAGGCTCTTCATTGAATATATCACCCACAACATCAGCAGAATTGTACATATCAGGAAGAGCATCCACTATAGATAAATTTTTTGATGTATTTGGTTCGAATGGTA
>JACCDW011726215.1_pt1 | contig 17882 bp, 25 predicted proteins | sample 7449781 | NCBI WGS metagenome assembly JACCDW01 (sample SAMN15323449, study PRJNA562643) | freshwater metagenome | isolation source: river surface water | place: USA:Blue River Watershed | collected 2017-08-18
TAAAAAAGCCCTCCGGTTAGAGGGCTTTTTTAATTTATAATGATTTATATTAGTAACCACCTCCGAATGTGTGAGTTCTTGAACTATATCTAGGTGTTTTTCTTGTTGGATGTACTTTTCCACCTTCCCATTTTGCTTTCTTAAGCATATCTTGTACTTTAGGATCATTCTTAAGTTCTTCAGCAACTTTAGCAGTTAATTCCTCTTGTCTGTCGATTAAGTTAGGATCTTTCTTGATCATTTCCTTAACTTTTTGTTCAGCTTCAGCTTTGATCCATTGCTTATTAGTTCTCCATCCTTCTAACCAAGTACCTCCAAGAGCTAATGTAACAAGACCTGCAATAACACTAGGAAATAAAATAAAGAAATCTGTAATAGTTATAAGACCATCGGATCCCATAAATTCGTAGATTTTAGATTCACTAACACCTTCTTCTTCTAGATCAGATTGAACCATTCTTAATAACTGTTCCGGATCTACCCCCATTTTAGCAGCCATATCTTTTACAAAGTTAGCAGACTGTGGTTTTAATCCCTCGTTCATTCCTTTACCTAGGAAGTTCTCGAATTGTGCTATATTTTTCATCTTTTGAAAGTTATTTTATTTTTTATTCTATATATCCAATCCGATATAATTTTTGCCAATGATATAATCTGAATGTATGATATATAATAAAATAAGTTATTACTATGAAGTTTAAAAATTCTTGGAAATCCAAAACAAAACAATGGGACAAGCTACAAATAAATATTAGAGTTGGAGCTGTTACAGTTTTTAATCTAGATGTAGACTGGGGAAATAAGAAATTTTCATTGTCTATAATGAACTTTAAATTAAGCAACTAAAATGTCAGGAATAAAAAGATTTGATGAATTCCTAAACGAGGAAGAAAAATGGATTAAAGGAGCTATAAAACATCCAGGAGCTCTAAGAAGACATTTTCATAAGGAAGAAGGCGAAAAAATAACCAAGACTGAGATAAAGGATGAGATTGCAGATCTTATGAGAAAGGATCTAGACAAGAATAAACCAGGAGCTCAGCTAGGTAAAAGAGATGCTAAGCTTTATAAGAGATTACAGTTAGCTAAAACCCTTAAGGGAATGAATGAGGATCATGACGAATCCGAAAATTATATGTTTTTCGCTAACATTTCTAATATAAAAAGAATGTGTGAGGAGATATTAGAAATGGAACCAGGTAAAGTTGATTCTCTTCTTAGTCAAGGCCACGGATGGGCTACAGATCATATAGCAACATCTAAAGATGATGTTGAAGAGGTATACGGATTTCTAAAGTCATCTATGGAAATGCACCACGATGAAGAGGATATGATATCTGACGATGAAAATTGCTAACTACAAAAATAAAAAAATGAGACATTTATCTTTATTCGACGGATTTAATCAAATCGAAGAATCCTATAAATTTGACAACGATTCATTATTAGAGGCAAAAATAAACCAAATGTTTTCCTTAAAAAATAATGGATGCTCTGTTGGGTATTCTATGGATGAATTTAAGGACTTATTCAGAAGCTCTCATCTTTTGGAAAGTCATGGGTATGATGAATCAGAAGCACTTTTAGAAAAAGCTTATAACATTTACGAATTAGGAATGTTAGAGGAGTCTAAATCCCATTGGTTTGATAATGAAAGACCTTTAATGTTAGAACACACTAAGGGTATTATATCATATTTAGAATTTGAGGGAAATATACTTCTTTTTAAGGAGGGTGAAGCTTTTATGATAAAGGAATCATCTCTTAAAATGATGAAAGATCAGGATCAAATAATAAATGAGGGTCTTTTTAATCAGATATTGGATAGTAAGCTTAATGAATCTGATGAATCTTTACTTGAATGGTCGCTATTTGATAATCCGGTAGTTAATTTTGTTTCCGATAAAGTTAAAGGTGCAGTTCAATGGACAAACAAGAATGTAGTTCAACCAGCCAAGAAATTAGTTAAGGAATATGTCATAGAACCACTCAAAAAAGCATATGATGCTTTAACCGATGGCGCTAAAAAATTATACGACTTTGCAAAACAAGTATGGAATGCAATAGCTACTTTCCTTAAAGAATTAACTTTACAGGATATACTTTTTTATGTTTCAGTAGCACTACAAGTTATAGCAGGAATTATATCATTTATACCAGCAGCTGGTACCGTTGCAGGTCCGGTTTTATTAATAATAGCTGGTGCAATACAGGTAGGTACAGGTGTTTGGGACGTATTTGATGGTGTAAAAATTGTAAGAGAATGCCCAGTTGATCCTATTAAAAAAGCAGCACCTGAATTTGTATCCGGTGGTGTTAAACTTCTGGGAGGAAGCGTTAGCTTATTGCTTGGAATAAATGATATAGTAACAAGTGCAAAAGCTGCAGCTCCTGGAGCTGCTCTAAGTAGTACTGCAGTTGCTACTCCTGCAAAAGCTTGGGTTGGAAAAACTACAAAGGCTTTAGGAACAACCGGTGCGGCGATAGGAATGTTCGAGACATTAATAAAATATTTAATAGAAAGTGTTGGAAAGGCTGGCACTAAAGCTTTAGCTAAAACAACACTTAAATCTGGTATGAAATACGGAGGCAGTAAAGCTGCAGTTTTAACCGGAAATGCTCTTACGAAAGCAGGAACCGAGGTTATAGGTAAAAAACTAGGGGATTATGCTAACAGTTCAGCAGTTCCTATGATGTGTATTGCAGGTGGATACGCCCTAGGGTGGTTATGGGATATTATATTAGGTGCAGTAGCAGGAATAGGAAAAATCCTGAATGGATTGATGGATCTTCCTAAAAAAATCAACAATGCTATAACAGATTTTAATAAAGAATATTCAGATACTACACTTGGTTGGATCGTAGGAGGAGCTTTAAGAGCTTTTGTTAGTCCAGTAACCAAAGTTATGGAATTTTTCTCAGAGAAAGCATTAAAACCTATGTTTAAGCCAGTAACAGATTGGATGGTATCTCTAGGGAAACATAATAAATCTATTCTAGCTTCTGTAAATAGTAACGCTGCTTTAAAAGCTGCTGTTTCAGGAGGAAAAATAGCAGCACCTAAAGGTAAAATACCATCTCAAAAAGTTGATTTAACTTCAACAGATAAACAGAATTTGGCAAAAATACAGGCTTCTGAATCTGGTAAAAAAGTGGATAGAGTAATAGCTAAGGAGGGCGGTTTTTTTGATTCGAAATTTAAAAAAATACAAGCAGCTATACAAGAAAAGGTTAGAAAGCAGCAGATGAAACTGTATAATGAGAAGTTCCCAGGAATTATTAGAAATAAATCTGAGGGTGAATTTTTAACTCTTAATGACGGAACCCTATGCTTCAAATATAAATCTAAATCTGCTCACGGTACGGTTGTTCTTTATAATAACGGTAGATATCAGGTTAAAGATGGTCCAAACGAAGGTGTTAAAGGTAATTATACCGCCAATAAAAACATAGATATAAAAGCTCCTAAGGAAGGATTTAAAAAGCCTTCTAAGAAAAAGAACGAATCTAGAAATTATGTACAAACGTTCGAGGGATTTTCTTTTATCTAATTAATGAATATATAATAGCATGAAACATTTAGCATTATTCGACGACTACGATCAAATGGATGAATCTTATTCATTTGATAATGATTCTTTAATTGAATCCAAAATTAATCAAATGAATTCTCTTAGAGAAAATTGCATGGCTGCATGGGATTTTCAAACCTTTTCAGATTTTTTTGGTGGATATCTAAACGAGGATTCTTCTGATGAAGAAAGAGGAATGCTTATGGAGAAGGCTTATTATACTTATGAGCTAGGATTACTTTATGAGAACAACAAGGATTGGTTTGTAGGAGAAAAAAATATTTATTATTTAGAGGATAATTCAGGGGATATTCCTAGGGCTATCCTTTTTAAAGATAACAGACTACACATAATATCAGGAGACACTCTAAATAAGCTAAAAGAAGGACTAGAAACTGTAAATGAAGGCCTTTTAGATTACTTAGGTGGATTAAAAGATAAAGCAGTTGGTGCTTACAACAAATACATAAAAGAACCTGTTAAGAAAGCAGCAAAATGGGTAGGTGATAAGGCTAAAAAGGTATGGAATGCAGTATCTAGCGGAGCAAAAGCAGTATGGGAGTTTGCTAAAAAAATTGCCTCTGCTGTTGCAGCTTTTGTTAAAGAAGATCCTATGAATGCAATAGCTATAGGATTAATGATATTAGCGGGGATAATATCATTTATACCTGCTGCAGGACAAGTTATAGGGCCTGTTTTAATGGTTATAGCAGGAGTTATGCAGTTGTATACTGGAGGTAGAGATCTAGTTAAAGCTGGTAAAGAAGTTGGTGCAGCAGAAAAAGTTACTGATATATTAAAAGGAGGAACAAAAATAATATTTGGAGCAGCTAGTTTGCTTTTAGGTATGAAGGATATTGTTGCTTCCGCTGCTGCTGCACTTCCAGGTATGGGAGCAACAGGGGTGGCAATAAAAGCTAGTGTTACAAGTTGGGCAACTAATTTTAGTAAAACTGCATTTGGTGCACCAGCAAGTAAAGGTATAGGTGCAGCATTAGGATGTTCAGCTTGGATCGCAGAATTCTTTTCCACATTATGTTTAAATGCGCCTTTTATGAAGAAGTTTGTTGAGGTAGCTGCAGATGGTACTAAAACTATAAAGTCTCAATGGATTTCAGCAGGAGCAAAGGGAGCAAATACAGCTTATGGTAAGGGTGTAGATGCCGCAACTGCTAAAGAGGAAAAAAAGAAAGACAAAAAACAAAATGCTAGTTTAGATGTAGATGGATCATTCGATCATATAAACGAAGCAGAAGGAGGAGGATGGGGATTCGGAGAACTTGTAGTTAATTTCTTATCTTATGTTGGAAGAACATGTTTCTCCTGGCTTTATAAAGCAATAACTGGAGCTCTATCAGGGATAGGAAAACTTATAAATGGAGTAATGGATCTTCCTACCAAAATAACTAATGGTATTGATTCTTTTAGAGAAAAATATAAGTCTTCTTTTATAGGAGGTATCTTATCAGGTGCTTTAGCAGTTTTCGTTAGACCTTTCGCTAAAGTTGGTTCAATTGTGGTTGAAAAATTTGTTAAGCCATATGTTAAGCCAATTACGGGATGGATGATTTCATTAAGTAAAAAAGATGGAGAAATAGCTGCTAAAATCAAATCAAATCCAATCTTAGCTAAACCTATAGTTGCAGGAGTAAAAGATCCTGGTAAAGTAACTATACCAGCCAAGAAGGTAGAAATAACTGCAAAAGATAAAGCAGCTATAAAGAAGATAGGAAACAAAGGTGTAGCAACAATGGTTAAAGCCGGAGGAGGTACCCAAAAAATGCTAGACAAAATTAAGAAAGCTCAGGATGAATTCAAGAAAAAATTCCCAGGAGTTTCTAAAGAGAAAGGTAGCTGGGGATCAAGTCCTAGTGGGAAAGCAACTTATACAATAAAATCAAAAGAAGCTGAAGGATCTGTAACACTATTCAATGATGGTAAATATACAGTAATATCAGGTCCAAATAAAAAATCTAGAGGTGAATTTAGTGCAAACAAAGGCATTAAACTAAAAGAACCTAAAGGCGGATGGGGCAAAAACGAATCTAGAAGATATATTTTATCTGTTGATAGTTTTTTAGATTGAAATTAAAATAAAAAAAGATATATAACATATCAAACAAAAAAACAAAAGAAAATGAAAAAACAAGTATTATCATTTACCGAGTTTGTTAACGAAGCTTATTCAATGATTAATGAAGGTAAAACATGGAGCGATGTAAAAACTCTATTATCTGATTATTTAGACGCTGAGGGAAAAGATATATTAGCAAATATAGAATCTTGTTTAGCATCAGATGCGAGAAGCAAGGAAGACTTCTCTGGTAAAACTAGTATCTTAGATTCTGCAGGTGCTATGTTCGCTAAAGTTGTATCTGAGAAATTAAACAGTAAATATACTAATATCGTAAATATAGATACAGAGATAAACGATCTATCTTACAATAAAGTTATTCAAGGGAGCGTTTATGCAACAGCTTCTAATCCAATCGGATCCAATTTAGGAACAAATTACGGTAAATTTCCTGTAGAGGATGGTAAAATTAAACTGCAAGATGCACTTAATGCTATCAATGTAACAAACATGAAAAAGCTTGCTATTTATGATACAACAGACCAGACTAAAAAAGGATCTGAATTCTCGCAAGCTCTTAAATCTGATTTACAAAAAGGGCCTTGGTGGTTATTAGGATGGAAACCAGGAGAAAAAAGAAAAATATATGAGAGTGGATCACAGGATCAAGTTTATATAACTCAAATAGAAGATAAACTAGAGGTAGGTAAATGGAGTAACAACGATAAGGTAACTCCCGCATCTGGAGTAAAACCAGTAGATATGTCTATAGATAGAGGACTTAAGGCGAAAAAAAGAGTAACTGGCAACAAAACCGACGTTCTTAAAAAAGCAGGAGAAGCAAAATTTACTTATGTTTTCTATGCGGTAGATCCTAAATCTATAAATTCTGGTAAAAATAAGGGAGCGGATCTAACGGTTAATGATATTAAAATAGTAAAAATCCCAGTAAAAACTCCGGACGTTACTGAGAAATTAAACATACAAGATAATGGAGTTTTATTTACAGTAAATACATCTACTCTATTGGAGGACGGAAAAAAACATATCTATAACGCTATAACTCAAAACTTTACATCTGTTTCTGAAATAACAGTTCAAGGATCAGCTTCACAAGAGGGTGATAAAGCTAATAATGAGAAACTTTGTAAGGACAGAGCATCTGCTGTTGTAGCTTATTTAAAGACCGTTATAGACGGGGGAACTATAACTGCTTCAGATACTGCTAATATCCAACCAGCTACTCCGGTAACTGATGAAGCTACTAGAAAAACATGGAGAAATGTTATACTTACTATCAAAGGAACAAAAATAAATTCAGGAATTTCTAAAGAAGAAATCAAATACGTTCCAGTAACAAAGAAAGTAAAATGTGATCTAGTAACAATAAAAGAGATACAAATGACATTTACTGTAGAAATCGATCAAGATTTCGCTAAAAAGGCTGGATTCCTTAAAAGAGGTGTAGATACTAAAGGACTAAAATCCGCAGGAACTAGATCTTAATAAAAATAAAAACAATAAAAAAATCCGCCCTAGAGCGGATTTTTTTATTGTATAAGATTTTTAGTCTAGTGATACGATAAAGTAACATTTATCTCCTACTAATACTTCTTCTACCCAGATTTTAGTTGGCTTATAGATCTCGAAATATTCTTTAAATTGAGGTTCTTCAATAGTTTCTTCAACTAACTCATAAAAGAATGAGTGAGGGACAAGATCGTAAAAATCCATAGTGAATTCTGCTGAAGTGTGGATGTGACCTTGTCCAGGGACTGGATTTACCGATGCGCCTTTGATTTCCTTGTAATAGTTGATACATCCATTTTTAAGAGAAGGATCTACTTTAAGATCGTAGCCATATTTTTCTTTCATAACTATAGTGATAGAATCTACAATAGATGGAAGATTTTTGTTAACTGGAGGATCTGCTGCTAATGAAGTTTTACTAATAAGTAAAGCAAATAATAAAACCACTCCCGATTTTAATACTTTAGAAAAAATGTTTGTTTTCATAATTTTTATTTTTTTAATTGTTAGACAAGACAAATATAGAGTATTATCTAAGAAGAAAAAAAGGATTTCTAAAAAAAAATAAAAGCACATAAAAAAAGACCCCGAAGGGCCTTTTCCGTTTGATCGAGTTTGATTAGGCGTTAGCCCAAACAAATCCTCCTGCAGTTTTCATGATTCCACGAACTACTTTAGAGATTGAACCAGTATTAACTCCTGTTGCTCTTTCAGCATCAGACATTGAGTTGTATTTTCTGATTCTTCTACCTCTTGGAGTTAGCTGAACCACTGCAATAGTGTTTCTGTTGTTAGTTTTAGCTTTTTTAGAAACTGTTTTAGCTGGAGCTGCTTTAGCAACAACTTTTACAGTTTTAGAAGCTACTGCCTTAGTAGCTTTAGGAGCTGTTTTAACAGCAGCTTTAACTGTCTTAGCTTTAGCTGTAGCTTTAACAGTTTTCTTTGTTTTTGTACTCATTTTTTTGTTTTTTATGATTATATAATTTATACTCATATACCTCTAAAAAGTTTCGTTTAAACGATGCTATGAGCGGATATATAGATTATAATGAAAAAGAAAAAAAGACGCATTAAAAGCTTTAAAAACTGGTTATTAGCTAGAGATTCTTCTAGTAGAATATCCACTAAATCTACTTATAACGGTTTTTTTGAGTCTTACAAAGAAGATAAGGATAATCCTCTATTTTTTAGATCTCCTAGAATTGATAGATGACTTCTTCTTATACGAAACTTTAGCCTGTCCTATCCTATCCAATGTGAATTTATTTAGATCATCAAATAGAATAAATTGAAAAGGCTCCTCTTTATTTTTTGATTCATAGATTATCATCGATTCCAGGGAACATAATATGAAATATTGTTCGAGTGATATAGGAGCAAGATCCCCTATTCCTAGAATATTGCTGATGTAATCATTTAATTCTTTCTTTTGTATCCTTGAAGTTCTGTTAGGATCTATTATCTCAGCTAATTTTAAACTTAACATACCTCTACCTAGCCAGTTTCTCAAAGAATTTCTAACTACCGAATAATTTACATATTCTTTCGGTGATTCCTCACTTATTTTAAATGTTATCCTATCATCTGTTTTAGATTCAAGTTTCCATATCTTACTGTTTAGCTCTATGTAGCCTCTAGGACATAAAAAGCTCTCGCAGAAATGTCTTAACCCCTTTCTTATATCGTTGTTATTTGCGTCTGTTAGACTGTTTAAGAATCCACCTTGTACTAAAGCTTGTATTATTGTACCTAGATCGGTGAAAAAAGATGTTGCTTCAGTGAGTCTAAAGTTTTCCGCATAGGATTTCACCTCAATTCTTCTGCTAGAATCTGAAAAAAGGATGTCAGGATTTCTTTTACCCCCACTATATGTCTGATTTGAGAGTAATAAACACATTATTTCTCCTGGACCTAGGTAAGAATGTGCCCAATCTGAGACAAAAAAGAATGTCTTTGACGATTTTTTATCAGAATTTAGTAAAGAATTTAGTTTTTTTAGAGAATCATTGATCTCTTTACTTCTATTTTCCTTAATAAACTCCCAAAATTTTCTAAAAGAACTCTTATTCTCCTCTATATGTGAGTAAAAAGATGATAGAAATTTCTTGGATATAGTGGGACTTATCAATTTAGTCCCGAAATACTCTTCAAATTCCTTTTTATAGAGCTCAAAAGTAGATCTTGTCATTCATATATTATATCAATCTAGACATAATAAGTTACAAATCATCCTTTTGCCAGAATGGTTTTTGGTATTTAGGTCGTAGCATACCCCAAAGTATCTTGTCATATTTTTTGCGGTCCCAGATAGAGAGGCAGATAGCTCTTATTTTTGGTTCTGTCTTGCATAAATCTAGATGTTCTACGAATTCTTTTTTAGTAGGCTCTGTTTCTCGATCCCCATATTTACCATATCTGAAGTAGTCGTGTATTTTTCCGCACCTTTCCTCAATTCTATACTTATGATATCCGATGTCTGCTATGGTTTTTCTTACCCATTTATCGAATTCATCTGGTACATTCTCTAGCATTTCTTCTATATTCTTACCGTCTCTTAATGCTTCCCAAATATCAATATTAGAAAACCCAGTTATTAACCGGTGAAGTCTTACATAATCTTCAAATTTGATCTTCATTCTGAAATATGGCTGGAAAGTAAGGACAAACCCCTCAGAATTATGGACGTTTTTATCTTTAAGAGATTTATATAGATCGGGTCCGAATTCAAAATGTTGCTCAGTCTTTATTATATCAGCATTTTTTATTCCGCTCCCTTTGAATATGGATAGAGAAGTAGTCCAGTGATTTTCGTATCCGTTTTCGGATGTGCTTAAAAAGACTATTTTCTCCTTCTTTTTATAATCAACCACTATTCTATTTTCTGGATAAATTATCTCTACTATATAGGTGATGTGGGTCATAAAAGTTTGCTCGAAGAATTTATATTTTTTCTTCAATATCTCCATCCCTCTTTTAGATTGTTCAGAAGTAAAAGATCCTTTAGTAGCTAAATGCCATTCACCTTCGTAGTAAAAAAGTATACCTAAAGAACCATCCACTTTTTCCTGAACATAAACGTAATCAGATCTTTTAGGCAAGATATCTTTTACTTCTTCATAGTTAAAGAACTTTAAAAAAGAAGATGCTATGACATATCCCTGCTCATCTATAATAGTTCCTCTCATAGCTAGGGTTATCTCATCCCAATCTTGATTGAATTGAGTTTCCCTAGTATAATTATAGATGGCTATAGGAAGGGTAGGATGAGGATTTTTTTCTATCTTACCCTCATTGATGTATTTATTGAGTGTTCTTATACTATATTTCTTCCTTTCCATAGATGCAAATTTAGATAAAACTATAAAATAAAAAAACCGATTCCGTAGAACCGGTTTTGAGAGATATGGAGAAGCAAAAATCAGATAATGATATTTGCTGGATATATTATTTACTAAATATAAATCGAAAAGTTTCAATGAAATTAAAAACCCCGGGGTTCCGCAGGAAAAAAGATATATACAATAACAAAAAATTTAATATGAATCTAAAAAAGTATAATGATTTTAAAACCATACAGGAAGTTAGGAGAGCTAAACAATGTCCTATTTTAGATTTTAGCCCTCTTGTTCAATCGGAAGTATATCAGGATATGGTTGGTATGGGATTTCTAGAAGTTGTAAAAGATACTCACACAGATGAAATTATAACTAGAAGAATGGATACCGAAAGATCTTTTAAAGATAGATTAGGAAATATAGGATTCTATCATCCTGCTTTTAAAGGAGCAAGACTTACTAAAAGAGCAACAAGAACACAAAGAGATGGATATCCTTATTTCAATATTAAATTTGATGGCGGATTTAGAGTTTGTGAAGGACCTCAAAACACAGCAGAATTCCCAGGTTTAAATCAGGATCTCACAAAAAAATGTATGACTATCGAGGATTATATTTACAAAATGTCATTCCTGGTTAAATATACAATAAAATATCAAGGATTCCCTATAACAACAGAAGAATTATATAGCAAAGAGCCATATAAGGATATGATATTAAGAAAAATAGAGAAAGATCCTTCAGTAATGAAAGGAATTAGTGTTCCTCCTAGTTTGAATAAAACCCCAGCTGGTAGAACAACGTCAATTTTACAGAGGTTTAATTTTGGTAAAGGAGATTTATAAAATTTAGTTTTGGAAATATTACAAATTATAATTACTGGGCTTTTTTCTGTAACAGTTGCTTTTGGGACTGTATGGTTAAAGCACCATCTTGACAACAAGAAGAAAGTCGATGATGAAGAAAACTACGAAAGAATATCACAGCAAGATATAGATTCTATGCTGGAAGTTCAAGAATTCCTTGAAATTTTTAGACAAAAATGGAGATTAGATAGAGTGGGGGTATTTCAGTTCCATAACGGGGGAAAATTCTTTCATGGAATACCAATGAAAAAATACTCACAGACATTCGAATCAGTTTCCCATGGGGTTTCTAAATCTAAGGAACACAACCAAAGTGTATTTGTTACTGAGCATCCATCCCTTATGAAGCATTTAAGTGAGAAAGATTTTTTCCACGTCGATGCTGATGATCCAGTTTTAGATTACATTAGGGGAAGAGTAACAGAGGAGGGAATATTACAAATACTTTCATCTCCAATAAGAAGCCTATCTGGACAACTAATAGGATTTGTACAATTACATACAGTAAAGCATAAAGTTGAAATCTCTGAAGAATTAATTTCGGAAATAATAGATTTAGCTCATAATCTATCTGGGTACCTAATAAAGAAATAGAAATGAAATACGAAGTAACATTTATAGAGGAGGAGAGCGAAGATGTGGTTTTCTTTTTAGAAATAGAGGCAAATTCTAGAACAGAGATGCTTTATAATATTCTAACTGAGGAATGGTACCAAAATGGGCATTTTACTGTAGATAGTGATGACCTCAGAGATGTTTTTTACAATTTACTAAATTCGTTATCTGGAAATGAAGACTGGTCAGATCCAGATGATGAAGAACATGAGTATTATCTATTTAAGTTAAAGGAATTTTGTAGTCTCAATTTAAATATAAGAGATTTTTTAGACAAAGAATGGAAGGAAATTAGTGATCAAGATATACTTGATCATTTTTGTTCCTCTATTAACGATCTATTCCATTACGAGTCAGGATCGATTGATCATTTTTATTACGAAATAAAGAGTGTTTGATAAATCGATTGATTATAAAAGATGATTATTTAAATCTATGTATCAATGTAAATTTTATGATTATGATGATCTAGTAATGACCCTTGAAATAGAAGGGGATAATAGGATAGAGGTATTAAGAAATATACTAAACGAGGAGTGGACCCAGGTGGGTTATTTTAGTATAGAAAATCATGAAATAGATGATATTATATTAAATTTACTTTTTGGGAGTCTTAATCCGGATTCTAATGATTATGATGACGATATTAAATACAAGGAATATTTATATAGGATTAAGACTCATTTAGATTATGGATTAAATCTTAGGAATTTTCTATCACATGATAACAGAGAGATTAATTCAATAGATGTTGTAGAATTTTTCTGTAAACAAATAAAGGAAGAATTTGAACAATCTAATGATACACTAAAGATTAGATATAAAATAGAAAGAATATAATTAGAAAGGTAAATCCATAGCAGCTTTCTCTAAATGATCCTTCTTAGCCCCGTATTTCTCCATAGCTTCTAGCATATCACCTTTGCTTAACTTATTAAGAAAGTAAGATTTATCTTCAACTATTCTTTCATAGTCTTCATCTCCTAAAGAATTATCCCATAATTCATAGAAGTAGCCAAGTGCATGGTCCCATCCATATACAAATTCTTTATTTTCTCCAAGATCTACAACGTATCTGCTCATTATCTTTCATTTAAAAATTGGTCTATATCATTACCATCAAGGTCAAAATAGATACTAGGGGATTTCTCTATTTTTAAAACAATCTTACCAGGATTTAGATCCCCCGCTTCATTATAAATTTCTACCCTCCTTCTTTGAAGTACTTGGATCTGTTTACATATTTCAGTCCACTCCTCATTAAGGTGATTATATCTAATCTTCTGTTCCATCAGTCTCTATTTTATATGGCATGCGTAATATTCTAGATTTAGGTTCTACTTTTATAGAAACAATTTTCATTTTTTTACCGTCAATTTCGACTTCTTTTTCTTCTCTTATACCCCTTTCTATATCTAAGAAATGTTTAAGCTTCTGTGGAACTGGTAAAAGATCTGAAGGAGTACACGTTTCACAAAATCTCTTAGAGTACCATTCATCTGGGATCCTTTCGTCTGCTATAATAGCAATTCCATCTGAGATTTTAGATATTTTTAAAGGAAAAGATACTATCTCATCTTCTATAAGCTTCTCTAGATTCTCGTAGTTAAAATTGATTATTCTATAATAGCTTCCACCCTCTACGGAGACAGAAAAACAATTGCCTCTTTCTCTAGGAAATTCTCCGAAATATCCAACAAGGGTAACTGATGTAATATCGGTTGCTAATTTTATGTTATCTTTTATATTCATATTAAATAAGTTTATTCTGTAATGGTGTATTAAGGATCTTAGCTATAACTTGTCCATGACACACCAATGTTTTCTCCGATCCATCTGATGGCGATTTACAACACCAGCACCCTAGTACTTTGCCTCTTAATTCTTCAAGATCTTTTATTAGCCCACTCTCATTAAGATAGTGAACATATCCATTTATAGCTTCTTGTCTTGTGGATACCTGATACTTAGCTTTAGTTTTATCCAGATCTTTATGAGTGTATGGGTTTTCCCACTTGCTCGGTCTTCCTATATACACATCGTGAGAGTGTGTTTTAAAGTGTACAACGTACGTTTTACCTTCTTCCTTATTAAAGTCCTGCATGACCGGAGATATCTGATTTAAAGTCAAAAAAACCATCTCTTTTTAATGCCTGACAATACTTACGTATCATTACAATAGACGTAAATACTTCGGTGTCATTCATTGCATTAGCTTCAGTTACTCCCTTAACAAAAAGATCATAAGCCATTTTCTTACAGATCTCTGGAAAGCTTTCTACTTTTAATAGTTCTTCGTATGCTTTATCTTCTCTTATATAGACAGAAACTTTAGTGATTGCTTCTTTCAATTGTTTTTGCGAAATATCCATAAGGTAAAAATAATCAAAATTACAAAAGATCCTTTCCTATTCTTGATATAAATTTAGCTCGTGAGATCTCAGAAGCATTAGTATCTAGTCCAATCATCCTTCTTACATCCTCTATTTCTATAAGTATAGGAACTGGGCCTTTTTTTGTATGTTTAAAAAGAAAAGGACCATGTACAGTTTCAAGTATTCTAAGTCTATTAAAGAACTTAACATAATTATCCTCTGTGATACTTCTCATACCGACACTCATTGTGCTTAATATAATAATCTCTGGAATTTTCTTTAACCTTACACCTGTAGTTTCTACCGATTTTTCGTAAAGTGATTTAAATCTCTTTATCTTATTAAGGTCATAATTTAAAGGCATATCTCTGTTTTTTTACAAAGATAGAAAAATAAGAATATAGAAAAAAATGATTTATCTGAATATCTTTATGGCAGATCCGTCTTCATAAATTTCAAATACGATTCCTTTATATTCTGGACCAATCTCCTGCCCTAAAGTGTTTACGTGCTTGATTATTTTTTTAGATGATATTGATCTAAATATTGATATAGGACCAAATATTTCAAATTTACCATCGAAATCATATTGTACCAATCTATAATATAATAGGTTCTTATTAATATAATGTGTATATGAATAATGAATAGGAGTATTACTGTTTCCTGCAGCTTGTTTTTTATCTATAATAATCCAATTAAATCCATCCTCACTATACTCTAAATCAAAACACATTGAATTGTGTTCTGATGCAGTTACCCATTTTAAAACATTCCATTGAGAATAAGGGAATCCTTCGAAATAATATAATTCAACTGGAAGCGGAGTAATAATAGAAGCCTCTATATAAAAACCCCCCCAAGCTCCTACATTAGATATGTCAGTTGTCCATCTTATAGTTAACCCACCTGTCGGATTGGTAGCAACTATATCTGAAGGTATAACCGTTCCTGTGATAGTACTAATAAGAGGAGATGAGGTATTAGGTCCATCATAGATGTATAAATAGTCATAGTCTATTTCAAGATCCATCTGAGTAAAATATAAATTTACTTTCTTTGTGTTATCTGATGGTGTTATAGTAATAGTCCTATCCACACTGTTGGAATATCCAGTTGATATCGGTCCAGCGGGTCCTCCATTATCTGTTATATTGTATGATTCTCCGGTGTTAATGATCTGTGAGCAACTTGAAATAAATGGTATCAGTATATTTTGAGTAGAACTAGTTGAGGTAATCCCTAAATCATCAACATATCTTTCATGAGCACCAGAGGTTCTTGCATCTAAAAGTCTAATATAGACATTTGTTAAACCTAGAGCTCCTATATCAAGAGTGTATTGTTGATATGCACCTGTGGGTGTTGTAATAGATCCTCTATTTGTCCAAGTTGTACCATCGGGAGATGTTTGTATTCTTAGAGTCCATGCTGTAGTATTCGAGCTTCTTCTGTACCAGAAAGACAATACCCCAGGATTTGTAATTAATGGAGTCCTAATCCAGTCTCCAGTTCCATTAAATCCTATAGAATGTGTACCAGTTCTTACTGGGGTTGTTACAGCAATCATAGAATTAGCAGTCCAAGTTCCCCCTTGTGTAGGAAGTGTACTTGTAAAACTCTCATAAATCTGATATTTTTCACACTGTGAAAGTAAAAATGCAGGGTTGACTGCTATCAATAAAATTAAAACCGCTAAAATCCTCATTAGTTATCCTTATCTCCACTATTATATATCAGAAAATAGATATTTCTATGGATATTTTAACGTTAAATGAACAAAAGAATATTAATAATTATCAAATGGATCTTACCGGTCTAAGACATAGTCTTTCGCTCTTAGGAATTCCACCCCTTCTACCTTCAACCCCGTCCCTATTGAAATAATATCCTATAGACCAATCCTCTGAAGTTTCTTCTTCTAGCTCCTTGTCATATATCCAATAAGCGGAATTTGAAAAATTTAATAGATTCATTGACCTATATTCCCTATTAAGGAAAGCTATTTCTGTATAAGTTGGAAATCTCCAATCACCTGAAGGTTTAATGCTTTCTAAAAATTGATTAGCATCATACCACGTAAGATTTTTATTTTTATATGATGGATTTACTTGATTAGTGTATAAATATACATCCTCCGCGAATATCTCTATAGCTCCAAGATTGTAAGTTTTATAATTCATTTTACTATCTTATTATAGATAGAGCATCAGATATACTGTTTCCCATTGACTTCCCGTTAAGAATAAATTGTCCCTCGCTCTTTGCGATTTTATATCTACCAGATTTTGATTTTAGATTAACCTCACCACAGAGGTCACCTCCTTGAGTGTAAAATTCCTTAATTGAATCCTTTAATCCTCTTCCCCTTTCGTCTCCAAAGTAATTGTCATATCCTTTTTTACTTGATTCAAATATAAAAGGTATACCTATAGATTTTGCAGTGTCCCTTATTTCCCTTATTTCTTCTCTAGTAAACCAATTAATCTTTCCCTCTGATCTCTTTACTGGTAAAGGATTTCTTATATTGCTATTTGGGTTATAACCTGTGGTATACTCGTATATTTTATAAGAGAACTCTTCAAAAAGCTTTAAATATTTCATTTACTTTATTAATTTTACTAAATATATATCTAAATGATACTGGAAAGAGATATAAATTATAAGTATTTAGGTAAGTTAGATGTAAGTAATATATCTAATAAAATATACAATAATAATCTGGACTGGGAGGATTATAATTTTAGACAGGAAAGATATAAAGATCACTCAGAAACTAGAACAATTCCTATAATTTGGTGTGAGAAATTCAAAGAATTTAAATCATGGGAGCCTTATTATTCAATTTTCAAAACAGATATAGAATTGGTGGAGGAATTTATTAAATGCAATTTATGTAGTACTGGTAAAATGATGAGTGCTATATTAATAAATCTACCCTCTGGAAAGTCTATAGGAAGACACAGAGACTCAAACCCTATTGGAGATAGATTCAACAGATGTCACAGAATACACATACCTATAATAACTAACAAAGAATGCTTCTTTGAGATAGACGGGGAATTAAAAATTATGAAAGAGGGCGAAGTGTGGGAAATAAACAACGTTAGAAAACTACACAGTGTTTATAATAATGGAAAAACGGATAGAATCCATCTTCTCATTGATTGGGATCCTATCTAAACCTATTTAAAATAGAATGAGATTTATATGATTTCGTTAATGAATAATATTCATCGGGTGTTATTTGTGATTTAACATAATCTTCTAGACCTTCTATATTTAATAAGGAAGACATTAATTTACCCCCAGGGGAAATTTTTCCATCCTTAACATATTTAATTATAGTATTACCTAGGAAATTAATTAAGAAATCTTCTCCTCCTCCTCCTTCTACTGAATGTGTTATAAAATCCAATCCAATAGGATGTTCTGATGATATAAATTTTCCATTATTATACATGATAGTATTAGGAACGTCATCTTCATATCTATCCCCAACAGTTGTGGAAAAA
>JACCDW011317094.1_pt1 | contig 17880 bp, 21 predicted proteins | sample 7449781 | NCBI WGS metagenome assembly JACCDW01 (sample SAMN15323449, study PRJNA562643) | freshwater metagenome | isolation source: river surface water | place: USA:Blue River Watershed | collected 2017-08-18
GGCGGGTCGGCTCCAGGGCCTTGCCGGTGTCGGGATCGAACTCCTGCTGCAGGCGGATACCCGCTCGCGCGCCCAGGAACAAGTCCATCTTCAGGAAAGGCTTGTTCAGGTAGTTGCTGGTGTACGTCGCGCCCGGCTCCATGCCGTTGGCGGACGTCATGATCAGTTTTTCCTGGTCCGGCGTGAGCGCGGTCCCCAGCAGGTGCCGGCCGTCCCGTGTCAGGACCTGCAGGCTCTGGCCGACCGCAGCCGCCTGGAGGTCTTCGCCCCGTGTCACCACCGACACGCCGCCACCAGTGATGGTGCGGGCCGACACGGAGGTCGTCGCGGTGAAGGCACCGGCGGGCCCCGTGGAAGACGCGGTCAGCATCAGGGCATTCTTCTCGTCGACCGAGGCCTCGACCGCCGTGGAGCCCGTGCTCGCATCGTTGATCAGTTTGGCCAGGCCGGCCGCCACCTCGGCACCGCCCTCCCCGGAGGACACCGTGTAGGCAAAGGTCCTGCCCGCCACGCTGACGGACACCGTGTCGCCCGGCGACAGCGTGCCACCGAAGGGGGCCACCCGCGTGACCTGCTTGGTCGCCGGAGCGCCCAGGGTGAGAACCAGGTCCCGCATGCCTTGTGAGGCCACGCCCAGGGCGGCCACCGGCTGGCTCGGCGTGACGTTGAAGGATTCGCTGGCGATCCGCGGGCTCTTGCCCAGGGTCAGGGCACCCGCGAGCGCCATCGGCCCTTCGTACTCCGGGGGCGCATAGCGGATCGAGGCCTTGGCGTCGCCGGTGTTCAGGACGGCATCGGTCACCCGGAACTGGCCAGCGGCGGCCACGCGGCTCGCATCGGTCAGGGCCACCTGGATGCCGGCGGCCGCGCCTCGCGTCGAGGCATCGATCCGGAACAGGTCCAGGCCCACGCGGCCGGCCAGGTCCAGGCCGCCCCGGTGCACGGCATTGGCCTCGGTGGTCAGGGTCTGCGCCAGCCGGTCCAGCGACTCCGAGGCCGGATTCAGCACGTACTCGCGAAACGACAGGGTCCCGCCGATGCTGCCGCTGGTGAGGTTGGGAAGCGACTCGGTCTGGCCGTAGGGGTCGATCACGAACTGCAGCTTGCGGGCGTCCGTGCCTGTGGCATTGGACAGGCCGATGTCGCGCGAGCGCGTGCCATCGACCAGCAGGCCCTGGCTGATCACGTCGCCCACGCTGACCACGACCTCGCCGCTGTCCTTGAAGCGGACCTTGAAGTCGGCCAGGGAGGACAGGTCCTTGAGCAGCTTGTCTCGCTGGTCCAGCAACTCGGACGGCTGCTTGCTCGCCTCCGCATGCTTGGTCAGCTGCTTGTTCAACTGCGCCAGCTGCGAGGTCAGCGAATTGAGCTTGGCGATGTCGTTCTCGACGGTCTGTCGGGTCTCGACGTCGAGCAGCTCGAACTGGCCATCCAGTTCGCGGAAACGCGAAGCCAGGCTGTCCGATTGACGCAGGAAGGTACTGCGCTGCACGGTGGAGGCCGGATCGGTGGCCAGGTCGCGGCTGGCCTTGAAGAACTGGTTCATCGCCGTGGTCAGGCCGATGCTCTGGTCGCCCATGATGTCGATCAGGCGGTTCACGTAGCTGACCATCGGCTCCTGCCCCTGCAGCTCGCTGTTGCTGTTTCGCAGGTTGGATTCGATGAAGGCGTCGTACTGGCGGCGCACGCCGTTGAACATCGCGCCCGTGCCCAGGTAGCTGCCCCCCAGCAGGCGCGGCGCGTTGGAGGCGAGGCTGATCTCCTGGCGTGAATACCCCTCGGTATTGACGTTGGCGATGTTGTTGGAGACGGTCGACAGCGCGCGCTGGTAGGCGCCGATGCCGGAGCTGGCAATGCCCAGGAGGTCACTCATCGATCACTCCCTTCAGGCGGGCCGGCATCTTCACCGGCAGGCTGCCGCCGGGGCGCGCCGGCAGCGGCAGGCCCTGGGGGGCACCCGGCAGCGGGATCGCGTCGGGACGCGGCGGCCAGGCCTTCTCGCGGGCGCTCAGAGCCTCGTGGGCCGTGGGCTGGGTACGCTGCGCGAGGTTGCGCTCGATCATGTCGGCCAGGCCCAGGGCGCCGCGTTCGGCCATCTTGAGCGAGACCTCCTTGTCCATCAGTTCCTGGAAGGTGTCGGCGTCGCGGTTGTCCGTGAGGTCGCTCTTTTCCATGGCCTCGCGCATGGCCTTCATCATGTTCTGGATGAAGTAGGCCTCGAACTGCGTGGCCGTCTCGCGGATGGCCGCACTCGTCCCCTGCGCCGCTTCGCCGCGCAGGCTCGCCAGGCCACCGAAATCGTGGTAGCCCATGGGGCGGCTGATCAGGGGCGAGGTGTCGCTCATGGTGGAAACCGTGCTGCCGTCTGCGTTACTGGACGACCAGCTCGGCGCGCAGGCTGCCTGCGCCCTTGAGGCCTTCGAGGATGGCGATCAGCGCCGAGGGCGTGGCCCCGACCTGGTTGACGGCCTCGACGATCTGGCGCAGGTCCACGCCCGGCTGGAACAGGAACATCGGCTTGTTGGGTTCGCTCACCTCCACCTGCGCGTTCTGCACGGCGGCGGTCTGGCCCTGGGTGAACGGGGCGTTGGGCTGCGACACCTCGTTGGTGGCGGTGATGGACACCGAGATGGTGCCGTGGGACACCGCCGCAGGCGTGACCCGCACGTTGCGGCTGATCACGACGGTGCCGGTGCGGGCGTTGACGATGACGCGTGCCGGCGGATCACCCGGGGTGATGTCCAGGTTCTCGATGGCGCTGAGGAAGGCCACGCGGCGGCCGATGTCCTGCGGCGCGCGCACGGCGATGGAGGTGCCATCGACCGGACGGGCGACATCGCCGCCGAAGCGGCGGTTGATCGCGTCGACGATGGCGTTGTTGGTGGTGAAGTCCGCCTCGCGCAGGTTCAGCACGATGTGGTCGGCCTTGTCAAAGGGGTTCTCGACCTCGCGTTCGACCGAGGCGCCGCCCGGAATGCGCGCCGAGGTGGGCACGCCCACCGCGACCCGGCTGCCGGCGGCGCTCTGGTCGACGCCGGTCGCGGTTAGCGCGCCCTGGGCCACGGCATAGACCTCGCCGTCGGCGCCGCGCAGGGCGGTCAGGACCAGGTTGCCGCCACGCAGGTTGGTGGCCTTGCCGATGGCGGACACGTTCACGTCGATGCGCTGGCCGGGCTTGGCCATGCCAGGCAGGTCGGCGGTCACCATGACGGCGGCCACGTTCTTGATGTCCATCTTGCCGACGCCGCTGCCCGTCGAGAAATCCGACGGCGTGAAGCCGGCCTGTTCGAGCGCGCTCTGCCCGTCGCTGCCGACGCCCAGGCGACTGAGCAGGGCCCGCAGGCTCTGGGCGGTGAAGGAGATGTCGGAGCCGTCGCCCGTGCCCTGCAGGCCCACCACCAGGCCGTAGCCGACCAGCTGGTTGGAGCGCACGGTGGCCACGGACGCCAGGTCCTTGACCCGGTCGGCAAAGGCCGCGGGCGCCAGGGCCACCAGGACAGCGGCCAGCACGAAGCGCAGGAATCGGGTCATGCGTGTTTCCTGGAAATCAGAAGGGCCACAGCTTCAGGAGCGATCGGGTGCCCCAGCCGGCCTTGGAGGCACTGGCGAGTTCGCCGCCGCCCTGGTAGGTGAAGCGCGCATGCGCCAGGCGGCGTGATTGCACGGTGTTGTTGGAGGCGACGTCATCAGGTCGCACGATGCCGCTGACCTGGATCACTTCGCTGCCCTGGTTCAGGGAGAGGTACTTTTCGCCGCGGACGACGAGGTTGCCGTTGGCCTGCACCTCGATCACCGACACGGTGATGGCGCCGGTCAGGCTGGCGCTCTGGTCGGCCTTGCCACTGCCGTCGCTGGTGATCTTGCCGCCGCTCAGGTTCAGGCCGGTGAGGGCCGGATTCAGGCCGGTGATCTTCGACGTCAGGCCCGAGGGCACGACATCGTTGCTCGACTCGCGCGACACGGTCCCCGTGGCCGCGCGGGCCGCCTGGGTGGACTCATTGAGCAGGACGGTCAGCACGTCCCCGGGCTGGAAACGTCGAACGCGCCCGAAGAGGGCGTCTGCGCTGCCCGCGTTGTAGATGCCGCCCGTGGGCGCACGCGGAACAGCCTGCGCCGCCGGCTGGACCGGGTCGAAGGCGCCGTTGGAGGGCGGCAGGTCGTCGATCGTGGCGCAGCCGGCCAGGGCCAGGGCAGACACCAGGGGGATCAGGGATCGCATGGTGCGCCCGCCTTACATGTTGTTGTTGAGGAAGCGCAGCATGCCGTCGACCGCCGAGATCGCCTTGGAGTTGATCTCGTAGGCGCGCTGTGTCTCGATCATGTTGACCATTTCCTCGACGACGTTGACGTTGGAGGCCTCCAACGCGCCCTGCATCAGGGTGCCCGCGCCGTTGACGCCGGCCGGTCCGACCTGCGGCGTGCCGCTGGCAGCAGTCTCTCGCAGCAGGTTCTGGCCCAGGGACTGCAGGCCCGCCGGGTTGGCGAAACGGGCGATCTGGATCTGGCCCACGTTCTGGGCGGCGGCGCCGCCGCCGGCCACTTCCACACTCACCAGGCCGTCCTGGCTGATGGAGATGCTGGCCGTGTTGGCCGGGAGCGTGATCGCGGGCAACAGGGTCTGGCCGTTGGAGTTGACGATCTGGCCGGTGGCCGAGACCTTGAAGTTGCCATCGCGGGTGTAGGCGATGGTGCCGTCGGCCTGGGCCACCTGGAAGAAGCCGTTGCCCTGGATGGCGACATCCAGCGCGTTCTTGGTGGTGGTCAGGCTGCCCTGGGTGTGGGTCTTCTCGGTGGCGACCAGGCGCACACCGGTACCCAGCATCAGGCCGGTGGGCGACTGCGCGGTCGCACTGACCTGGGCGCCCGGCGCGCGCACGCTCTGATAGAGCATGTCCTCGAAGGAGGCGCGGTCACGCTTGAAGCCCGTCGTGTTGACGTTGGCCAGGTTGTTCGAAATGACCGACATGCGCGTCTGCTGCGCATCCAGGCCGGTCTTGGCAATCCACATCGAGGCGTCCATGGTGGGCTCCTTCAGTCAATCAGTTAGCTGTTCTTCATCAGGGTCGCGCCGCTCTCATCCAGGCTCTTGGCCTCCTTGATGGCGCGGATCTGGGATTCGAAGCTGCGCGAGTGGTCGATCATTCGCGTCATCGCGTACACGGCGTTCACGTTGCTGCCCTCCAGGGCCTTGGAAGTCAGCGAGGCCTGCAGCGGTCCGCTCGGGAAATCGCTGCCCGGGGGCTGTCCCGCGGGGGTGAACAGGCCGTCGGTACGGCGCGACAGCAAGGTCTGGCTGGCATCGCGCAGCAGGATCTGGCCGACCAGCGCGCCTGCGGCGTTGGGCTGACCCGGGTCCTTGGCGTACACCGAGCCGTCGGCATTGATCGTGATCAGGAAGCCGGGCGGGACCACCAGGGGCCCCGCGGCACCGCGCACCAGTTCGCCGGTGCCGGTCTCCAGCGCGCCCTGGGCGTTGATATGCAGGTCGCCGCGGCGGGTGAAGGCCAGCTGGCCGTCCTTGGACTGCACGCCCATGACGGTCTTGCCGTTCAGGGCGACATCCAGCGGCCGGCCGGTGGTCAGCACCGGGCCGGGATCGAGATCGATCACGTCGCGGGCCACCGCCTGGGTCTGGTAGCGGCTGTCGAAGCCGGGGCCGTCGATCTTGACCGAGCGCAGCGCCACGTCGAAGCTGCGCTTGAAGCCCGTGGTCGAGACGTTGGCCAGTTCGTTGACCAGCACCTGTCGCTCCACCGCCTTCTCGTTGATGGCGCTGTAGCTGGTGAAGACAAGACGGTCCATGGCGGTTTACCCGGCGGCGTTCGATTTACGAGCGCAGGTTGATGATGGCCTGGGTCATCGTCGACGAGGTCTCGATGGCCTTGGCGTTCGCCTGGAAGTTACGCTGGGCGGTGATCAGGTCCACCAGCTCCTGCGTCAGGTCCACGTTGGCGCGTTCGGTCGCACCCGCGCGGATCGAGCCGAAGCCGGCGGAGCCCGCTTCACCGATCTTCGCGACACCGGAGGTGGCCGAGGACAGGTAGCTGGCGTCACCGATCTGGCGCAGGCCGGTGGGCGAGGAGAAGTTGGCCAGCACGATCTTGCCCAGCGAGATCTGCGAGCCGTTGGAGTACGTGGCATTGACCAGGCCGTCCACGCCGATGTCCAGACCCATCAGGTCGCCCTCGGGCACACCGTCCTGCGACTGAGACAGCACCGCGAACGCGCTGGAGTACTGGGTGGACTGGGTGAAGTCGATGGTCAGGGTCAGCGCGCCCTTGCCGCCTTCCAGGAAGGCCGTGGCATAGGGCATCGGACCCACCGGGGACACCGGCTTGCCGTCCAGGGCGAAGCTCAGCTCGCCGCGGTCCAGGAACACGGGCCACCACTCGGTGCTCAGCGAAACGTCGCTGTTTTCCTGCGTCTGCTGGCCGTTGCGGATGTACTGGGGCGCGCCGTTCTCGTAATGCTGGCTCAGCTTGATCCAGGTGCTGGTGGTGCCGAACTGGATCTCGGTCTTGTCCAGGCCCCAGTCGGGGTCGCCGCTGACCTGGATGGAGGATTCGTCGCCGGTCGTGGCGCTCTGGAACACGAAGCGCTTGTTGGTCGGATCGAACTCCACCTTCGCGCCCAGCACACGCCGGCCCGTATCGGAGTTGACGATACCGTCGTAGGTGTAGGTGGCGTCCTTGACGGAGGTCTCGCCGTTGATGGCGTTCTGGATTTCCTTGGCCAGGTCCTTGGGGGTGTAGGAGCCGGGCTTGAGCGTGATGTTGGCGCCGATGCCATCCACCGACACGTAGAAGCGGTTGTTGCTGTTGTCGACCACCATTTCCAGCGAGGTGTTGCCGGAGATGGTGCCGCTGTACAGGCGGGCGGGTTCGCTGGTCTGGCCACGCAGGGCGGTGGAGGACTTGACGACGTTGTCCTCCTCCATGCCCAGCATGGAGGCCGCGAGGGTCCAGGCGGCATCGTCGGCGGTGGCGACGGTGGCGTCAGCAACCCTGGAGATGGCAATGGTCGAATCGTCACCGGTGGAGCCGGAGGTCAGCTTGAAGCTGCCGTTGGTGTAGCTCACGCCGATACCGTAGCGGCGGTCGGCCTCATCCAGCGACGAATCACCCAGCTGGTTGTTGATGGTGGTTTCCAGGTTGCGCGCCAGGGTGATCGGGTCGACGTCCTCGTCGGTCAGGGTGTAGGAGATCAGCTGGTCAGCGGACTGGTCATCCACGTTCAGGTTGAAAGCGATCTCGTCACCTGCAGTGAAGGTCACGAACTTGCCGTCCGAGCCGATGGTGCCGGACTCGGGGGTGAACTGCAGTTCCGCCGGCAGCGCCGAGCGCTTGTCCTGGAGTTCGTCCAGGGTGTACATCTCGGTCTTGCCCGATGGCGGGGTCACGACCTTGCTGCCGTCCTCGTTGACGTCGGCCTCGGAAGCCAGCGTGCCGTACTTGTTCACGTACAGCTTGTTGCCGCTCTTGTCCTTGGCCTGCAGCAGTTCGGGCTTGACCAGGGAGTCACCGACGTAGAAGTAGGTCTGCCACTTCGACTCGGGCGCCGTGGCGCTGGCGTTCTGGGTCTTGACGTAGTAGACGGTGGCCAGGTAGCCGTTGCCGCCGCTGTCGTACACGGTCAGCGCCGTGCTCTTGTTGTAGGTGGCGGGGTTGGCGCGGTCGAAGGCTAGCGTGATCACCGAGGAATCGGCCGGCAGGTTCAGGCCCAGCTGGATCTTCTTGGTGAAACGCGCCTCGCCCGAGGTCTTGGGCGGCACGGTCAGGGCGGACAGGTTGCTCAGGTCGGCCTTGCCGGAGCTGTCGACCGAGGCCGCCTGCAGGCGCTGGCCCGTGGAGTTCACCACGTTGTTCTGGTCGTTCAGCATGAACGCGCCGTTGCGGGTGTAGATGTCCTGCAGGCCGTCGGGCGACTTCAGGGGGAAGAAGCCGTCGCCGGTGATCGCCAGGTCCAGCGAGTTGCCGGAGGTGGAGATGTTGCCCTGGCTGAATTCCTGGCTCACCTGCTTGAGCGACACGCCCTGGCCGATGTTGGAGGACGACTTCTGCAGGGGCGAGGTCGAGAAGATGTCGCCGAAGTCGGCACGCGAGCGCTTGAAGCCCGAGGTGCCCACGTTGGCGATGTTGTTGGAGGTCACCGCGAGCTGGGCGGTCGCCGAGTTCAGGCCGGTCAGCGAGGTATAGAACGACATGCGAAGGGGCTCCTGGGACTGAAAGGGTTACTTGACGATGCGTTTCACGCTGGACAGCGAGACGGTCGATCCGCCTTCGACTTCGAGCTTGACGTCGCCGCTGGCGGCATCCGAGGTGACGGAGCGGATGGCGGACAGGGTCTGCACGGAAATGTTCTGGGTGGCGCCCGCGACCACGGCCGTGGCGGTGAGCCTGTAGTCGCCGGCCGGTGCGGCGGCGCCGGAGCTGTCCTTGCCGTCCCAGGTGAAATCCAGCGGACCGGGGTTCTGCGCGCCGGCGATCAGTTCCTGCACCACCTGGCCGCTGCTGTTCTTGATCTGCACCTTCACGCCGCTGGCGCCATTGGGCAGATCGAGGCTGGCGGAGATGCTGCCGCCCTCGGTCAGGCGCGAGGCGCCATCGGTCACGGGCACGCGCTTGCCGATCAGGCTGGCGCCATTGAGCATGCGCTCGGCGGACATGGACTTCACGAAGCCGTCCAGCGACCCCTGCATGTTGGTCAGGGCCTCCAGTTGCGAGAACTGGGCGAGCTGGGCGACGAACGCTTCGTTCTTCACCGGGTCCAGCGGGTTCTGGTTCTTCAACTGGGCGGTGAACAGGGTCAGGAAATCCTGCTTGCCCATTTCCTCCTTGCCCTTGCCCGTGACGGACTTGGTGTCCTCGTAGGAGGTCAGGCCCAGGCGGTTGGCGGCGGTGGTGGCGGCGACGGCCATGCGGTGACTCCTCAGGCCTTGGTGATCTCGAGGGTGCGCGACATCAGCTGGCGGGCCGTGTTGATCACCTCGACGTTGTTCTGGTAGGAGCGCGCGGCGGCCATCATCTCGACCATCTCGCTGACTTCGCTCACGTTGGACTGGAAGACGTAGCCTTCCTTGTTCGCCAGCGGGTTGCTGGGTTGGTAGACCATGCGCGTGGGCGCCGGGTCATCGACCAGACGGTCGATCTGCACGCCGCCCACATAGGGATTGCCGTTTTGCTTCATCTCCTCGTCGAAGAGGGCCTTGAAGACGGGACGCTTGGCGCGGAAGGCGTCGCCCTCCGTGGTGGCGACCGTGCCGGCGTTGGCCAGGTTGGAAGCCGTGGTGTTCAGGCGCGTGAGCTGAGCGTTCAGGGCCGAACCCGCGACACCGATGATGTTGTCAAAGGACATGGTTACTCTCCTCGCAGGGCCTTGCGGGCGCTGCTGACGCGGCTTTCCAGAAAGCTCAGCGTGGCCTGGTATTCGGCGGCGGCCTTGCCGTATTGCGCCTGTTCCACGCTCATTTCGACGGTGTTGCCGTCCATGGCGGTGTTGAACGGGATGCGATAGCGCAGGCCGTCGGCTTCGGGGTTGTCGCCGTTTTGCAGATGGTTGCTGTGGGTCGCCGTCATCGAGGTGGACAGGCTGCCCACTTCGGCCAGCACCGAACGGAAATCGACATCGCGCGCCTTGTAGTTCGGCGTGTCCGCGTTGGCGATGTTCTGGGCGAGCACCTCCAGGCGCTGGGTCCTGACCCGCAGGGCCTGCTCATGGAGTCCCAGGGCTCCTTCCAGCAAATTCATCTGCGCTCCTTGCATCGGTAGGCGGGTTGATCGACACGCCGGATTCCTGACACCAGGGGCTCAAGAAATCCAGCAACCGACCGATTTCTGCAAAAGGTGTGCCACGCACGAATTCACGGGATTCCCGACATTTCGGGGCCGCAAGCGGCAAGTCATTGCCGCTGCGGCGGCCAGACGCTGCCGGCCTGCGACAGCGTGGCCAGGGCCGGCGGGTTTTCCGACAGGCGCTCCTGCGCGTTGCGCAGCAGGCCCTGCACGATCGAACGGCGCGTGATCGCGCCTTCGCGCTGACCGCCTTCGTAAAGCGCGCGGGCCTGCACGCCCGCGATGGGCAGCGGCACATCGCTGGCGCGCTGGGCGCGCGCTGCGGGCGAGAGCACGGCCAGGTACAGATCGTCCAGCGAGACCTTGCCGCCTCGCGGCAGGCCCACGTCCTGGAAATAGCGGTCCACCAGATCGAGCTGCTGCAGAACGCTGGCGCGCGCGATCTCCTGGGGATTGGCGACATAGCCGACGCTGGCGGCGCCCCGCCCCGGCCCGGCGCAGAACTGGATGATCCCGTGGCAGCGGCCGTTGCTGGCGGCGGGGTTCATGCCGTCGCTTTCGATGAGCGCGACGCGCGCGAAATCGTCCGCAGAGAAGCCATAGTCCTGCGCCAGGCGGACCACGCGCTGGCGCACGGCATCCTGTTCCTGCGGCGGGATGAAGCCGCGCTCCACCGCGCGCGCCAGGGTGCGCTCGAACACCGGCGACTGCGCGCGGGCGGCCAGCACGTCGGCCGTCGAGGGTGCGGCCGGCGCAGGCCGCGCCATGGCGGCCAGCTCCTGGGTGTCCAGGCGCACCGTCTGCCCCGGCTGGATCTGGTCGGCGTCGGCGATGCCGTTGCTGCGGGCCACCCGCAGGGCAGCCAGAAAAGCCTGCCGGTCGTCCAGGGCCACACCCTGATTCTTGTAGTGGGCCCGCACCAGGCCGACCAGGGTGTCGCCACGGCGCACGGTCACCTGCGGGGAGGGGCTGGGTGTTGGGGTCGTGATGTCCATGAAGTTGGCCTCGATCTTGCAGATCACCGGGTATTCAACGGGGGTGTCGGAAAGTCCGCACCCCTCAGGAGCTGCAAATGCCGTGCCTTGACCGACCGAATCGACTCCTCGCCGCCAGCCTGCTGGCCGGCGCCGCCGGCGTGGCGTTCGCCCAGGCGGGCGCCCCCGCGCCAGCGCCCCGGCCCGAGTCCGAGCTCGTCTCCCGGGCCCAGGCCTGGCTGGCCGGCCGCTACCAGGTACAGACCTCCGCCATCGGCATCCAGCCCATGGACCCGCGGGTGCAGTCCCGCGGCTGCGACAGCGGCTGGCAGTTCGACCAGCCCTTCGCGGGCAATGAGGGCATGCTGCGCGCCCGCTGCCCCCAGGACAACTGGCAGGTGTACCTGCGGGTGTCCCTGCCGGCCAGGGCCGCCGCCCCGGCGCCCGCCCCTTCCTCCGCGCAGACCCTGGCCGCCCAGGCCCCGGTGATGCAACCGGTGGCCCTGGCCCAGGCCCCGCAGGCACCCTCCCCCCTGGTCAAACGGGGACAGACCGTGCTGACCACCTGGGCTCCGGTGGCCGGCCTGATGGTCTCGGCGCGCCTGGAGGCCCTGGACGACGGCCGCCTGGGTGAAACCATTCGACTTAAGAACCGTGACACCGGACGCATTGTTTCGGCCATCGTCAACGGCCAGAACACCGCCCAGGGCCTCTGAGCGGGAAATATGATGGAAATCCCTCAAGTTTCCCGGCGGCAGACCGATTCCTCAGACACGTCGAGGCCGGATCTGTTGTCCGGTTCGAAGAAAGAGCCCGTATGACCAACCCGATCACGCAATGGAACCGCATGGCCTCCGCCAACTCGGTGGAACGCCAGGTCGCTGAACGCGCCGAGAAGGCCGACAAGGCCGAGAAAGCTGCCGAGGCCTCGGCTGGCGCCGTCCGCGCGCCGGCGCCGCCCGTGGACGACAAGCTGGAACTCAGCGCGGTGGCCCGCCAGGCGTCCGCCGAGCCCGAGTTCGATCGTGCCAAGGTCGAGGCGATCAAGAAGCAGGTCGAGCAAGGCCTGTATCCGCTGGACGCCCGCCGCATGGCCGAGAGCTTCATGGCCCTGGAGCAGATGATCCGCGAATAAGCCCGCGCATCCGTCACCTGTCCCCCCGATGTCCCTCCAGCCTGCCCTGCCCGCCCAAGCCGCTGCCACGCCGGCCCTGCCCGACCTGGAGGCCGCGCAGGCCAACGTCCAGGCCCTGGACGTGCTGCTGCAGGAGGAGTTCGAGGTGCTGCGCGCCCAGTCCTTCGACCGCCTCGAAGCCCTGCAAAACGAAAAGATCGCCCTGCTGGAAAGCCTGCAGGCCATCGCCCACCAGGTCGCCGCCCTGCCCGAGCCGCCGCAGGCCTGGACCGACACCGTGCAAGCCCTGGAAGGCTGCCGCAACGCCTACCGCCGCAACGAGATGCTGGTGACCCGCCAGATCGAAGTGGTGGGCGCCACCCTGCGCTCGCTGCAATCGGTCGACACCACGGCATCGGTGGACCTGTATGACCGGCTGGGCCAGCTCTCGCGCCGCGGCGGACGCCGCGTGTACAGCGAAGCCTGAAGCCCCCCGGGCGCCGCAGCAGCCGCGCCCTCACCGCTTCTTCTCGTCCCCTGGCTGCATGCCCCGCAGCCAGTACACCCAGGACAGCACCACCGCCACCGCCGTATAGACCTCGGGCGGTATGGCCTCGTCGATGTCGACCTTCGAGAGCATGGCCAGCAAGGCCGGATCCTCGGCCACGTGCACGCCCTGGCGCTGCGCCTCCTGCACGATGCGTTCGGCCACCTCGCCGTAGCCGCGTGCGGTGACGACCGGCGCCGGCCGTTCGCCGTAGGCCAGGGCCACGGCCTCACGCATGCCTCGGGGCGCCTGGGGCCGTCTCATGCGCGCAGGTCCACCAGCCGGCCCGACTCGCCGGTCGGCGCGGCCTCCGGCTCAATGCCGGGCGGCGGCGCGCCGTGTATGACCTGCAGGCCCGCCATGCGCAGGCCTGCCTCGTTGAGCCAGGCGGCCAGGCTGGCGCCGCTGGCGCGCGCCTGCGTCACCAGCTCGGCGCGTTCGGCCCACATCACCAGCTCGACGCGGCTGCCCTCGCTGATGCGGGTGCGCAGCCAGACCTCGCCGAACACCGTGCTGCGCGTGTGCATGTCCACGACCCAGGGACGGGACTCCTGGCCCCCCGCCTGCCCCTGCTGGCGCGCCTGCGACCAGCGCACATGCACCGGCGGCGCGTCGGCAAAGGGAAGCACCATCGCGAACACCAGGTCGCGCCCGGCTGCGGGATCGAGCACCGACTGCAGCTGGCGCGACTCGATGTCATCCAGGGCATCCTGCAGCAGCGCGCGGGTGGAGGCCGGCGATTCCGTCCAGTCCGACAGCAGTCCGCGCAGCAGCGACTTGGCGTCCGGCCCCTCGCCGCCGGAAGGCCGCAGCCCCCGCGCCAGCGCGGACTCCTGGGTCCAGCCGCCCTGGCGCAGCATGCGCCGCAGGAGTTCGGGTGTCAGCTGGCTGGTCTGCGGCCACTGGCGCAGCAACTGCTCGATCTGGGCCCCGATCTCCGCCTGGGGCGCGGACTGGAACAGGGCCGCCAGCGCGCCGGGCTGCATCAAGGCCGCCAGACCGGTCATGGCGGGCGGGCGCAGTGCCAGCTGCTGCAGGCGGCCGGCCGTCGACTGCGGCTCGGGCGCAGGAGCGGCTTCGCGTGCCCCCGCCTGCAGCAAGGGGGCGGCGGGCGTGTCCTCGTCCAGCGGGACCAGGGTCGCGCGGCCATTCGCATCCAGCCGCACCTGCCAAGGCATCCGCCCGCCACTGGCCAGGCGCATCAGTTGCGGAGGCAGCGGAATGGCCAGGCCTTGAAGCAGCAGCAGCAGTTGCCCGTCACGCGCCTCGACGGCGGGACGCACGACCTGCCCATCGCGCAGGCCCAGGGCGGCCACGGCCGGCGCCTCGAACATCGGCAGCCGACCCTCCAGGAGGATCACCGGCGCGCGCGGCGTCAGCGGTGAGGTTTCTGCACTGGTGATCATGTGCGCCCCCTGGCGCGCCCCGTCAGGGGTAGCGGATCCAGTGACGCTTGTCCGCCGGCGCAGGGTCCGCGGCGTGACTGGCCTGCTGGGGACCGAGCACGCGCTGCAGATGGTTGCGCAGGTCCTCCAGGTTCGGAACCTGCACCTGCGCGCCGGCGATCAGGCGGGTGGTGCCGGGCTGCACGGCGCCGGCATTGAGTTCCAGGTAGGCCCCACGCAGGAAGCTTTCCTTGAACGGGCTGTCGCCCATGGTGCGGCGGATCACCGCGTCCAGGGACTCGCCACGCTTGGCGGTGACCCGCACACGCGGCGGGCCGTCAGCCTGCCCTTGCGGACGGGGCGGCAAGGCCCCCAGCAAGGTCTGCAGGGCCTGGCGGGTGGGCGCCGTCTCGGCAGGGGCCGGGCGGGCGGCAGCGGGCGCCGGGGCCGCCGCAGGCGCGGACTCGGCCGACTTCGGGGCGGGCGCGTCGGCGGCGCTGGCCGTTCCCTGGGAGAAGGCCAGGACCACAGCAGCCACCAGGCCCATGCGCGTCGGATGGAAATCGGAAGTCATCGCGTCAGTCTCCTCGGGGCGGCAGCGGCGCGCTACAGGGGCAACACCACCCAGTCGCCCGCCTGGGCCGGGCGGGGGCCGGCAAGCCAGCGCAGGGGGGTGCCATGGGCAGTGGGCGTGCCCACCTGGACCAGGGCCAGCGCCCGGGCCGCGCCCGGATCGAGCAGGCGCCCGGGCAGGTGCTGACGTTCCACCAGCAGCAGACGGTCGCCGGGCTGCAGGCCGTGGCGGGTGCCTTCGCGCAGGTACATCTGCTCGCCGTTGCCGGCGACGGCGTACCACAGGGGATCACAGGCGCTGTGCCGCTCCAGGGTGGCGATGGCCTCGGCCATCACCGACACCATGGCCTGCGGCGTCGAGCCCAGGCCCCAGAGCGACACCGTCACGCGGTGCGCGCGGGACGGGTGATGCAGGGGAGCCAGCTCGATGCGGGCCTGCGGATCGGCCGACGATCCGGTCAGCTCGATGCGGGCCAGCCACTCGGTACGGTCCATGTCACGGCCGAACAGGGCCTGTTCGTAGGAGGTGGCGGGTTGCGGCGGACGGGCCTGCGCCACCCAGCGGCGGGAATCCCGCGCCGCATCCAGGAAGGCCTGCAGCACGCCGGTCCGCAGCGGCGCCATCTCGGCGGCCGGCAAGGGGGCGAGGCTGACATCCATGTGGGATTCGACGTGCAGGGCCTGGCGCCAGCGGCGTGCGGTGGACAGGCAGCGCTTGGGGTCGGCCTCGGCGCGCGGGCCCAGGCCCGAGGGCAACACGTCGGCATCGACCTGCACCCGCACCGGGGCGGCAGCATCCTCGACGTAGGCCTGCACGCGCACGCCCCGGACCTTCGCGTCGGAGGTGAACTGGGTGCTTTCATGCAAGCGGCCTTCGGCGTCGATCCAGCCGAAGGACTGCACGCGCACCGGCGCGGAGAGGGTCTTCTCGAGCAGCGCGTCGCGGATCGCCTGCAGCTGACGCTCGGGATCATGCGCGGCGCCCGCGGGCGCGGTCTGCGCCTGGGCCCCGATCGCGGCGGCCAGGCAGGCGGCAGCCAGCCAGCCCCGGCGGCTCATTTGCGCCTCGCGGCCAGCTGGCCCAGGTAGAGGGCGCGCAGGTCGCCGACCACCTCACGATCCAGCGAAAGCGTGGTCTCGTAGGTGTCCTCGCCCACGGGCGTGATGCTCACGAGCACCGCGCCATACACCACGCCTTCGACGCGGGTACGGAAGGTGTCATTCATCACCACCATGTCGGCCACGGTGGTGGTGGCGTCCAGGTGCTGGCCGTAGACCTGTTCGGTCAAGGCGCGGTAGGCATCCAGCTTGGACGCGCGGATCGCCAGCAGGCGCTGCTGCGCGGGCAGCTTGTGGTTCTGCACGCTGATGACGGCGTAGCCGGTGGCGGTGAGCGTCTCGCGGCGCTCGACCAGGGGCGTGATCAGGGTGGCCGCTGCAGGCGCAGGGGCAGGTGCGGCGGCGGCCGCAGTGGTGTTGGCTTCGGCCACCGGCGGCATCCCCAGCGTCATGCAGCCGGCCAGCAGGGGACCCAACAGGGCTGCAGCGAAATAGCGGTGCGTCATGGCGGTGTCCCGTTCAGGCGTTCAGTTCAGTTCAGTTCAGGGCCGGCTGCACGGCGCGGCCCGGCATCAGGCCCGGCAGGCTGGACCAGGCGTCACGGATCTCGGCCATCAGGCTGCGGACTTCTTCCAGCACCTTCAGGTCGTTCTGGGCGTTGACATGCACCAGGCGGCGGGTGACGTAGCCATACAGGTCGTCGAGGTTGCGGGCCAGGTCGCCGCCCTGCTCGAAGTCCAGCGCGCCCTGCAGCCCCATGATGATGCGGCTGCAACGGGAAATGGCCTTGCTTTTTTCAGCGTTGTTCCCATGCGTGATGTGGCCGCGAGCCACCGCCATGCTCTCGAGCAGGCCATCGAACAGCATCAGGATCAGCTTGACGTTGTCCGCCGTGGCCACGCCGGTGGCCACCTGGACGGCTGCGTATCCGTCATAAGCTAGTTTGTGCAGGCGCATGGTGTCTCGTTCTCCGTGGGTTGCATTCGCTCCCACGAAGAATCGGACGCAGCGGCCCGGACTTTAGGCCCCGGCGGCAGCGGCCGGATCGGCGGGGGGGGCTGCCGGCTCGGGCGGGGGCGGCATCAGGATGCTGGAGGCCGGCTGCAGGACCTCCAGGCCGGCCTGGACATGCAGCTGGCCGCAGACCTGGTCCAGGTTCTGGCGCAGAAGGGGCAATTCGGCCGGGTCGTTGCGGGAGTAGCCCTGGCCGCACCGGTAGATGGCCTCCACCGACTCGGGGGGCAGCCAGGACTCCACCTGGCTGCGCGGGGTACGCACCATGCGCGTGTTGGGCGGGACCGCGTCAAAACCCTTGGACTGGTCCGATACGCCCTCATTGAAGATGAAACCAATGTGCTCGCCCAGGAGAAGCCGGTAACGCTTGCGTATGCCATCGAGGATCAGATCGTCAAAACCCTCAGGCGGATCGCCGGCCACCGCGTCCCACAGCGCCTTGCCGGACAGGCCGCCATACGGGCCGGCCGGCTTGGCCTGCTGGGGCTGCTGCAGGTTCTGCAGCATCTGCTTGGTGTCGCGTTCCAGGCCGTTGAAGCGGTCCACCAGGTAGATCACCAGCACCACCAGCACGGCGATGGCCACGGCCATCAGGAGCAGGAGGGTGAGCGTGAGCATGTCCGTGGACAGGCAGGGGCCAGGCTCAGGCCTTGGGGTCGGCCGCGGCGGCGTCGCCGCCTTCGGCCTCCTCGCCGCCCTCGCCCTCCTCCTGCGCGGCCTCGGCCTCTGCGGCGAGTTCATCGCGCAGGAACTGCAAGGCCACGATGGGCGAGGTGAGCTTCAGGGCGTCGTAGGAAATGCGATCGGCCAGGCGCTGGGCGGCGGCAATGGCCTGCTCGGCGTTCAGCTCGGTCTTCTGATAGAGCATGCCGATGGCGAAGGCCTCGTCGGCGTATTCCTTGGGCAGGTAGACCTGCACCTCGCCGGTGGTGGACTTCACCGACTGGAACAAGGGGGCCTGCGGCGGCTCGGGCTGGGGCTTGGCCTGCTGGATCGCCATCGCGCAGGCGATCTCGTAGCCCTCCATGGCCTGCGCGCCGGCCACGAAGGTCTTGTCCAGGTGCGCCCGGCACAGCATGCCCATGCGAAGGCGCAGGCTGCGTGCCTCGTGACCATCCGTGGTCAGGGAGACGGCCTTCTCGTAGGCAGCGACGGCACGCGTGCGCTCGTCGTCCTCGGGCTTCCTGAAAATCTTTTTGAACATGCTGTCTCGAACCCCGCGATGCACGAGGCAAATTTCATTGGGGCGAAGAACCCCGGACCGCCGGCTGGAGCTGGGTCCGCAACTTCTTGGCGATTGCGGTGAGCAACTGGCTGATCCGCGACTCACTGACACCAAGTATCTCACCGATCTCCTTGAGATTGAGTTCTTCGACGTAATAGAGCGAAATGATTAATTGATCGCGCTCGGGCAATTCCTGGA
>JACCDW010654007.1_pt1 | contig 17879 bp, 26 predicted proteins | sample 7449781 | NCBI WGS metagenome assembly JACCDW01 (sample SAMN15323449, study PRJNA562643) | freshwater metagenome | isolation source: river surface water | place: USA:Blue River Watershed | collected 2017-08-18
GTATCTCCGCCGCCAACCATAAGACAGTATCCACGATCCAGACCATAAACACCACCGCTAGTGCCGCAATCAATATATTGGATACCCAACTTTGAAAGACGTTCTGCTCTTTTCCGACTGTCTTTAAAATTGCTATTGCCATGATCAATAATAATATCTCCCTCACCACAATATCGTAGTAACTCATTAATTGTCTCCTCTACAGTTTCGGCAGGAACAACCATCTGAAAAACTCCAGGTTGTGGTCTACCATTTTTGTTTTGTTTAACTACTTTAACAAGATTTTCAATAGTAGTTGCAATTCCATCCACATATCCCTTTTCATATGCTTCATTTGCTTTTTCATAATTCCTACGATAACCCCAAACCTCTATTCCTGCTTTCATCATGCGGCGAGACATGCCTTCGCCCATGCGTCCCAATCCAATTAATCCTACTTTCATACATTTACCCGTAATAAGCGTGCGTAAGTCCCCAATAAATCCACAGTCCCATAATTGATCCGTATATTAAAGTTGAAACTAAAAGTGTTTTAATCATCATCTTCATCCTCATAGGTAGATGGTTCTTCAAATAATTCGTCTATTTTTTGTTGTAAAACTCTTCTTTGGAGTTCTTGGATGTCTTCTTCCGTAATTCTTAACACCAGTAATGGATCTCCTGCTTTAACATTGTTCATTTCTGGATGCTTCACCTTTGGACTTTTTGAATATCCACGATGAGCATTCATAATCATCCAACCCTGCACAAACATAGAAATAGCAATTACCAAAAGAATAAACCAAGGAACTAAAAATATTAGTTCAGAGTGATTTTGAGCCATGGAAGTAATGGCGGAATAACTCCAATTAACCTCAAAAGTCCCTCAGCAAATAGAGCAAGAACCACCCAACCAACGCACATGCTAATGATAGAAGCATTACGGTTGTGTCGTCGTATTGCTGCATCGATCATCTCCTGTACTTCTGTACGAGTTACATAATCATCATCAAATGGTTCCATCATTTCTCATCTCCAAGAAACTTCGCAAGAGGATCTCTGCGAGTTTTGACTATTTCAACCGCTCTCTTATAAAACATATTATCCATGTTTCCAGAGGCTTCGAAAGTCTCCTTGATCTTCACCCAATTGTCGTAGGTGTGCTGATCCATAGGTTTTAGGTTGAATACTACTAGTTATGCTAGTCAGTATTTGGAGAGTGTCAACTTTGTGTTGATTTCAAGAAAGTCCTTAAGAAAATCTTAAATTTGTAATATTTGTAAACGGAAAGGGTGGGATTCGAACCCACGGTGCTACTAACACGGCAGTTTTCAAGACTGCTACCTTAAACCACTCGGTCACCTTTCCTTATTGAGTTTGTCAAAGAAGAACTTAATGTTATACAAAATGAATATAACAATAGATGAAAAAATAAAATAACCTATATCCCATCCAGATTTTCCTTCTTTAAGAATAGCGATTGAGAATTTAATCACAAATACTATAAGAACAACGCGATACCAAAGAGGTATTGTCTTGTATTTATGATATAAGTTTTTAACGAATTTCAAAATCTAATCGCCTAACTTTACGTTGACGACGTGCTTCTTGCCACTGAATATCTTCGTTTGTGAGAACACCAGATTTTGTTTTTGTATGATAAGAGTTTAGCATAACAACATTAGATAAGTCAACTGCAGAAATCTTATCACCACGAATAGTTGCCATATTAGGACAACCACATGATACGGTTTTACTATGATGCCCTTCAATCTCCTTACCACAGGAGCGACATCTGATTCTTAAATTTTCCATTTCTAATCAATCAATTAAATATCAGTATTATTGAATTTGAGGTTGTACAGGTTGTTCTTGTGGAGGTACTTCAGTTGCAATATCTTCCATAGATAATTTCTGACTTTTTTCAGTTATCGAACGCAACATCCATACAAACTTACCATGAGACTCCATTAAATCTTGAAGAATATTTTCGGTTGAATATGACCTTTGTTCTCCAGCTGCTTCAGATGCTTCCGTTAAAAGTTCTAAAAAGATTAAATTATCTGCAAGAAGTCTTTTAACCATGTCCTCTGCTTTCACGACTGGTTTACCTGGAACAATTTGTTTTTGTCCGAGTTCATCAATTTGAACAATATCTGAACCTTGCCCAACTGTAGAAACTTCTACAATTCTTGTAAGAGTGCCAACTGGACGAATATTCAAAAATCTCATATGTTCTGCAAGACGATCAATTTCCCCAAACATATCCTCATACTGCTGACCAAACAAAGTATGAAGTTGTTGGAAATCAGGACCTATAACATTCCAGTGAAAAACCCAAGTCTTATGAAATAAAACAAAAAGATTTGAATGAATATCACTCAATAATTTGTATAAACCTTCCATCTAACCAAATACTTTTAAAAGTATTTATAAATGGGAAATACTGGATTCGAACCAGTGACTTATTGCTTGTAAGGCAACCACTCTACCGCTGAGTTAATCTCCCAATAAAATTAATCTTGTTTCATAAGATATTCTACAGTATTTGCTACATCGTTCATAGCATCTCGTAGATTTTCTCTCTGACCAGATTCTTGTTTAATAATTGGGCGATGATCATCTGTTAAAGTCCAACGCCACTGATTCATATCTTTACAATACCAAAGATTAATTTTCATTTTTAGAATACTCCAGTTTAATCCAGTTAATCAGAGCATTCAATTCCATTATCTTTTCTTCAGTAAAATCAAATTTTTTATTGAAGAGATAAAAATCAAGTGCTTCAAGAGCAACTTCTCTATCGCGTTGGGAAATAAGAGACATAAAACTTGTAACTCGTTAATTATAATACAATAAAAAGGGGGTTTTGTCAACCCCCCAATATCTATATCAGAACTTGAACGTAGTCTGGATTACACCACCCCAGTTAGAGGAGTTATCGGCAAGGCGCTGATTGTCACTTCCATAGATAATGGCAGGAGTGACGCTGATGTTATCAGACACTTGATACTTGTAAAAGATTTCAAGCATCGTTGCTTTCTCAAGGTTCTCGCCAGTAGGTGCTTGTCCAATAGCAACACCTGCGGAATTACCATCAACAAATACATCTTCCCACTGAAGACCAGCAAACCAAGATTGACTGTCGGTTGCATCGCTAGCAGCACCACTAACAGTGTTCCAACCATAAGCAGCAGAAATGGAAGGAATGATACCTGCCTTCTTAGGTTGCCAGTAAGCATTCAGTGCATAACCGTTGGAGGTTTGACCAGGAACCAAAGTACCAGAAGCACCATTCAGACCGTTGTAGGTACGAACACGAGTGCCTTCAGTACCATAACGATAACCAAATGCAGCACCCCAGTTAGTACCACGATAACCGATTTGTGCAAGAGTATTCAGAGCACCAGTCTCATCAAATACACCAGTTTCACTATTGTTACCACTTTGAGCAACATAGTTTACGCCAGCAACAAGACCTTTATTACCATACTGAGCACCAAAACCAGCACCAGTTGCTTTGTTATAAACACCAGGAGCACCAGCAACTGCAAAGAAATCCAGAATACCAGACTTGTAAGCAGAAGGCATCCAAGCAATCTCAGTGTTACGAACAGCAGCACCAGCAGTCAGAGTTGCTTTGTTATTAAAAGCAGGGAACTGATAGAACAGGCGGTCAATCACTACGTTGTTACCAACTTCACTGGTGGTGTTATCTGCCTTATCCAGTTTGAAGATTGAAGAACTGGAACCAAAAGGATTGCTACTAAAGTTAGAAGAACGCAGACGAGTACGAAGCAGATCCTTACCAGTAAACGAAGTATCCAAGTTTAGACGCAGATCATAGTTGAAAGCAGTGTGAGTTACATCGCCACCTTTGGTACGATAGTCATCAACACCACCAAGAACAAAGTTTGCTTCACCACGGAGTTTAGTGGTAGTGGAGAACTGGGTGGCTTCCAGAGAAGCAACTTTAGTTTCCAGGTTTGCAACCTTACCTTGAATAACGGTAAGTTCATCACGGAACTCATTAGCAAGGCGCTTGAGTTCATCAGTTTGCTCAGTTACGCGATCAAGGCAAGCATTCAGAAGTGCTGCTGCCTCATAACGGGTCATAGCACGACCCCCACCAAAGGTGCCGTTAGGATAACCAGCAACGCAACCATAACGCTCTACAAGGTTGCTGAGTGCCTGATATGCCCAATCACTAGGTTGCACATCAGAAAGTTGCGAAACGCTTGTAACCTGATCGGTGGAGTATTGGTTGACTGCTGCCATATTAAGATCTGCGGCATTCGCAGCAACAGGAGCAACCATTCCCAGAGCAACAGGTGCAAGCATCAGTTGTTTGAGTTTCATAAAATTGTTTTATGTACTATAGGACAATATGAAGATTTACAACAAAGCAAATCTTCGTTATTTAGGAGATCTTAAGCAAACCTTAAGATTGGGTAGTATCTTAGATCACTTTCAGTCTTTTGTCAACTAAGATTTGATTAAGAAGCGGAGTATCGGATTCGAACCGACGACATCTAACTTGGAAGGATAGCGTTCTACCACTGAACTAACTCCGCAAAGTGGGAGATTTCTCTCCCAGCACATTTCCTTCACACGGATAGGAAAATTATAAGACATAATGAGTATTATGTCAAGAGCCCCCAGACGGAATTGAACCGTCCTCTCCGCTTTACAAGAGCGGTACATCGCCACTTAATGCTTTAGAGGCTAGAATGGTGTATTTGATGACAGTTGGCGCAAAGAACTTCGCACTTTTCTGCTTCTTTTTTTATATTTTCTAGAGAAAATCCACTACGAAACATATCTGCTATGTTATGCTCTTTTTCATTGTGATGATGAAATTGAAGAGCACGATGGTCATCAAATCCACAGAGATTACATTTAAGAGTTTTTTTCCAAGTAACATATTGTTCCTTGATATTTTTTACTCTTTTTTTAACCACTTTTTTCTGACAAACCTTACATTCGCCCCGAAAATATTTTTTACCATCAATAATACCAGCAGAATGAAACTCTGCTAGATCTTTAATTTTACCACATTTTGAGCAGGTTTTCATAGTATCAAATACTTGTAACTATATTTAGTAGTTACAACTCCCATCGTAGGTACTGCCCCTACCAATCTCCGATTAACAATCGGGTCCATTCGCTTGCTCGGTCGATGGGAATAATGGTAGGAGGGATCTCTATGTGCGGACAGAATCACCTTTCCCTTCATCCAGACACAGAATACTAGACCAGCGAGCGGGGTTGCACTTCCTACGGAAAAATACTAACGGGGGTGTTTCCACCCCACTAATTTACTTAGAACTTACAAAACTGTTAATTTTATCAGCAAGTTTTTCAATTTTTTCATATGAAGGAAATGAAGGATAAATCCATTTATGATCACTTACTTCATTATGTGAGCGAACAATTTCATATGAGGCATTATATTCGTCATTAGCATGAGAATATGCTTGCTTAAAAATTTCAAACCGTAATTCGTAAGGTGTCATAATTTTACTCCTGTGTGTGTTTTGTGTGTGTTTTGTGTGTGCCGTTGTGGGGGAATCGAACCCCTACTTCTCCAACTCCCTTGTCGGGGTGTCCTGACCACTAGACTACCAACGGCATGATGGAGTAAGTGTGATATATCTCATAAGGATATAACAGGGACTTACCCTCTATCATATTATATATTATACTAGTTCTTTTGAATTGTCAAGTCCAAAGGTTATGGTCATATTCCCAATGGCAGTTTGGGCATAAAGGCATTATATTTTCTTTAGAATTTATTACACTTATCATAACTTCTTCACTAAAAGAAGAAATTGGTTTGATGTGGGCAACTTCTATATGTTTATTATATCCACACTTAATACATTCAGTAAAACCAAGTTTTTTAGCAATTGATCTTGCCCGTGTTCTGACTAAGGCGAAGGCAGAAGACTTATGATGTTTTTCATAAATTGCCTCTTTAAGTGTCATATCCTGCACCTCCCTATTTTTTAACCATAATGAATAATGTTCCTTACAACGAGCACGATTTGCCGTTATTGGTTTTCCACAATCTACACATTTATGCTCTGGTTTTCTTTTAGGAACTTTTTTATTGTTGTAAGAAGCCGCACAACTTCTACCACAAAATTTTGGATTTAGAGTTTCCTTTTTACAGAACAAGCATTTACTCATATTCGAACCTTTAAGTTATTATTATTTATATACTAAAAGGTTCAAAAAACGTCTCAGGAGGGACTCGAACCCCCGACCAACTGCTTAGCTTACCACTACGAATTTCTTCGCCATTTCTGTTTGTGGTCTGGACTTTCTCTTTACCATATCCTAAAGGACTTAGGCACTTCCCGTAAAGTCTCTACACCTTCATCCAATGATGCTTGGCTCGGGATTGCCATTTTAAAGGGTTCCCCGAATTTGAGAAGTTACATTCATAAAGTTTCCTTTATGACGCTCCATTTATGTTTAAGGCAGATGCTCTATTCCGACTGAGCTACTGAGACATGGTGAGAGGGGTATCCCACACGAAGTTACTTACGGATCACGCTTCGTAGCCTTATGGATCCTGCCAGGTTTACTGGTGGTTAGAAATCCCTCCCCAATTCCAGTTATTGCTACGTCATTCCTTACCCAACTGGTAACCTTCAGGGTGACGTTGAAAGAAAGAATTCTTTCAATAGGACTGGAGGGAATTGAACCCTCTTCACACCGTTATAAGCAGTGGGCCTTAACCAATAGGCGACAGTCCCATAGACCTCCTGGTTTGTGCATCGTTGAGAGGCATAGGAGGGGCGGGTCTTACAGGAGGGTTGGAACCTCGCCTGCCCATGAGAGTATTATAAGGTCTTTGACCCCAACTCGTCAAGCCGTTACTGCCTTACGGGCATTTTTCTCCTCAGAAATCTCCAACCTACGTGCCTTGACGAGTTTAGAAATTTCTTGAAGGGCCTTACGAGCGCGTGTACCTGCTGCACCATTCCCATTAACAAACTTTTCATCTTCAGTTTGCCAAGTTTCAAATGCTTCGGTAATTTGTTGTACTGTAATTGACATAATAATCTCCAAAAAATAAGATATGTTTATATATAAAACTTTTTAATTGCAATTTTCGCTCCAAGGAGAACAAATTCTCATTGGTGGTGCAAGTGTTTTACATTCATTAGTATAACATAAACTTTCATCATTTTTTTCTTCTATGTATTTTGGTTGGTATTTTTTATTTGCTTCCTGATTAATTCTATTATATTCCAAAGTAACTTTATGTATTGCCTGATCTACATCTCTTTCTACTCTACGATTTATTTTATCAGGGTCTTTAAGTATAATTTCATTAATAATAGTTTGTGGGAAAAATTCCCTTTGAATTTCATCCAACAAATCCCAAAGTACATTTTCCTTTACCTTAGTGCATTGAGAAAGTATTGAGATAAGAGTTGATAATATAATACCAAATATAATTAGTTGTTTCTTATCAGGTTTCTTATTTCCGAAATTAAAATTAAACATAAAAAGGAGAGTAATATTACTCTCCCCTATTTATTCTATTTTATCAAACTTCTACCGTGATCAGTTTGGAAGCATACTCATGAGCATACGAAGTACGGGCACCATGATGCCCCCAACCAATCCAACTATACGCATAGTCCATGTAACGATTGATAGACTTCCCTGGAGTTTTCATCCTGTCTTCAATTCGTTGCCATTGAACCTCAGTCGTTAGATAACGAAGTTGCGTGTGAAGTGATGATGGAGAACCACCATACCTCTTAGCAAAATCACCCAATCCATAATAACGATCGGCAGATGTCCATTGGATCAGACCATAACCACGTCCGCAGTTATGATACTGAGTCCTACTACCACCTTCACAAATATTAGGCACGAATGTGGATTCTTGCCTAATATTGCCCATGATAGTAGCAAGGGCGTTTCTGTCTTTAATACCACGATCCTGGAAATATGCCAGGGTAGCATTTTCGTGGTCATTACACCCTTTACAAATTAGCCTTTTCTCTTTTGTCTTCGGAATTGCAACCTCGCGGATTGCTGTCGTCTCTGGTTCAAACTCTTCAATAATGGAGTAAGGTTTTGCATCCACTGGGGGAGGCGGGCCTTGCAGTTTATAACTAGAGAATGGCAGTGTTGCCGTACTGGTTGTAACCATCGCTGCTAGAGGAACGGCTACAGTAAAGAAGTTAAGCATTTAAAATTAATTGAACTCTACATCCGTATAGAAGAGGGGTACACCCAACTCTCGATGGGCATCTTCCACGGCTCTAAATCAAACTCAATATCTCATAATAAAAAACCCTGCTCATAACAGGGATTTTTACATAATAAGTTAATATTTAGGATTTGTCAACTATTAAAATTTATTTACTAGAACATAAATATTATGTTACACAAAAATCAAATGGCAAAGTCAGCAAATAAGGGTAAAAAAGGATCAAATGGATCCAAACAAAACCAAGGTAATGCGACTGCAAAAAAAGCAAAAAACGGCGGTAAGAAAAAGTGAGGAATTATGCCACGCGAATGGAATACTCCCAAGCGTGAGCGATGGAACGCACCGATACATAATATTCTCAAAGCAATAGACAATCACACTCAAGAGTATTTCAAGAGTGGTGATTTGTGGCATCTTCAGAAAGCAGATATGTTGAGGCAATATTTGCACGAATTGAAAACTTGGATACACAAACAAGAAGGAAGATGAAAAATCTAAAACTAATAGACAAATTGATTGTTGTTATTGTGATTGGAACTCTTGCTTATGTTGGTATTACTTTTTTCAACTGCAACTTTATGGTTCCGGGTTCAATGGAAAGAGCAGACGCACTGGGAGGACTAGTAAATCCCCCACCCTTAGATTGCAAAGAATCTGAGAGCAGGGGATATAATGCTTTATTTACTTTGTTTACTGCCTTACTAGGATTAAAAGCAAAAATGGATGATTAAGAAGACCAGAGTTTACCTTCTGCAACTCTCCTTCTTTTCAACCCTGCTTCCACATTACTACCAGGATTACGATAGAGATATAAAGCATCTGGAACTTTAGTCCATTCTTTATTCTTTAAGACCCGCGTAATAGTATTGAAGTTAGGATTACCATAGAAATCTGCACCAAGATTATAAGCAAAGCAAAGTAAAGACCCTCTTTGATTGTCATTCATCTCGCTCCAATATGGAATTTTTTGAAGTGCAGGAAGAAAACGATTTTTTAAGTCAAACTCTAATAAAGTATCAGCATACTTTTGAGTAATCACTTTACCCATCTTAAAAGAAGATCCATCAAAATCTTTTGTACTTCCCCAACCAATAGTAATAGGAAGACCTCCAGTTAAAGGATCTGGATATGCATTTAGGTGGCATCCCTCAAAGGATTTTATTAATTCAACACCACATACTGGGATGTCATTTTTGAGTGGTGTTGATTCTACTTTTTTGCGTCAAAAATTCTTCCCCATCCAGTCTTATCTTTACCTTTTTCTAACCAACGATATTGAAGGTCAGACTTTTTATATACTGCACCCTTACCATTAGTTACGGCACCAGTATATCCATCATTCAGAGAACCATAAGGATCATTTACAACATAGTCTTCACCTTTCTTTCCAATCACTACAACCATGTGCCCGCCAGTAGGAGAAGATAAAGATCCACGATGATAGATCCCGATAACAACAGGTCTCCCAGCGGCAAGCTCACGATCAAGATCAGCAAACCCAAGATTATAACTAAAGCGTGACTTAATTCCATAATTTTCCAGAACTTTTGTCTGGACGGTGTGGTCAGTTGAATCACCGATTGCAAACACCTTTTGAACATAGGCATCATCGCCCTTTGCTCCTTGAAGAGTGCCTGGTTTGAAATATTCTAAGCACATTGCACAAGCAGAGGAGTTACAGGTGCGGTTTGCATCCCTATAATTATCGGTCTGTGGATAAAAAGGAACAGGTAGGACACCAGGAGTTACTGCTTTTGATCTATAAATTTTAACCCAATTTGCAGAATCATCCATTAAATCAGAACATTTCGCTGCTAGATCAACTTCTAGTTGTTCAACTGCAGCAACATGTTTTGGATTTTTTTCGTCGTAAAACTTAAAAAAATTGTGTAGATCTATTTTCATTACTCTTCTCCTATGAACTCTAATGAGAAAATATTATGATCTTCAATTTTGGGATCTAACCATTCACTAAATTCTTTTTGAATCGCGTATGCGTTTTGGTATTCATGTTCTTCATTTATATCACAAAGAGTGTGAATACGATCAATTGCCCAATCGTGGGTTAAACGAAGAGTCTCAATCAAAGTTACCATAGTCTTTTCGCATGTAGCGTCCTAGGATATTGCTATTGTAGTACGCAGGGGTGCCATCGTCAAGCGACTCTATCAATACATTATTTAGGAAAAGTTGTTTAGTTTCTTCATAGTTACATTGTCCTTTTGTTCTATGGAGGCTAAGTATTGTTCTGTTGAAGGATGTTTTTCCCCAAAGGTTAACATCGGTTTTGAGTTCGGGACATGATCCATAATAATTTTTCCAATCGGACTCTCCTTTAACCTTTCTAGATTTTCCCTTCGGTGTGCGGAAGCTCCAGAAATATTTTCTACCAATGTAACTGCGATTAGTTGTAGTGCAGTGTATATGATAAACAAAACCAAAATAATCTTGAATATCAGAAGACTCAAAAACTTCTCCATTGAATCTCCAAGGATTCTCATAGCTCATTTATTATACTTACAGAGCTATTATTTATCCTTCAACCTTAGCAAAGCGATTCTAGCAATAAAAAGGGGGTGTTGTCAACCCCCTTGAACTTATGGTATAATAAGGTTATCAATCAAGATTACTCAATTCACTTACATAATACTCAACTACATCATCCCAAGTATATTGTGAAAAATCATAACCTTCTTCTACAAGATCATTTACCCACTCTTCAATTTCTTCTACTAGAAGATATTCTTCATATTGTTCAATAATATTTCCAACTGTTTCTTCATTCATTTCTAACATTACATAATGTGCTTCTTCAAGAGTATCAACTTGTTCAGTATCAATTAAATATTCAATAATGACATCATAAGCATCATAGGATTCTTTAGTTGTAGTTTGCTCTGATTTTTTCTTTAATCTTTCCTGTTCTTTCTTAATATCCGCCTCAACAGATGATTTATCAATTTGTGCTTCTGGTTTTCCAGTTGTTGGAGTTTGATCCTGTTTTTCATTAGGACCTGGTTTATCTCTCATTGCAGAAATTTCTTCATATCCAGACTGACCAGGTTTCACCTTAGCAGCGAGTTCTGGATATTTTTTCGCCCATTGCTGCATGGCAGTTCCACCTTCTGGTTTTTTAGGTGTTGTTGATGATGGTGCTGGTTTTGCAAATCCTGAAGAAGATGTAGAAGACCCACCCCCACCACCTGAAGAATTAGATCCACCACCACCTGAAGAATTAGATCCACCACCACCTGAAGGAGATGAAGATTTAGGTCCTACAATCTTTGGTCCTACAATCTTTGGTCCTACAATCTTTGGTCCTACAATCTTAGGTCCTACAATTGCAGGGCCTACCTTACCATCTCCACCTGCACCTCCAAGTTTTGCTCCCATATATCCAGCAAGAACACCAGTACCTCCGATTAATGCACCTTTTGCAGCAGTCTTTACACCTTGAATTGCTCTTGCAGTTCTTGCTTGTTTTATTAATTCAGTTGCTTGTGTTGGATTTAATGATCCTTTTGGAACTTCTATACCTGCTTTAGTTGCTTGTCTTTTTGAAAGTTTTTCTAAAGCAGCTGTTCTTCTATCCTGTGCAGAACCTGTTCTTCCAGATACATTTCTAAATGGACCAGAAATATTAGGTCCTTTATTTGTTACAAGTTTTTTACCAATTTTTGATTCTACTCCAGCAGTTGCTGCTTTTGCAACTCCTGTTTTAACAACACTTTTGGTTGCTTTAATTCCACTAGCAACAGCTTTGGCACCTCTTCCTAAAAGTTTTATTAATCCAGCAATCTCAAGAAGTTCAAACTGCTCTTCAACAAAATCATTATAAATTGCTTCTTCAGAAATAAAATTTATATCCGTACTTAAATATTTTTCTAAAATAACTTCTTCATCAGAACTCGCTAAAAACTTAACAAAAGTTTCAGCAGTATATCCCTCAGAAAACATTGCCAAAGCTAAAGAAAGAATAATATCTTCTGTCAGTTCTGCAGTTTCTTCATCGTAATATTCAGATTCTTCATTTAAAAAATCTTGGTCTTTTACATGAATGTTCTCATATAAAAAACCAAGATCGTTAATAAAGTCTTGCGAAATTCTAGACATGGTTATAAATTAAATACCTTTTTTATAAAGGTATTTATAAAAATCACTTGCCAGGAAGTGCTTTTACTCCTAATGCCTTTTGGCGAGCAGCATCAGATTGACGTGCTTTCGCCAATGCTTGTTGTGCTTTTGCAGCATCATGCTTTTTATAAGCACCAGCAAATAAAGATCTGCCAATTCTTTCTAATGGATTTGAGGAAGTTTTAGCAAGAGATTGGGCACTTGGTCCTGCTTTATAAACTGCTTTACCACCTTTAAATGCAAGATGTCCCGCAGTTGACTGAGAACCTCTTTGAACTACACCAGTCTTAGCAAGTTGAACTGTTTTTCTTTGTGATCCGGAACCAGTTGACATAAAAGCAGGACCACCTGGTTTTTTCTGACTAAATGTTGTTTGACCACCAATACCTTTAATCGCAGTTCCTGCTTGTCTTTGGCGATTTGCTTTTGCCATTGCTGCTCTTTCTTTTGCATTTGCTCCAGCAGCAGTATCAAATGCTCTTCCTGCAAGTTCTGCACCCCCAATAGCGCCTGCAGTACCAAGAGCAGCACTGCCAAGACCACCTCCCCCAAGAGCGCCCAGAGCGCCTCCTGCGAGTCCTCCAGCAGCGACTGTAGCACCCTTAGCGAGTGATCTTGCCCATCCAGATCCCTTTGCTCTTTCATCTGCAGTAGATGTTACAGTATCAAGTGCTGCAGATGCCGGACCAAGAAGTCTTCCAATTTTTGCAAATTTTCCAGTTGGTTTTGCGCCTGTGGGCATTTTACCTTTTGCTCCACTGGAAGATGGTTCCTGTACTTTTGGTGGAGGAGTAATAATTGGTTTTCCACTTGGACCAGTTCCAGCAGCTGCACTTCTTAGTTTCGCTTTTGCATCTCTTCGTCTTTGACTATCCAAATCGACAACCTTAACTGTTTGTTGAGGTTTATCAATCGATGAAGTTGGTTTTGTATTTAAAGTTGTAGGAGTACTTGGAGTTATCTTTGCTAATTCACCACCTGATGGACTACCAGATGATACTGCTCTAGATGATGGTTTTGAAGCACTTGTCTGACCAGAAGCAGGAAGTTCTTTTTGCTTTGATGTAATATCACGTACATTTACAGTTTTAATTGGAGCAATTTTTGCTTGAGTAGCAATTTTTCTAGTTGTAGGAGATGTTTTTGACAATTCTCCACCAGTTTTTCCAGGTTCTAATGCTGGTCTAGATGCAGGAGTAGGAGACTGTCTAATTACTTGTTGACCAGGAACTTCCTTTGATCCTTCAGGTGCAGCGGAAGAAAGTCTTCTTGATGCTGGAAGTGGAGTTGGATCTGCAGATACTCCCATATTTCCAACATTTTTTCTAAAATTGTATGTACTTTTATCATCTCTCTTAAATAATCTAAGTTGCTTTGCTTCTTCTTCCTCAAGATAAGACTCATTTAAAAATTGACTAAAAGACTTCATCTTTCTTTCTTACTTTTTAGTTATTTATAAAAAAAGAGGGTACTAAGACCCTCTATGATTATTAAATTTAAAATCAAATTATTTTAAATTTGATGGTGTTGGTTTTGCTTGAGTCTGAGCAGTTCTTGGTTTTACTGTTTGACCTCTAAGATTGTGCTTTGCCTCATCTTTCATTTGCGATTCTCTTGTTGGAAAGTATCCAGACTCAAGAATACTTTCTTTCCACTCTTCACTCATGTTTGCCATAATGACTGCTGCTGCCTCTTCAGTTTCAGCATAACCTTCATCAATCAGATAACCTTTTACAATGTCAAAAAGATCCAGATCCATATTCAATCTGCGTTGTCTGATTTGTTGTTGAGCACTTGGTTTTGCTGCAACAACTGGAGCGGCAACAGATCCACCAGCCCCACCAACCTCTGTTCCTCTAAGAGCTCTACTGCGAATATCTGAAGATGCATTTCCAGTATTAATAGGAGCTCCTTGCCTAATTTGAGATCTACCGATCATATCAGTAATACTTGTATCTCTTTGTCTTGGTGCTGCTGGAGTTGCTGCTGGTGCAGTTGTAGCAGTAGTAGTTGGTTTTGCTACTCCTCCTGTTGGAGCAGCAGCGGGTCTTGCAGGTGCTTGTGCTACAGGTCTTGCTGGAGCAGCAGCAGGAGTTGCAACTCTTGGACCAACTACAGGAGAACCTTGAATTTGTCTTGCTCTTGCAAAAGCAGCATCACGAGCACCTGCAAAGCGAGATTGATATGGTGCATTGGCAGGTACTCTAAGTGCTCCAGGAGAAGAACTAGTTTGATAAGAAGTTCTATCTCTTCCGCTACCTCTCAGACCTCCCATACCACCTCCTGCAGGTCTATATGCTGGTGATGGTGCAGGTTTTGCTGTTGATTGAACAGGAGCACGACGAGGTGCAGTCATTTGTCCAGTAGTTGCCCTTTGCCCCATTTCGTTCAGATATTCTTCATACATATCTTCCCAAGTATACTCACTCAGGTCATAACCTTCTTCTACGAGTGAATTTACCCATGCTTCAACTTCTTCCCAAACTTGCTCTTCTGTAAGTTCTTGTGGAGCATAAATTGCATTATATGCTTCCATCATATTGAAAGCATCAGTTCCTGTAATTCTAGACATTGTTTCTTTATGTTTTTATAATTTTATTTATAAAAAAAAGAGGGTCAGAAGACCCTCAAACTACATCATTATTCCTTTTTCCCAACCATTCCTTTTCATAATCATAATCACCAAACAGAAACTCATCTGCTTCTGCTGCTTCTCTATAAGATTTTACAATTTCCTGTTCCACCCATTCATCATAGTTGGAATCCTGAGAAAGTATCTTTGGTAACATCTTGTTTAATCCCACCTACTATATAGGATTCAACTTCAGTTTCTTGTGGGGCAACTTGAAGTCCCTTAGAACTGATCCAATGCTCAGTCCAGGGAAGTGGATTATTCTTGGCAGGAATGTCATAAAGAGGTTTCAGACCAATTGCCTTCATTCTACGATTGGCAATCCATTCAACATACTGCTGCAACAGTTTATCATTCAAACCAATCATAGATCCGTCCTTGAACAGGTACTCTGCCCAAAGCTTTTCCTGGTTTACAGCGTTCTCAAAGGTCTTGTAGACCCACTGCTCTTCTTCTTTGGCGATACGTGCCATCTCAGGATCATCACCCTCTTTCCATTTGTTCATAATGTTTTGAGTGATAACCAGGTGTTGGTTCTCATCACGAGCAATCAGTGAGATAATTTTTGCGCTTCCTTCCATAAGCTTGAGTTCGCCAAATGCAAAACTGCAAGCAAAACTGACGTAAAAGCGAATACCTTCAAGAATATTAACGTTTGCAACTGCCCTGAACAGTTTACGTTTGAGTTCATATCTTGCCTCTTGTGCGTATGGTACTTGTTCCAAAGCGTGGACCCACTCACTAGAATTATCATAGCGATGAGCACTGTTAATAAAATCATTATATGCCTGAGTAACACTCACAGCACGTTCCATGATACGATCCTCCTTGAGAATTGTATCAAATACTTCTGATGGGTCAGAATAAACGTTCTTGATGATATAAGTGTATGAACGGGAATGGATCATCTCCATAAACTCCCATACTTTCATACATGCTTCCAGTTCGGGAAGTGAACAGTAGGGCGCGAACGCCATACCAGGACCACGACCCTGAACTGAGTCCAGCATCACCTGATACTTGAGGTTGCTGGTGAAGATGTGTTTTTGCTCTGGGCGAAGAGATTGATAATCTCCACGATCTTTTTGGAGGGAGACCTCTTCTGGTCTCCAGAAATACCCCAGTTGCTGTGTTGTTAGTTTATCGAAAATTGGATACTTGTAAGAATCGTATCTCTGTATTCCTAATGGTTGTCCAAAAAACATTGGTTGCTTTTTGGTATCTACTTCTTGAGAATTAAAAACAGTCATTGATTCGACCATTTTTTTATCCTCCAAACCTGTTTTAAATCTTACAAGACTCACAATCTTCCTCCTCCGTTTCTAGAATATCGGAAATTAAATTTTCTAATGTTTGACGTGTTTCCTCAACTTCGTCAGTTTTGGCGTCATAAGTATTTTGATAGTAACTGGTTTTCCAACCGTACTTATATGTAGTCAAAAGGTCCTGTGCCATTACTGAAGTAGGAACTTCATTGTCGGCATAATTTTCTGGATTATAACTCCAGTTACCAGAGATTGCCTGATCAAAAAACTTCTGCATTACCGCAACAATATGAATATACCCACGATTGCTAGGCATATCCCACAAAAGCGTGTAATTGTTCTTAAGTGTTTGATACTGGGGAACAATCTGCTTAAGTGGTCCTTTCTTCGATTTCTTAATGGACAAGTATCCGCGAGGTGGTTCAATTCCATTTGTTGCATTTGACACCACGGAACTGCTCTCCGATGGCATCTGTGCGGACAATGTTGAGTTCCTAACTCCATATTGCTTAACCTGTACTCTAAGACCTTCCCAATCATATTTCAGTTCGTTAGGAACAATTTCATCTACATCTTTTTTGTAAGTATCAATTGGAAGAATTCCTTGGGCATATTTGGTGCGATGTGAGTATTCGCAAGCACCTTTCTCTTTTGCAAGATTAACTGTTGATTGAATGAGATAATATTGGAATGCCTCAGTTAGGTCGTGTACCAGTTTCCAAGCACCAGGATCATCATAGTGCTCACCATGCTTGGCAAGATAGTGTGCAAGACCAATAAATCCTATACCCAGAGAACGACGTGCTCTGGTAGCGATTTCTGCTGCTCTGACGGGATATCCTTGGAAATCAATAAGTTCATCCAAAGAGCGCACAGAAAGATCGCAGAGTACTTCAAGGTCTTCAAGGTCACGGATTTTTCCGACATTAATTGCACTAAGAATGCAGAGGGCGATTTCACCATCAGTATCATCAATATGTTGAAGTGGTTTTGTAGGCAGAGTAATTTCTTGACACAGATTACTCATCTCAACTTTATCCAGGAAAGATGAATGAGAGTTGCAGTGGTCAATATTCATAATGTAAATACGACCAGTTTCTGCACGTTCTTTTAGGAGATCCAGAAAGAGTTCTTGAGCACCGATAGTTTTTCTTGAAACAGATGTATCTCGTTCATAAGATACATATAACTCGTCAAATCGATCAGTGCCAAAAGCATCATACAAATCAGGAACGTCATGTGGAGAGAAGAGTGAGATTTCTCCGTTTTGAATAAATCGTTCATAGAAGAGTTTGCTGATTTGAATACTGTAGTCTAACTTACGAACACGGTTATCTTCGGTTCCTTTATTATTCTTTAATACTAGGATATCTTCTATTTCTTGGTGCCAGATGGGAAAGTGGACGGTGGCGGATCCACCGCGTATGCCATTTTGAGTACAGCATCGGACAGTCGCTTCAAACTTTTTGAGGAACGGTACAACACCCGTGTGCTGAACCTCGCCACCTCGTATTTTGCTGTTGATGCCACGGATGCGACCTGCGTTGATACCGATTCCCGCCCTTTGTGCAACATATCTGCCAATAGCCATATCGCTAGTAAAGATACTATCGAGGGTGTCATCAAC
>JACCDW010900952.1_pt1 | contig 17875 bp, 17 predicted proteins | sample 7449781 | NCBI WGS metagenome assembly JACCDW01 (sample SAMN15323449, study PRJNA562643) | freshwater metagenome | isolation source: river surface water | place: USA:Blue River Watershed | collected 2017-08-18
TCATTAACTCTTGTTGAACCGTTAAAGCTGGGCCCATTAAATCTAACTTGCCTTTCATAGCACGTTTTAATACCATGTCCACGGTAAGCAATCTATTAATCTCATTGGTTCCTTCGTAAATTCTGTTGATACGACTATCGCGGTAGGCTTTTGAAATGGCATATTCATCACTGTATCCATTTCCTCCATGTACCTGAACACCCTCATCTACTACAAAATCTAATACCTCTGATCCAAACACTTTTAAAATAGCACACTCAATAGCATATTCTTCTGCAGCACCTAGTAAACTTTCTGATAAATTTTTTCCAGCAGCTGCTAATTCAGTTTCCATTTCATCAATATTGTGGGATACTCTATACAATGCAGTTTCACCCACCCACATTCTAATAGCCATTTCTGCCAACTTGTGACGAATCGCACCAAACTTTACGATAGGCAATTTAAATTGCTCTCTTGTTTTTGCATATTGAATAGAAGTAGTGATGGCTCTACGTGCACCTCCTAATGTTGCTGCCCCTAATTTTAAACGACCAATATTTAATACGTTAAATGCAATTAAATGTCCTTTACCAATTTCACCCAATACATTTTCTACCGGTACTTTACAGTCTTGGAAATACAATTGCACCGTACTGGATCCTTTAATGCCCATTTTATGTTCTTCAGGTCCTTGGGTAAATCCTTCCATGCCTCTTTCTATAATGAAACATGTAAAATGTTCACCATCAATTTTAGCAAATACCGAATAGATATCAGCAAAGCCTCCATTGGTGATCCAACATTTTTGTCCATTTAAAATATAGTGCTTTCCATCATCAGATAATTTTGCAGTCGTCTTAGCACTTAATGCATCAGATCCACTATTGGGCTCCGTTAATCCATAAGCACCCTTCCATTCACCACTTGCTAATTTGGGTACATATTTTGCTCTTTGTGCTTCTGTTCCAAAATATAAAATGGGTAAAGTGCCAATACCCGTGTGTGCTGCGTTAGCTACTGAAAAAGAATAGCCACCTCCTAAGTATTCAGCTACAATAGTTGCAGTTACAAAATCTTTTCCCAATCCACCGTATTGCTCAGGTACGGTAATACCCAAAAGCCCTTGAGCGCCTGCTTTCTCCAATAAAGAAGGCATTAAGCCTGGCTCTAATTTATCAATGCGGTCAGCTACAGGTAATACTTCTGTGTCCACAAATTGATCGCACATATCACGCACCATCAATTGTTCTTCATTGTACTGCTCAGGAATGAATACATCGGACGCTTTTACTTCTTTAATGATCCATTCTCCTCCGTGAATTGTTGTTCCCATAAAATAGATTTTATAATTTTTATCGAATATTTTTTGTGCTTAAATTTTAAATGAGTGCTGTACTTCAAATTTAGATTAAGTCGGGATGTGTTAAATTGTCGTATACTTTTTGAAACACCGCTTTTACAACTTCAATTTCTTCCTTACTTATATTTTGCAATGCTTCATTCATTGTTGTATTCGCTAATTCGTAAGTTAATTGTTGTAAAGGTTTAGCTGCATCTGTCAAGCATACTTTATTAATGCGTCTATCACTTGTACTTGCAACACGTGTTACCAATCCTAATTTTTCTAGATTATCAATTAATCTTGTGATACTTGCTTTGTCTCTAAAAGTTCTTGTACCTAATTCTTGTTGACTCAATTCATTTTCTTTCCACAAGTGGTACAACACGGACCATTGTTCAATCGTAATTTCAAGCCCTGCGTTTCTAAAATTTTTTTGCAAACGACGGGCAACAGCCGTAGTGGCCATTCCATTGATGACACTGTATAGTTCCCCGCGTTTAAATTGGTTGTTTGACATATAGTTAGTTATGCAACTAATTCAAAAGTACAACCAATTTGCCCATTTCTCCAAATATTTGAACAAGAAAGGAGGTAACTTTGGGCCATGCTAGCATTATTGGATTGGAGCCTTGGAATATTGACGGTTTTATATGCCCTTTTATTAATGGCTTATCGTTATTGGTTTGGCAAATTACGCGTGTTTGAACCCTTGGAAACCAGTAAGTTAGCTATTCCTACGCGTTTCACTGTGATTATCCCCGCTAGGAATGAAGCTGGCAATATCAAGGCCTGCGTGGACTCTATTTTAGCCCAAGATTACCCCTTAGAGGCGATTGAAATCATTGTCATTGACGATTTTTCGGAAGACGATACTGCTTTTATGGTGAAAGCCATAGGACAGGAGCATCCCAATGTTCGCTTGCTAAGTTTGGCTGATTATTATAAGCCTGAAGAGATGAATTCTTTTAAAAAGAAGGCTATTGAAAAAGCAGTGAGTGTTTCTAATGGAGACTGGATCGTCACCACCGATGCGGATTGTTTAGTGCCAACACAATGGCTAAGTTTATACCATGCCTACATACTTCAGCACCAACCTGTTTTTGTGGCAGCCCCTGTTATGTTTATTAGAGAAAAAGGGATACTAAATGAATTTCAAGTTTTAGATTTTTTAGCACTGCAAGGAATTACGGCTGCTGCAGTGGGCGCTGGCAAACATTCTATGAGCAATGGAGCTAATTTAGCTTTTGAAAAATCTGCATTTATTGCAGTAGGGGGATATCAAGGGGTAGACCATATTGCAAGTGGAGACGATATGTTTTTAATGCATAAAATGAAAGTCACTTTGTCCAAAAGAATTGGCTATTTGTTTCATCCCGATGCAATTGTACGTACCAGTGCCATGGACAGTTGGAAGGGATTTATCATGCAAAGAATTAGATGGTCCAGTAAAGCACGTTACTATGATGACAAATCAATTTTTTGGGTCCTCTTATTAGTGTATCTCTATAATCTAGCTTTGCTAATTGCATTGTTGGCTGGCGATTATGCTAGCTTATTGATATCGATTGCGTTTAAAACCTTTTTTGAGCTTTTCTTTTTAACGCCTGTTGCCCATTTTTATAAAATGCCTGGTCAATTACGCTATTTTGCTTTGTATCAGCCTCTTCATATCGGGTATACCTTGGTGGCAGGTTTGTTTGGTCAAATAAAGACCTATACCTGGAAGGGTAGACAAGTGAAATAAGCCTTAAATAATTGTGTGGCAAAGCTTGAGTTTTCGTAATTTCGTTATCTAAATGTAAACGTTTATGTCTACTGAAACCTTAGCACAAGCAACCCCTTTAACTGCAAAAGATTTTTCATCTGACCAAGAAGTACGTTGGTGCCCTGGTTGTGGTGATTATTCCATTTTAGCACAAGTGCAAAAAGTAATGCCAACCATTGGTGTTCCTAAAGAAAATATTGTGGTGATTAGTGGTATTGGTTGTAGTAGCCGTTTCCCTTATTACATGAACACTTACGGCATGCACTCAATCCACGGTCGTGCAACGGCGATAGCAAGTGGCTTAAAAGCTTCTCGTCCAGAATTGAGTGTGTGGATTGTTGCAGGTGATGGAGACTCTATGAGTATTGGTGGTAATCATACCATTCATATGTTGAGAAGAAATTTCAATGTTAATTTTTTAGTTTTCAATAACCAAATTTATGGTTTAACAAAAGGACAATACTCCCCAACTTCTGAAGTGAATAAAATCACTAAGAGTACACCAATGGGTAGCATTGACCATCCTTTTAATCCTGCTGCTTTAGCATTGGGTGCGGATGCAACCTTTGTGGGTCGAACTATGGACCGTGATCCTAAGCATTTACAATACATGATCACAAGAGCAGAGCAACATAAAGGAACTAGCTTCTTAGAAATTTATCAAAACTGTAATATTTTCAACGATGGCGCTTTTGAAATATTTACTGAAAAAGCAACCAAGCCTTTACATGCCTTATTTGTAGAACAGGGTAAGCCATTGACTTTTGGCGCCAATGGAGAGCAAGGTATTCGTTTTGATGGCATGCGTCCAGAAGTGGTTACCTTAGGTGACAAATACAGTGCAGATGATATGTGGATTCATGATGAGAAAGATTTTTATAAAGCACAAATCTTAACAAGACTATTTGACAATCCATCCGAAGTAGGTGCAGTATTCCCTCGTCCTTTTGGCGTATTCTTTACTGCAGATCGTCCTTGTTATGAAGATATGATGGCTTTACAATTAGAAGAGTCTTTGGTAAAAGGACCTGGTGATTTAGATAAATTAATTCGCGGTCGTGAGACTTGGGAAATTAAATAGCTTTTAAAAAGCGTCTCCGAAAAGAGACGCTTTTTTATTTATAGTAAGTGCTTTCGACAAATTTTTATAGATCAATATAATTTCTTTTTAGCGCCGTCATTACCATGGCGGTTCTTTGTTTTACCTGCAATTTTTTAAATACCCGATCTCTGTATCCGTAAATGGTGTTAATGCTTTTTTGCAAGCTGTTGGCAATCTCCTCGTAACTTTGGTCTATCGCGCAGGCCTGTATAAATTCAATTTCATTTTGTGTAAGTGGATGTGTATTGTACTGCAACTCCTTAATTTGAATTTCACCCAACCTATTGCTACTAATGAGTTTGGTTTTATCTAAGGATAATTTGAATTTAGTATTTCGCCGTATGCATTCTTTAAAATCCAATAAAGGCTCATCCGTAAAAAAAATACCATTCAGTCCATGCTTTAATAAAAAACAAATTTCCTTGATGTGCTTGGCATCCGATTTAAGTAAAATGTAGGTAGGACTGCTTACTAATTTGATGTGCTTGATCAATTTGAGCACTTCTAAGTAGGGATAACAGTCTGCAATGATACATAAGTCTGTTTTACATTTATTTTCATTGAGTTGTTGGCAAAAATCTTTTATATCTGCTCCACTATAGATGACCTTGCAATCCTGTTGTTTTTCCATGACCAATTGAAAGGCAGTGCGGGTAAGTATTTTTTCTTCTAGATAGCTTATATGGATCATGTGTTTGATTTATACAAATAAAACCTAAACAAGTCGGAATAAAAATGGGTACTTTTGCACTCTATCCTTTATGCTAATTAGTATTCATCCCGACAATCCTCAAGCAAGACAACTTTCCATGGTGAAAGATTGTTTAGAAAGTGGCGGTATTATTGCCTATCCTACCGATACCATTTATGGATTGGGCTGTGATATTTTTCATCCCGAAGCCATTGAGAAAATTTGTGCGATCAAAAAAGTAAATCCAGAAAAAGCAAATCTGAGTTTTATCTGCGCAGATTTAAGTGATTTAAGTTTATATGCTAAGGCAATTGACAATGCTTTGTTTAGAATTATGAAAAAAGTCTTGCCGGGTCCTTTCACTTTTATATTACCTGCAAGTAAACAAGTACCCAAAATTTTGCAATCCAAAAAAAAGACGATTGGTTTGCGTATTCCAGATAATAATATTGCCTTATCCATTATTAAAACTTTAGGGCATCCCATTTTATCTGCCAGTTTTCCAGGAGAAAATATCGAAGATTATACCGACCCCGAATTGATTTACGAACATTGGGGCCATCAAGTGGATCTAGTGGTAGATGGAGGAATTGGTGGAATAGTCCCTTCTACGGTAGTGGATTGTACCACGGATGAATACCTGCTTATTCGCCAAGGGGCAGGTGTTTGGGATTACTAACTTGTATTATAGTATAGAAAGCTGCGGGGGTAAAATATTAAAACTTTTTCGGTGTTCAAAGCAAAGTCCATGCGCTTCTATCGCGGCACGATGTATGGCGGTTCCGTATCCCTTGTTTTTATTCCATCCATACAAGGGAAATTTTAGATGCGCTTCTTCCATGTATAAATCACGCGCTGTTTTTGCTAAGATACTTGCTGCAGCAATATGGGCATATTTCCCATCTCCTTTTACAATGGTTTGATGGGGTATTTTTTTATAGGGATAAAAGCGATTGCCATCTACCGCAATAAATTGGGGTCGTTTTTTGAGTTGATCCAAAGCCAGGTGCATACATTTTATGGATGCCTTTAAGATATTAGAAGCATCAATTTCTGCAGCCGTTTGAGACGCAATGGCCCAGGCGATGGCTTGCTCTTTAATGATGGGCGCCAACTCCCTTCTTTGCTTTTCAGATAGTTTCTTGCTATCGTTTAACAAAGGATGATAAAAGTCAGGCTTTAGTATAACAGCTGCTGCAAAAACAGGTCCTGCATAACAGCCACGTCCTGCTTCATCACAACCCGCTTCTAGCGCTGGGGCCTGGTAAAAATTTAATAAATTCGCCACGATGTAAATTTAATTGTTCTAGGCTTTACTTAGTACCTTTGTAGCCTCATTATTTAGCAATTGATACATGGAAATACAAGACCAAAAATCTAAAGCGGTTGCCAATTGGTTATTATTGGGTGTTTGGATGACAATCATTCAAATTGCCCTGGGAGGTATTACCCGTTTAACGGGTAGTGGACTTTCTATAACTGAATGGGATGTAGTTACAGGTGCTTTACCCCCAATGAGTGAAGCACATTGGCAGGAACTGTTTGCTAAATACAAAACAACACCACAGTTTCAATTATTGAACTTTGATTTTAACTTAACCAATTTTAAGTTTATCTTTTTTTGGGAATGGTTTCATCGTTTATGGGCAAGAACCATTGGATTGGTTTTTGCATTTGGGTTCATTTATTTCTTTGTTAAAAAATATTTCAAACCTAGTATGGTAAAACCCCTGGTGATTTTATTTTTATTAGGGGCTTTGCAAGGAGCCATCGGTTGGATTATGGTGGCGAGTGGTTTAGAAGGGGATGCGGTATATGTAAAACCAACCCGCCTTGCCTTACATTTTATTTTTGCACTAGGACTATTGTCTTATACGTATTGGTTTGCTTTGTCTTTAAAAGCAAACAGTATTGAGAAGCAGGGAGTGAGTGCAGAAGGTCAATACCAATTAGTGCGTATTCGCAAATGGGCTTGGGTAATTATGGTTGTTTTATTTTTTCAACTCATCTATGGTGCTTTAATGGCGGGACATAAAGCGGCTAACGTAGCTAGTACTTGGCCTACCATTAACGGACAATGGATCCCAGCAGGCTTAACAAGCAAAGAAGGATTTATATTAAACGCAGTAGACAATACCATTTGGGTTCATTTCATACATAGAGGGTTGGCTTATATTTTATTGGCCTTGATTGTTTATTGGACAATAAAAATGAATGCAATCCGCGGTAATCGTTTTTGGATGAAGGTAAATAAGTTGCCAGTGTTACTTGTGTTTGTACAAGTATTATTGGGTATCCTTACTGTTTTATCTAGTGCGCATATTGTTCCTGGAACCTGGGCTCAATTTGAATGGTTCGCACAAATCCATCAATTGGTGGGGATGTTGTTATTGTTAAGTGTGGTAAATATTATTTTTGCTACAAAAGAAATATAAGTCATTGGCTACTTCGTTTTGGAAGTAGTGAAAAATAAGTTTTATGAATAGAGATATTTCCAGCATTCGAAGAGACTATCAATTGGCTTCCTTAGACGAAGCTTCTAGTGCAACCAATGCCATGGATCAATTTGAACATTGGTGGGAGGAAGCCATTCAAAGTAATATTGACGAAGTAAATGCTTTTACCTTGTGTACCATTGGCTTACATGGTGCACCCACTGCACGTATTGTATTATTAAAAGGTTTCACGCCAGAGGGCTTTGTATTTTTTACAAACTACGAAAGCAATAAAGGACAAGAAATAGCCGCACAACCTTTGGTCGCTATGAATTTTTTCTGGAAAGAATTGGAACGTCAGGTGCGTATCACTGGTACAGTAAAAAAAATAAGTACCGAAGAGAGTGAAAACTATTTTAAATCTCGTCCTCTAGGCAGTCAAGTAGGTGCTTGGACTTCGCCGCAAAGTAAGGTTATCCCTAACAGAGCATATTTAGAGGATTTAATGGCAGCGAATTTAGAAAAGTACAAAGAGGGCAATGTGCCCTTGCCTCCACATTGGGGAGGTTATATAGTACATCCAACAAGTATTGAATTTTGGCAGGGTAGAAGTTCACGCTTGCATGATCGCTTACAATACACATTAAATGACCAGCATAGTTGGACGAAAGTTAGACTTGCGCCTTAGTATACAAAATGAGTATGCATAAAAAAAGAGTCTCTGCAAGGAGACTCTTTTTTTATAGTTCTATTTCGTGAAATTATTTCTTACGCGCCATTACTTTTTTAGCCGCTTCTACAATGTTCACAGCGTCTAATCCGTATTTAGTCAACAATTGGTTAGGCGTTCCACTTTCTCCAAAAGTATCTTTCGTACCTACAAACTCCTGAGGTACTGGACAATTTTTGGCAGCTACCTGTGCTACTACATCACCCATACCACCAATAATATTATGTTCCTCGGCGGTTACTACACATCCTGTTTTTTGCAAGCTCTTTATAATGGCTGCTTCATCCAATGGTTTAATAGTGTGTAAGTTGATTACTTCTACACTGATGCCCTCCGCTTCTAATTGCTTTCCAGCTTCAATGGCTTTCCATACCAAGTGGCCACATGCAATAATGGTTACATCTGTTCCCTCTGCTAAGATTTGTGCTTTACCAATTACAAAATCAGCACCATTTTCTTGGGTAAAGTTGGGCCATTTTGGACGACCAAAACGTAAGTACACTGGACCTTCATAACCAGCTATCATTTTAGTAGCCGCTTTCGTTTGGTTATAATCACAAGGCACAATCACAGTCATACCTGGTAACATTTTCATTAAACCAATATCTTCTAATATTTGGTGTGTTGCTCCATCTTCACCCAATGTTAATCCTGCATGGGATGCACAAATTTTTACATTTTTATCAGAGTAAGCTACAGACTGTCTAATTTGATCATATACTCTACCAGTACTGAATCCTGCAAAAGTAGTCGTATAGGGAATTTTACCGCCAATGGTTAATCCAGCAGCAATACCAATCATATTGGCTTCCGCAATGCCTACTTCAATAAAACGTTCTGGCATTTCTTTCATCAACGGACCTAACTTAAAAGAACCCGCTAAGTCTGCAGTCAATACCACTACGTCTTTATTTTCTCTCGCAATTTCTAAAATCCCATCTCCAAATCCGGCTCTGGTTTCTTTTTCGTTTTGTACTAAGATATCTGTTGCCTTCATATTTTTAATTTTCAAATGTTGAATAGAAATAAGGTGTCTTTGCCTCAAACTCTGCAGCACAAGTGTCTACCATTTTATAGACTCTAGTAATGCCAAGCGCTTTACGCTTTTCATATACTGCATCGTCATTGGTATTTCCATGTAGTAATTTTGCAATTTGCATATCGCTAAAGCCATGCTTCTTCGCTTCTTTCAAAGTCTCAGTAGGTAGGCTGTCTAAAGTATGCTTCATCAATTCTTTTTCAATATCACAGATAATGCGAATTTGATACAAGAACCAATTGTCAATTCCTGTTGCTGCTGCAATAGATCTTACCGTGGAGCCTTGCATCAAAGCATCTTTAATACGGAAGATACGATCCCATTTTGGCGTCTTGATGTATTCCATCAATTCTTCGTTCTTCATTAAACTCTTTCCATAGTATCCTAAACCAATGGCTTCGTTTTCTAAACTTTGACAAGCTTTTTGAATCGCTTCTGTAAAACTTCTTCCAATGGCCATTACCTCACCTACACTCTTCATTTGTAATCCCAAAGTATCATTCGCTCCTTTGAATTTATCAAAGTTCCATCTTGGTACTTTTACAATTACATAATCTAATGCTGGTTCAAAGTAAGCTGAAGTCGTTTGGGTAATTTGATTTTTTAATTCATCCAAATGATAGCCAATGGCAAGCTTCGCTGCAATTTTTGCAATTGGGTAACCCGTTGCTTTTGACGCTAGGGCAGAAGAACGAGATACACGTGGATTAATTTCCACCGCTATCAACTCCTCCGTTGCGGGGTTTAATGCAAATTGCACATTACAACCTCCAGAGAAATTTCCTAAGCTGCGCATCATGAGCATTGCTTTGTTACGCATTTCTTGGAAAGCCGTATCACTTAATGTCATGGCTGGTGCAACCGTAATGGAATCTCCTGTATGCACACCCATTGGATCCAAGTTTTCAACAGTACAGATAATAACTACATTGTCCGCTTGGTCTCTTAACAATTCTAATTCATATTCTTTCCATCCTAACACCGCTTTTTCTACCAATACCTCATGCATAGGAGAAGCTTTCAATCCTTTTTCTAAGGCAGCATCTAACTCACTGGCATCATGCACAAACCCTCCGCCGGTTCCACCTAAAGTAAAAGAAGGACGAATTACCAATGGGAATCCAATTCTTTGTGCAATTTCTTTTCCTTCTAAAAAACTATTGGCTACTTGACTTGGCGCTACTTGCATCCCAATTTTCACCATCAACTGTCTAAATTTCTCTCTATCTTCTGCTGTATCAATTGCGGCTACATCCACCCCAATCATTCTACAGTTGTACTGCTTCCATAATCCAATTTCATCTGCTTCCTTACAAAGGTTTAATGCAGTTTGTCCTCCCATGGTTGGAAGTACTGCATCAATTTGATTCTCTTGTAAAATTTGCTCTAAACTTTCAATTGTTAATGGCAATAAATAAACTTTATCAGCCATCATCGGATCGGTCATAATGGTGGCAGGATTGCTATTAATTAAAATAACTTTAATCCCTTCCTCTCTTAAGGAACGTGCAGCTTGTGAACCAGAATAATCAAATTCACAGGCTTGTCCAATAATAATGGGTCCAGAACCTACAATTAATACGGATTTAATGGATGTGTCTCTAGGCATTTGTACAAAAATATAAATTGTGCAAATCTACAAAAACGAGGGCATTTTACCGCTTTTAAACCCTAAACATTTTTCTCCTTTTTAAATGCTATCTTCACCGGAATTCAAGCATTATGGCAGTTATTAAAGAAGGAGCGAAAGCACCCGCCTTTAAAGGGGTGGATCAGAACGGGAAAAACGTGTCTTTGGCCGATTTTAAGGGTCAAAAATTGGTATTGTATTTCTATCCAAAAGACGATACGCCGGGTTGTACCGCTCAGGCCTGTAACCTAAGAGATAATTATAAGAAATTGATGAAGAAGGGCTTACAAGTGTTAGGGGTGAGTGTAGATTCAGTTGCCTCCCATGGTAAGTTCATTGCTAAATATGAGTTGCCTTTTTCATTGATTGCCGATGAGGACAAGAAAATTGTAGACAAGTACAATTTATGGGGTCAGAAGAAGTTCATGGGCCGTACCTATATGGGCACGACTAGAACCACTTTTTTAATTGATGAGGCTGGCATCGTTCAACATATTATTGAAAAGCCGGATACCAAGGATCACACAGCTGAAATCTTGGAAATAAGTGGCTGGTAGTGATATGGATTATTGTAACAAACTATAGGTAAGCCAGCTTAATACATAAGCCAATCCGGTCATCATGAAAAATTGAATGGCGGGCCATTTCCAGGTCCCCGTTTCTCTTTTAACAATGGCGAGTGTGCTCATACACTGCATGGCCAGTACATAAAATACCAATAAAGAAAAGGCAGTAGCTAGGGTATAGACAGGTGTTCCATCTTGTTTTACGGCTGCACGCATTTTATCTTTTAAAGAATTTTCATCATCACTTTCTACACTATAAAGCGTAGCCATGGTGCCTACAAATACTTCTCTTGCCGCAAAGGAGGTAATTAAGGCAATGCCAATTTTCCAGTCATAGCCCAATGGTTCAATGACGGGACTTATTTTTTGTCCCATCAAACCTGCATACGAATTGGCTAATTTATTGGCCTGGTATTGTTTCTCCACATGTGCTTTTGCAGTATCGGTTGTTGCAGATTGAAGGGCAATGGTATACTCCTGTTTCAGCTGTTCACTGCGTTGGCTTGGACCGTAAGAACTTAAAAACCACAACAACACACTTATGACCATAATTACCTTTCCAGCATCTGTCACAAATATCTTTGCTTTATTAATCATGGTAACCAATACGTTTTTCCAACGAGGTGCACGATAAATAGGCAATTCTAAAATGAAATAACTTTTTTCTTGAATGCGAATAAAAAATTTAAAGATCCAGCTTACCATCAAGGCCATTACAATTCCCAACAAATACAATCCCATCATCACCAGGCCTTGTAAACTTAAAAATCCAAAGTAAACACGTTCGTCAATCACCAAGGAAGTTAAAATAGTATATACTGGCAAGCGTGCACTACAGCTCATAAAAGGGGTTACCAAAATAGTGAGCAGTCTTTCTTTTTTATTTTCAATACTTCTCGCACTCATAATGGCGGGCACTGCACAGGCAAATCCACTAATCATGGGCATAACACTTTTTCCATTCAATCCTGATTTGCGCATAAGCTTATCGGATAAAAAACTAATGCGCGCCATATAGCCTGTGTCTTCTAGGATGGTAATAATTCCAAACAGAATCATGATTTGCGGAACAAATACAACAATGCCACCCAATCCTGCAATAACACCATTCACCAATAAGTCCTGCCACCATGTATTGGGTAAGACTGCATTTAGATAAGAAGTGAGGTTGGTGAAAATCCAATCAATGCCATCCATTGGAAATTTGGCCATCCAAAACACGCATTGAAACAAAAGGAATAACACCGATAGTAGAATTAAATATCCACCAGTGCGATGCAGAAATACATTGTCTAATTTATCAGTTCTTTTTTTCTTTGCAGTAGGATCTGGTTCCGCTACCCTCTTTTTCATAATCTCTTGAATATGATGGTAACGCTGTAATATCTCTTGGGCCTGTGTTTTTGTATGATTGAACTGATTGTCTATTTCAATTTGTTCAATTCTATTTTGCATTTCTTCCTCTAAGGGAAATGCTTCGTGGTGCATTAGATAGTGCAATGCTGCGTAGTCACTTGTAGTTGGGAATAAAGTTTTAAAAGCATCGATGGCAACAGGGGCTAAATTTTTATTGTTAATAAAACTTTCCTGATTTTTGGAACGAGGCGTATCAATAATTCCGATTAATGCATTTTTTAATTCTGTCAATCCTTTCTGCTTTCTTGCATCTACAGCTACTACCGGAATGCCTAAGTCCTCCTGCAGTCCTTCAATATCTACTTTGATTCCCTTTTTTGCAGCAAGGTCATTCATGGTCAACGCCAATACCACAGGTTTTTTCAAATCAATGATTTGACTGCAGAAAAGTAAATTTCTTTTTAAATTACTTGCATCGGCTACCAATAAAATAACATCGGTATGCATTTCCAAATCTACTCCCATGAGTACTTTGTAGGCAACCCATTCATCTTCTCGTTTTGGATAAAAACTATAGGTACCTGGTAAATCAATTAGGGTAGAGGGATAGCCGCCTAGTGTTAAATCGCCCGTTTTTTTGTCCACCGTCACGCCCGGGAAATTGCCCACTTTTTGATTCAATCCTGTTAAGGCATTGAAGAGTGAACTCTTTCCGCAATTGGGGTTACCCACTAAAGCAATATGTATGCCGGCTTTCATTGGTCGCAAAGCTAGCTTTTATGCTTGGCTAGTACTTACGAAATTAGAAATTGACCAAGATGCTTAATAATAGTGACAGAAGTCACTTATTTACTACCTCCTTTGCCTATTTTTGTGCCATAAACAAGCAAATGATGAGAAAAATCGTATTCCTTTCCTTCCTATTGGTGCCAATGACTTTGATGGCTCAAAAATTGAACAAAGCAGATAAGCAATTAATAGAAAAACTAAAAGGACATATTGAATTTTTAGCAAGCGATGCATTAGAAGGACGTAGAGCGGGGACCCCTGGAGAACAAAAAGCAGTAGATTATATCATAGAGCAATACAAAGGATTGGGGATCCAACCCATGGGAGATAATGGTTTTATGCAAAACTTTTCTATTGACGAAGGGAAACGCTTTGCAAGCAGCGCATTTATAAAAGTGAACAATCAAGTGGCTGCCCTGTCTACCGATTTTTTTGCTTTATCAAATAGTGGAAGCCATACTTTTACTTCTCGTGCTGCACGTTCTTTAAATGAAGTGAATCAAGTATGGTTTAAAGACGTACACGAAGTGTTGGAAGAAAATACAAGCAATCCGCATTTTGATATGAATGAATGGATCAGCACCACTGCAACACAATTAAAGAACAAAGGAGCTGTCGCTTTATTCTTATACAATAGTGGCATTTTAATTGATAACATTCAATTTAATAAATACGATACGGCGAAAGCGTTGCCTATTCCCGTTGTTTATTTTACAAAACAAGGATTCGCAAAATTATTTAGCGACGAATTAGCTACTTATTCTATTGAGGCCAATGTTCAATTTGAACACCCAACAAGAACGGCGCACAACGTGGTAGGTTTTATTGATAACAAAGCAATACATACTGTCATTTTAGGAGCCCACTTGGATCACTTGGGATATAATGAAGATAAAAATGGATTAGACTTAAATGCATTCATTCACAATGGCGCAGATGACAATGCGAGTGGAACTGCCGCCTTAATTGAAGTTGCCAAATCTTTATTAAAGAAAGCACCTAAAAATAATAACTACTTAATCATACATTTTTCTGGAGAAGAATTGGGGTTGTTGGGTAGTAAATATTGGTTAGAACATCCAACTTATAAAGGCAGTTTTAATTATATGATTAATATGGATATGGTGGGCAGATACGATACGGCGCGCAAGTTAACCGTTGGTGGATTTGGTACTTCAAGCAAGTGGTCTGAAATCTTATCAAAAACACCTACTCCTTTATTCACCCATTATGATAGTGCAGGAACGGGACCTAGCGACCATGCCAGCTTTTATCGTAAGGATATCCCTGTTTTATTTATGTTTACCGGAAGTCATTCCGATTATCATAAAGCAACGGACGATTGGGATAAAATCAATTACGAAGGTGAAAAAGACATTGTACGTTTAGTGCAAAACATAATAAAGAATACAGACAGTTACGGCAAATTAGATTTCTTAAAAACGCGTGAGCAAAGCATGGGGAAGAGTACCAAATTTACAGTGAGCTTAGGTGTTATGCCAGACTATGCTTTTACAGGCACAGGTGTTAGAATTGAAGGCACTAGTCAAGGAAAGTTGGGAGAAAAATTGGGATTAAAAGCGGCCGATGTATTGGTGCAAATAGGTGATTATAAATTAATTGATGTAATGAGTTATATGCAGGCCTTGGGTAAATTTAAGAAAGGGGATAAGACCACCTTAGTTATTAAACGTGCTGGAAAAGAACTCACATTTGACATCCAATTTTAAATATTCATTCAAAGTACTTTAAGCGCATATTTCATGAGTGCAAAATTAATTTTAAACCAGGACGAAATTAATGAACAAGATTTTGAGGGTACCCGTATCCTTGGAATTACGGCGCCTATAAAAAATTATCAATTTTGCATTTTACTGAATCAATATATGGGCTTTGAGTTTCGTTTTAATCCCGATCACGAAATTGCCTTAAAAAGAAAAAGCCGTACTTATTATTTTTCGATGTATGAAGCCAACGAGCCCAATACAACCATTCAACATTTTGTTTACCACAATCAATTTGATGGAGAATATTTGTTGCCGGAGCTAAAGCATATGGACTTTATTTGGTGGATTCGCGGTGAATGGATTGAAGACGAAAAAGTAAAAGAAATTTCTAGTACCATTCGTGACATTAAAGGCGTTCAATTGGTTGTGGAGTTAACGCCAGAGCATATCAAAAATAAAGGCAATCTTATTTTTGAATAAGCATTTGCCAATCATCTAATCAAACTTACTAGGGCGTTATTTTTATTTTCTTTGTTGAAGCGGCTTCACAAATTCCAATGGGCTCGGTAGTAGCAATCCCAGCTGCTGTTAATACCGCCTGCACTTCACTTAATGCACTTGGATCTACTGCAATTAACAATCCACCATTGGTTTGTGGATCTGGTAAAATCAAGCTTGCTTCTTTTTCATCAATAGATTCGTGTAATTCAATGCCTTCAACGGTTGCATTCCAATTTCTTGCTGTGGCACCTGGGATGGCTTTTTGTGCAATATAATCGCGTACTACTGGAATCATTGGAATTTTTGAATAAGAAAGTTTTGCTGTTAACTTACTTCCTTCCATCATCTCCGTTAAGTGTCCTGCCAAACCAAAACCAGTAACATCCGTCATGGCATGGACTCCTTTTATTTTCCCTAATGCTTCTCCCGCTTTATTGATAGTAGTTAATTGTTTTACCAGTAAGGCTAAATCAGGCTCGGTTAACAATCCTCTTTTTTGAGAAGTGGCTAAGATGCCTACGCCTAAAGGCTTTGTAATTAACAATACATCGCCTTCTTTTGCGGTGTCATTTCTTTTTAAATTTTCAATAGGTACCAATCCATTCACCACCAATCCAAATATCGGATCCTGGCTATCAATACTATGCCCTCCAGCAATCACGATACCAGCATCAGCACAGGTTTTGCGGGCACCTTCCATTACTTGTGCTGCTACACTTGCAGGTAAATTAGCTAAGGGCCAACCTAATACGGCTAATGCAAAAATAGGTTTGCCTCCCATGGCATATACATCACTAATCGCATTCGCTGCAGCAATTTGACCAAAGGCAAATGCATCATCCACAATGGGCATGAAAAAATCTGTAGTGCTGATGAGTGCAGTATGTTCATCCAATTGATAAACTGCTGCATCATCTCTGCTATCATTGCCCACAAGTAATTGTGGAATATTACTTTTAGCACCCACATTATGTGCGGCTAATATTTCAGACAATATCGCTGGAGAAATTTTACATCCACATCCACCGCCCTTACTATGTTGCGTTAATTTGATTTCCATAATGGTTTCATTTTTTCAATGGTTGTTTCAGTTCCTTCCTTCAACCAATCTTGTATACTTGTGCTTAATGCTTTACTTAGTTCGGTTTGCAATCTAGGGATTTCCCATTGCTTGCCTGTTATTTGTCTTAGGGAAACAGGCTGAATCCCTTCCACCTGAAACTGGGTTTGATTGATATTAAATCCAATTCCAATGACGGCCCAGGTCCATTCCTTTCCTCTCAACGTGTTTTCTATCAAAATGCCCCCTGCCTTTCTGTCACGCCAATAAATATCGTTGGGTAATTTAATCAGGGTTTCATCCCCGGCATGGTCTTGAAAAAAGGCTTTTGCGCCTATCGCCACAGCGGCAGATAAGCCTTTTTGGTCTTCAGGACCCCAGTTTTTAACAGGATTCAAGCTTTTTAACTCCAAAACATAGCTACAAAGTAGGTTTTGCCCCGCTTCGCTATCCCAAACTCTACCATGTTGCCCTTTTCCCTTAGTTTGATAATCAGCACGATAGCAACTGCCAGATACGGCCAATTGCTGGTGCACTTGGCTTATGGCATAAATATTGGTACTATCAATGGACGACAGTTCTATGAGCGGCTCGCCTAATGTGATAATTGGTGTGGCAGGTGACAAAGAATTGTTATTTTTGTAAAGTTAGCTCCTTTCCGTTTCTGTCTCGCAATTTGAGGCACAAAATGATTTGACTAACAAGGCATTAACAAATTAAATCGAATATTATTGGAACCACTTTCCGCATTAAAAGATCGTAAAAAATCTCCAACGCAACTTACCCGCAGTAGTAAAATTTTCAAAACCATTATCCAGGCTATTCAGGATAAGAAAGGTGAGCACATTATTAGCTTAGATCTTAAGAAAATACACGAGGCTTCGGCCGATTTCTTCATTATTTGTGAAGCCAGTAATACCACGCAATTAAAGGCGATTGCGGATAATATCGAGTATGAAGTGAAGCACCAATGTGGCGAATATCCATATAAGAGTGAAGGCAAAACAGCTGCTCAATGGTTATTGATTGACTATATCAACGTGGTGGTGCATGTAATGCATCCAGAATCCAGGACTTTTTATCGATTAGAGGAAATGTGGAGCGATGCAGATGCAAAAATGCATGATTTAGAAAACTAATTTCAAAGATGCTTGTTATAA